>JAAUYD010295399.1_pt1 | contig 12597 bp, 12 predicted proteins | sample 7278101 | NCBI WGS metagenome assembly JAAUYD01 (sample SAMN14350128, study PRJNA611818) | marine sediment metagenome | isolation source: surface marine sediment (0.6m) | place: French Polynesia: Moorea | collected 2018-08 | reverse complement strand
GTTTGAAATTCCCATATCTATGAACATTTGAGAGAACCCAACAACAACCATGACCAATGCCATCAAACCAAAATCCTCAGCGCTTAGTAGTCTACTTAAAATAATTAGCTGAACGAACTGCAGGATTACTTTTGTTATCGAAGAAATCGTATTCCATTTAACTCCATCTAATGCTTTCTTCTTTAAAGTCAAGAGTTATAGTCGTTTATAAGTTGAGAAAGTTTTTTTTGCTTCTTTTTGCTCGAAAGGAAATGTTTGACCCTTCTGGCATTGTCAAGCAAATGAAATGCTCTGTATTTTCTTGAATCCCAGGCAAATGGGGTGTTCAGTTCAAATGACATACCGTTAAAGGTCTTGCAGTTGTTAAAGACCAAGTGATATTCTGAAAATGGGGCTTCTATCCTATTGAGCAATTTTAGTTGATTTTCTGCAACTTCGATTGAATTGTTTCCATAAGTATTCCTTGATTGGATTTTATGTAAGATTCCTTCATTTTTTGACAGCAAAATAAATACAGCAAATGAATGGGGCAGTTCAAGAAAGTTGATTCCATTTTTATTTTCCATTTTAAAAGAACTTGAGTTCTTGACAAATGAGAAGACCGTTTCATAATTTTTTACATACAAGAAATCTTCTTTACTTGGGCTAAATGTAATCCTGGATTTTATAATTTCATCAACCTTTCTGAGCATAATCCGCGAAACTTTCATGCCAAGTTCAATCAAAGGGGTAATTTCACCGTCTTTTACCTCGGATGTTTCGATTACCTTTTTTCTCAACTTGGTCATTTCTTGGACATAATGCTCAATTTGGGCATTACTGAATGTATTGTCAAAATCCTTTATGATTCGATACGTATGTTTTAAGCTATATCCAAAAGTTAGAAAAGACCTTAAGGACATTGTTTTCTGCCCAGAAAAAAAACGCGGATATGTATGGGCAAGAACAGAAACCAGCTTGTACAACTCTGCAATTTCCTGTAGGTCATCGGGATTTTTGTTTATGGTAATGTCCTTTCCCCTGAGCTTTTTAAGATCCGAACAATAAAAGAAAAGGTCGAGGTCTTGAAACCCTTTTTCAGAAATTACAAACGGAGCGTGCATCAACATATAGGCTTCATCCAAATTTCTGGCTAAGGCCTTGTTCATAAGATTCAAGGAAATAACATCAGAATCCACGAGTTGTTTAACAATAACAATCAGGTCGATGTCAGAGATTCCCGGTTGTGTCCATCCACCCATTTGATACACGGAAACAACTTGAGGAAACCCAATTAAATAGTCAGCGAGGTATTCGGTAAAACTCACATATTGTTCAAGATTTACTTTTCTGGTATCACGAGTTATTTTACTAACCATTTGATTTGATTTCATGAATAAAGTTAGCGCTCATTTTATCTATTAAAGCATTTAAGCTTTCCAAAAAACCCTCTGCCAATCTTGATTGATGTGTAATGCTACCATTACCTGACTTTGGGGCAAAAAATTTCAAATAAACTTTTCTCAAGTAGTAATTATACCTTTTTGAGATGAAAAAATTACTGCTCTTGGTCACCTTCCACTGTTCTCTTGTTCTACTAATCTCTTTGAAAAAAGTATCGCTGTCAATAGATAACAATGCTTTATGGGTGAACGATTCTTTCTTTGTGGCGTTTATACCCTTTACCTGTAAAAAAAGAACGGGCAATAGAGATAAAATACTGATGTCATTTTTTAATGAATATTCCGTGTGGATTTTTTTCGGCGCTATTGGATTACGAAAGCGTTGGGCCAATTCAAAGAACACCTTAGTATTTGAGTAGGTGCAATTTTTAACCTTGATTTTCAGTTTTTGGTCACCTTCAATAAGTATTGATTCTTTAAAAATTTGAGGCGGCAACCAATGATAAGGAAACCTATTTAAATCATATTCGGTCGCAATCATATGATCATGATGTTGTAATGCATCAAACCGGTAAAGAAAGTTTAGGCTCCTACGCCATTGTTTCTTGAATTGGATTAATAAGGCGGCAGATTGTATTGTTTTATTTTTTATGACAAAAAAGGTGTCCAAATCAGAAAATGGAGTTAACTCAAGGTCGGCACAACTTCCATGAATTATTGCTGTTTTAAGATAAGCTCTCATTTCTTTTCGAACAAAAGCCACAAACTTGTTCAAAATGGGTATGGAGTCATAATATTCATGTTCTAAAAGCGGAATATCAATAGTACTGTCTTCGGGCGCCTCTAAACTCTCTATATGCTCTTCAAATATGCGATAGCCATGCTTCAAGACTTTTGGTAAGTCTTTGATTTTTGTATTTCTATCAAATTGTGCTATTTCCAAATCCAAGGCATCTCCCCAGGTTCTGAGTTCATGAGTGCTCTTTGAGTGTTTGAAGGAAAGTAAAAAAGGAGTCCCCAAATATTCTTGTAAACAGCCTCTTAAGGCTTCCTGAAACCTTAAGGTCGCCATTTCCTTGCCACTAGGGCTGATATGGTTTAAAAAATCAACCTCTTTTTGGGAAAGGAACTTTAAGCTTTCAATATCTTTTTGGACAAAATCTTTCATTCAATCTCGCAAGGAATCCATGAATTCAACGATTTTTTTACAGGCAAAACCATCACCATAAGGATTATGTAACTTACTCATTGTCTGGTAAAATTCTCTGTCAGTTAAAAGGGTGGTCGCCCAATTCACAATAGCTTTCGTTTCAGTGCCCACGAGTAATACCGTACCTGCATCAACGGCTTCTGGTCTTTCTGTCGTATCTCTCATAACCAATACAGGTTTTCCTAGGCTAGGGGCTTCTTCTTGTACACCGCCACTATCCGTAATTATGATATATGACTGAGACATCAACCATACAAATGCCGGGTACGATAATGGATTAATTAATGATATATTGGGAACACCCTCAAGGTGCTCGTAAACCGGTTTTTGAACATTGGGATTCAAATGCACGGGATAAACTATTTGAGTGTTTGGGTTTTCTGTGGCAATTTGCTTTAGTGCCCTACAAATATTGATGAATCCTTGTCCGTGGTTTTCCCGGCGATGTCCCGTAACCAAAACGAGTTTTCTATCCGCATCTATAATTTCTTTCAATTCATCAATTTCTCTATCGACATAATGATACGAGTTAACCTTTTCACTACTGAACTTCAATGCATCGATTACGGTGTTGCCTGTTACGACAATTGTATTTTCCTTTACATTTTCATTCAACAAGTTGCTTTTTGAGGTTTCTGTGGGAGAAAAATGATAATCTGAAATACTTCCGGTCACCGACCTATTGATTTCTTCAGGAAATGGTGAGCGCTTGTTAAAGGTTCTAAGCCCTGCTTCTACATGACAAACTTTTGCTCCTGAATAAAATCCGGCTAAACTGGCGGCCATGGTTGTGGTAGTATCTCCATGGACATAAACATAGTCTGGGCCAAAACCTTCTAAGATTGGCTTTAATCCTGTAATTATTCCTGCTGTTAAAGAATAGAGGTTTTGGCCCGGTTTCATTATATCAAGGTCGTAATCTGGTTCAATTTCAAAAAAGGTCAAAACCTGATCCAACATTTCGCGATGTTGAGCCGTTATACAAACTTTGGTCTTAAAAACATCTGAATGCTTAGAAAACTCTTTGACCAATGGGGCCATTTTAATGGCTTCTGGACGGGTTCCAAAAATGATTAAATTTTTCTTCATCCTCTAAATAGGATTATTTATTTTCAATATGTTTTAAAAGCTATTTCAATTCTTTTGTTCAGTAGGGGTGTAGACTCCAAGAATGGGTCATACCTCCCTTTAAATGTCTTTCTCAAATAGCCCTTTTTGTTTTTTTCCAAATATATGTTTGGTTCAAAAAACCGCTCGAAAGTTAAGTTGTTTATCACTATTTTTTCTCTTTTGAAACTTAAAACAATCGTGTTGATTTCAATCGCAGTATTGATTTTGTTCTCACCAACATCTATTCTAAACCTTTGGGGAAATACCCCTTTAGGAAGGGATAATTCAATTTTTTGAAATTCTTTTTTCCCTTCAATGGTCCTTGTTACCCTTCTTTCGGCACTATAACGATTGTTAACATCATCCTCTACATAAAACAACTGAAATTTATCGTCTTCATTGACCTTAGCCTCAAGCGTTATCTTAAAAACGCTCTCAGGGGCACCTTCATTTCTTTGGTTTTTGCACGAAGCAAAGAATACCAATACTAGGTAAAAAGCTAAACAAATGCCTCTTTTCATAATTGATGATTTAGAACCCCTTTCCTTACTAAAAACCACAATGAACTATTGGACCAATACATTGATTGGCTAGTATTTTTTCAATGCGGATATGCTTGATTGTGTATTGATTTTTTATATGATCCACATCTTAAAGCCTTGCCTTATGCAGGACAGGTAAACTCAGATCTTTTTTTGAAACCTTTATGTCATTGATAGGCAACTTCCAATCTATATCAAAATTAGTATCATTAAATATGATTCCGCCCTCAGATTCTTTATTATAATAATTGTCACATTTATAAAAAAACTCAGCGGTTTCTGATAAAACTGCGAACCCATGGGCAAAACCTCTCGGGATAAAGAATTGTATTTTATTTGAATCGCTAAGTTCAACGGCAACGTGCTCTCCAAAGGTCTGGGACTCCTTTCTTAAGTCCACTGCAACATCTAAGACGATTCCATTTAACACCCGTACCAATTTTGCCTGTGCATTACTTCCGATTTGATAATGAAGGCCACGAATAACACCATATTCGGAAAAGGATTGGTTGTCTTGAACAAAGTCAACTTCTCGGCCTATTCCATTTTCAAATCGCTCTTTGTTATATGGTTCAAAAAAAAATCCCCTCTTGTCAGTAAAGATTTCAGGCTTAAGAATAAAGCAGCCCGAAAGCTTTGTTTCAATAAAATTCATTTAGTTTTTGTTAAAAGCCCTAACAAGTTTCTTCCGTAGCCACTTTTCATAAGTGGTTTTGCCAAGTTATTGAACTGAGCCTTATTTATATATCCCATTTCATAAGCAGCCCCTTCAATGGCTCCAATCTTAAGGCCTTGACGTTCTTCTATGACCTCTACGAATTGAGATGCCTGCATTAATGATTGAAAGGTTCCTGTGTCCAACCATGCGGTGCCCCTGTCTAAAATACTGACAACAAGTTTATTCTCTTCTAAGTAGGCTTTATTAACATCTGTTATCTCAATCTCTCCCCGATTGCTTGGCTTTATGTTTTTTGCAATCTCAACAACCTTGTTATCATAAAAGTAGATTCCAGGTACGGCATAGTTTGATTTAGGTATTTTCGGCTTTTCTTCAATACTGATTACCTTTCCATTCTCATCAAACTCTACGACACCATATCTCTCTGGGTCTTGAACCCTATAGGCGTAAATAATGCCTCCATTAGGATTGTTGTTCGCTTGAAGTAAATTAGATAACCCTGAGCCATAAAATATGTTATCTCCAAGAATTAAGGCAACTTTTTCTTTTCCTATAAACTTTTCACCAATAATAAACGCTTCTGCCAAACCATTCGGAGCCTCTTGAACTGCGTAAGAAAACTGACATCCGTACTTGTTTCCATCACCCAATAGATGTTTAAACAATGGTAAATCCCTAGGGGTCGAAATAATCAAGATTTCTGTTATTCCTGCATACATCAAAGTGCTTAGTGGGTAATAAATCATCGGTTTGTCATAAATGGGCATAAGTTGCTTGCTTATCGACAAGGTGATTGGATGCAACCTAGTGCCGGAGCCACCCGCTAAAATTATTCCCCTCATTTAAGTAGTGTGTTTTTTAAGAATACTTTTTTTGGTAATAGTTCAGGTATTCTCCTGTAGCAATATTTTGTAACCATTCTTTATTTGATAAATACCAATCTATCGTTCTTTCCAGACCTTCTTCAAATGTTACCGAAGGTTGCCAACCCAATTCTTTATTTATTTTGGAAGAATCTATAGCATATCTCAAATCATGACCCGGTCTATCTGTAACATAAGAAATCAACTCCTCTGAAGACCCTGAGGGTCTTTTCAGCTTTTTGTCCATAATCTTGCACAGAAGTTTGATCAAGTCGATGTTTTGCCATTCATTGAAGCCGCCAATATTATATGTCTCTTTATTTTTACCCTTATGAAAGACCAAATCAATGGCTGCAGCATGGTCTTCAACGAACAACCAATCTCGGGTATACTTTCCGTCACCATAAACAGGCAAAGGAATTCTCTCTATGATGTTCTTAATAAAAAGCGGGATTAGTTTTTCAGGAAAGTGATTCGGGCCATAATTATTTGAGCAATTCGTAATTACATAAGGCAGGTCATAGGTTTCACCATAAGCTCTCACGAAATGGTCAGAGCTTGCTTTTGAAGCTGAGTAGGGCGAGTTTGGGTCATAAGAGGTGCTTTCTGTGAATAGACCTGTCTCTCCCAAAGATCCGTAGACCTCATCGGTGCTAATATGATAAAACCTTTTGCCTTTTTTATTATCATTTGCCCAACAAGTTTTGGCAGCATTGAGCAGATTAACCGTACCTATGATGTTTGTTTTAACAAAAGCCAAAGGGTCATTTATGGATCGGTCTACATGTGATTCAGCAGCTAAGTGAATAACCCCTTCAAACCCATGTTCCTTAAAACATTTTTCAACAAAAGACTCGTCTGAAACATCACCTTTAATAAAATGGTAATTTGGAAAATTCTCTACATCGCTTAGGTTCTCTAGATTGCCGGCGTATGTAAGTTTGTCAATATTGAAAATCTCATAATCCGGATACTTAGTTACCAGCCTTCTTACCACATGAGACCCTATGAAGCCTGCTCCTCCACTAATCAGAATCTTTTTATTGGATTCCATACTCTAGCTTCGATCTATTTCCAAGGCTTTTTTGTTTAAAAACACTATAATGGACCAAAGGAAGAAGAGTCCAACAAAAATAATAGGTATGATGACCAGAGACTTTGAAAAAAAAGGTGTGTCCACTTCTTGAGGCTTTCCAAAATTGATGATTTTTATGGCATTCTCCCTAGTTTTCAACTCGACTTTTTTTGCTTCAATATCCCGAATCAAGCTGTTTTTCAAATCAAAAAGCTTTCGTATGTCCATTTGTTCTTCGGTATCCAATATGATGCGTCCATCATTTTGATTTTCATTCGTTGAAGCCAAATTAGCCGTGTATCGCTCAATGAGAACATCTAGCTGGCCTATTAAAGCTCTGTTTTCTTGTATTCTGTTTTTGGCGTTATCAATATGAAAGGCAATCAAATCATTGAAGTAAGGATTAGTATTGATATATTCCATTATTTTTCTAGCAAATTCTTGGCCAGGAACCTCTTTTCGATAGGTGAAGGTAACCTTATGATTTAATGAACTATGGCTTAATATTTCATTTCTAACAATATCAGACACCGATCCAGAAACATCAAGACCTCTCAATAAATCCAAATATTTAAGCTCGCTCTCTAAATCATTCTTTTTGTCACCTAAAGCAATTACTTCAATTTTAAGGCCTCGAAATTGATTTATTTCAATATCCATGTTATCGAAGAATTCTTGATTTTGAGATTTAACATTGGCCTGTATCTCATAAACCACATCGTATAAATACTCTTGACTTTCCAAATTAGGCCGAACGATTACTTCTGTCTTAACTTTTTCGGAAGAAATTTTACCGATGCCAAAACCAATGGCAACACCCAAAACCCCCAAACCTAGAAGAATCAATAAATTTTTCTTGATGAAAAGAAAAAACCTTAGGAAACCATTGAAAATTCGATTGAAACCCTTGCCAATCAATTGAAAAAGTTGTCCCAAGTCTACCTCGTCAGATGTGCTGTTCTTAGATTGCTCAGCCATAGGTTATGAATTAAAAATTTGCTCTAGAATTTTATCCGTTATTAAATAGGTGGGTTTTACTCCTGTTGTGCCCAGTCCGCCAGAGGCCAGTGTGCTTCCTGTTTCCAAGGGATTGTCAGACGCATAATAAGCGTATCTCACCTGAACGTCTTTATTGATGCTTTTTCTAATTTTTGATGCCGATTGAACCGCTTTTTGATAGTGCACCCCGTCCATTTCCAGACCTATTAAATTCCACGTAGATTCGTAGAAAAAGCGCAATATGTCCTTATTCTGCAAAGATGTTCCCAAGACGGTAACCATAGTGCCTTCAAACACTTTAAGGCCATATCCTTCAAAATCTGCTGAGCATAATTCATTTTTGAAAGGGTAATTATCGGCAGTTCCTTCAAAGATGTGCGCCGAAGGAATCATCAAATCACCTTTACCACCGTCCAATATTCCCGCTTTGCCCATAATGGAAATCGACCTGACATCTAAAAATTGCTTTTCGCCATCTATGTTATAAGGTTTCAAAAGCTCATCAATGGACTCATAGGCCTGCTCTCCAAAAGCGTAATCCATCACAAATATAATGGGTTTGTCAGCATCATCCTTACTCGTTTCAAAAGCATAGCAACAAGCCCTATCGTTGAATTGTGCCGTATCAAAAAGTTGTACATCGATATTGGCGCCAGAGGTATCATCTATATAGACCATTCCATTCTCTTTGGCCATATGGAGAACTTTGCCACGCAATGCTTCATTCTCATCAAGACTAAGCGCTTTATAGATGTCCAAAGATTTCGCTTTGGGCAATTCTGTTTTTAACGCATTTCGCGCGAAAAGTGTGTTCATCACGCTGTGCATATTGGCACTAATAATATGTAAAGGCCGCCTCAGGGCTTTCATTTCAACCAACTTTTCCTTTATGGTATTGGCCCAGCGCTCACCGTGGATGTGATGGCCCAAACGCTCCCTTAATAAAGGGCTAAATGTGATTGTTCTTTTGTTTCCTGTGGTTTGTTCTTCTATTGAAAGCTTTCCCAACCAATAGATGATTTCAAGAAACCGATCTTGGCGCTGCTGTGTACTTAACTTTCCATGAATGTCGACCACTTCTTCAAAACTCCTACCTAAAATATTGGCGGTGTGAATAAGTGCGACCTCGCGAGCATTTTCCGTTTTCTTTTTGGCTTGGACAAATGCTTCCAACTTGTCCCAGTCACGGACAGTGGTCTGGTCCTCCTCAAAAAAGACCCTTTCACAGATTTTGTTCGATTCAATAAAAAGGAACGTTAAGTGGGTAAGAATATCATAAATATCCGACCGGCCCCTAGTAATTTCTATGTTCATCTGCTCCTCGTCGATGCGATAGCAGTTCCTTCTTCGTTTCGGGGGAATAATTGGTTTTAAATGGGATTTGGAAAATCCTTCGTCAGAGGTCAAATTGATAAAGCGGCACTGCTCAATACCTTCCGGTAATCTCTCAAGGACATATATCAATCCATTAAGCTCTGCTTTTTCTTCGGCTACTGTACCGTATATCTCAGGACGCAGGACCAAAAGTGCATTTTTGAGTGCGTTCCCAGAAACTCCAGAAGGTTTGTAAAACCCCCTATTGAGAAGATGCCTCATTGTAATATACAAGCGCTCAATAGCGTTTGTTGATTCTTGGGCCCTAGTTGTTTCCTTTGTTGCGGCGTTCATTAAACTATTTCCGCACAAAAATACATGAAAATTAACTTACGAAGAGGTAGTTATTACTGAATGGGCCTTGTAAAATTTACAAGGGAATCTGCCAGTTTACGGTCATTGGACAAACGCTGTATTTTGTTTTGCCCGCCCAATTTTCCTATGGATTTCATGTAATTTTTAAATCCATCCTTTTCAATTTGGGAAATTTTAAGCCTCTGTAAAATCTTACCATCGATTAAATCAAAATAATAGCTATTCTGTTTCTGTAGTGATAGATCGAGCACTTCAATGAAATAGTCCATTTCCGTAGGAATTTTTTCAAATTCTATGAACCATTCGTGATAGGGCAACTCACTGTTTTCAGTAGCGGTCTGAGGTGCAACGGTAAATTCATTGACTTGGGCATCGGTCGCTTCAATTGCCTCTTTCATTGCCTGTTCGACTTCTTTTGCAATCACGTGTTCACCAAACGCAGATATAAAATGCTTGATCCTACCAGAAACAATCACTTTATAGGGGCTTAAAGAAATAAACTGAACGGTATCTCCTAGATTGTATCCCCAAAGTCCAGCATCAGTACTAATGACCATGGCATAATTCACCCCTTTTTCCACTTCGCCAATGGTCAGTCTTTTGGCATTTGGTTCAAAAAATTCATCTGCCTTTACAAATTCGTAGAAAATTCCCGAATTCAATAATAGAAGCATCCCCCTTTCTGTTTGGGAATCTTGGTACGCAAAAAATCCCTCACTCGCTGGAAACAGTTCAATACTATCAACCCTTCTACCGATCAAACTTTCAAACTTTGAACGATAAGGCTCGTAGTTTACCCCTCCATAAATGAACAATTGAAAGTTTTTGAACAACTCCCCGATAGGTTTATTGTGCTTCTCCCTAAGCTTTTCAAAATACATCTGCACCCATGAAGGAATACCTGCTATAACCGTCATGTCTTCATTTTCGGTTTCTTTAATTATGGCGTTCACCTTCGTCTCCCAATCCTCAATGCAATTGGTTTTCCAACTGGGCAACCTGTTTTTTTGTAAATAATTGGGTACGTAGTGGGCTGAAATTCCAGAAAGGCGCCCTGTTCTTATGCCGGATATTTCATCCATTTCCGGGCTTCCTTGTAGAAAGATCATTCGGCCATCGACAAATTTGGCATTCCCTGTTTCGTGGATATAGGTCAAGATTGCATCTCGTGATGCATTCACCTGGTGCTTGATGGATTCCTTTGATATGGGAATATATTTTGCCCCGGAAGTCGTACCTGAGGTTTTGGCAAAATACCGTGGCTTGCCCGGCCACAGTACATCTTCTTTTCCGTTTTTAATCAGTTCAACATAGGGCTTAAGCTGTTCATAGTCTCGAATTGGCACTTTTTTTGTAAAGTCTTGGTGCGACCGGATGTCTGAAAATTGATGGTCCTTTCCAAATTTGGTGTTTTTTGCCTTGAGCAGGAGATTCCTGAAGACGGCCTCTTGAGCAGCGACAGGATTGTCTACCCACTTTTGGTTCTTCTTAACAATGTTTCGGGCAAATAGTTTCGCTGCAAATGACTTTAATGACATTACTTTTAATTAAAGTCTATGAAATCGGTTGGGTTTTTCGGCTTGCCATTGCGCCAGAGCTCGAAATGAAGATGCGGTCCTGTAGTAAGTTCTCCGGTATTGCCTACAGATGCCACGACCTCACCAGACCTTACCAAATCACCTTGGGCCTTATTCAGCGAACCATTGTGCTTGTAGACCGAGATGATGTTGTCTTTATGTTTGATGATAATAACATACCCGGTTTCTGCCGTCCATTCTGAAAAAATCACTGTTCCATCGGCAATGGCCTTCACAGGTGTACCTTGGGCCGCAACAACATCTATTGCAAAATGTTTTTTTTCTGGGTCGAAGCCTTGCGAAATGGTTCCTTCAACCGGAGGGAACAGAATATTTCCCAAATCTTCAAGGTTGCGCTCGAAAAGATTGTATTTGTCCTCAAGGGCAACTTCCTCACGTAACTGTAAGTCTTGTGCGATAGGATCTAAATTTACCGTAGAGGGATCCAGTTTATATCGTTCAAAAAGCGAATCTCGATTGGTTTCGTTGTTTTCTATCTCTCCCCTCAAGACTAACCTAACATTATCCAAATACTTATTGGTATAATTTAAAACGGTTACCAAAGAATCCGTTTTATAGGTCAATTCAGTGGCCTGTCTCTTTAATCGGGTTGAGGAATATCCAGGTATATATTCCCTTAAGGGGGTAAACGCTATCAACAATGTCGTTAAACCAATCAGTATAATAATGAACAATGTGCCGGTCACAAAGACATTCAGGCGGTTGAGCTTAAAAGAAATTTTTTCCTCAAAAGTGCTTTCGTTTAGAATTACCAAGCGATACTTATGCAGAAGTTTTTTCTTTATTTCTTTTCCCTTCTTTTTTTTTGCTGCCATAGGGCAAAGATACTTTTCGTGTGAACTTCTTTCGTCAAAGACCCCAAGATGTGAAAGTTTTGGGAAAATACAAGAAGTTTTATGCTTTCATTTGCAATGTTTAGTGCGGTGTTTCGTTCTTTAACAACAAAACCCCGTGGGTTTTTTGTATTTTTGATTTCTAATTATAGATTTTGAACTATGGTTTCCCTTACTTACTTTCTTGGTATGCTTGGTCCTTGGCAAATCGTTTTAATCGTTGTAGTCGTGCTACTTCTTTTTGGAGGTAAGAAGATTCCTGAATTGATGCGAGGACTTGGTAGTGGTATCAAAGAATTCAAGGACGCCTCTAAAGAAGATGAAAAATTAGAGGATAAAAATGGCGCTAGCTCTTAAAAGGCCTATTGTTTTTTGGGTTACGAAGGGATAGTCATCTATCCTAATCCTTCTTTTACCGCACTTATTATTCATTTCACAACAAAAATTAAACTACCCGTCAGTTAGGGCTTAATTAGGCGTTATAATACAGCAATAATGAACTATTGCCTTTATTCATAAAAATCGCCGGCCCGAATTGTTGAAAAAATGGGGAACGTTTTTAAATGTTAATTTACCGTGGGTTTTTTAATGATAAATCAAAAGATGGAAACAATTAC
>JAAUYD010131564.1_pt1 | contig 12597 bp, 12 predicted proteins | sample 7278101 | NCBI WGS metagenome assembly JAAUYD01 (sample SAMN14350128, study PRJNA611818) | marine sediment metagenome | isolation source: surface marine sediment (0.6m) | place: French Polynesia: Moorea | collected 2018-08 | reverse complement strand
TAGGTTCCCGCCGGATTTCGGACCATTTTGATGCCAAGTATCGAAAACCCCGCCACCGTCGTCGATGAGTTGTCGCAAGAATTCGACGCCATATCCAGACGCCTGGTGGCCGCACGCGCGAACGCTAAAGCACTGGCAGGATTCCCCGGCAGGCTTCCGGAGACGCTGGTAGACGCCTACGCGATCCAGACCGCCTCTATCGCACGCTGGCCGGACGACATTGTGGGCTGGAAAGTGGGAATGGTGCCGGAGGAATACCGAACTCCCCTCGCCGCCGAACGCCTGTCCGGACCGATATTCAGATCTTCCGTATTCGAAATCAACCCGGGCTCCAGCAGAACGATGCCCATCTACCACGGTGGCTTCGCTGCGGTCGAGGCAGAGTTCATTTTCCAGATTGGCGAGATCATAGAACCCATCAAGCGAGAATACTCTGATGCGGAGTTGATCGAGCGAGTTGCTGCGTTGCACGTGGGAGCTGAAATTGCCAGCAGTCCCATGGCTGACATAAACCGGCTGGGACCGTGCTGCGTGGTATCGGATTTCGGCAACAACGAGGGGCTCCTCGTTGGGCCCAGCGTGCCGAACTGGAGTGCCGTGCCCCTCGATTCGTTGACGGCGACTGTCATCGTCGACGGCGTGGTCGTCGGAGAAGCAACCGCCGCTGCCATACACGGTGGACTGTTGCAGGCGCTGCGATTCCTGGTCAATTTGTGCGCGTCTCGCAAGCTCAGACTCACCGAGGGTATGTATGTGTCCTGCGGCGCGGTGACCGGTATTCACGACGTGACGGTCGAATCGAATTCCACTGTTGATTTCGGTCCACTGGGTGCATTCGACGTGGCGTTTGACGCCATGCTGCCCAGGCAACAGCATGGCGCATCGGCAAACGCCTGACCTGGAGCGACCGGTGGGACGACACAGCAAGAAATCCGAGATTGATTTCGCAGCAGCTGCCCGGACGTGGGCGGAGAATAACAAGGACGGTCGCAAGCCCACCATCAACGATGTCGCCAGACTGGCGGGTGTTTCCAAGAAAACCGTCTCCCGGGTCATCAACGATTCGCCGCTGGTCAACGAAGCGACGCGCAAGGGCATCAATGGACTGATCAAGGCCATCGGGTACCGGCCGGACCCACAGGCCCGCGGCCTGGCGTTTCGACGTTCCTACCTGGTGGGCATGATTTACGACAATCCCACGCCGCAGTACATCGTCAAGATCCAGCTCGGCATCCTGGACGTTCTTCGCAAGACCGGGTACGAACTGGTCATGCATCCCTGCGACCGCAAGAGTGACACCTTTATTGAAGATGCCCGAAAATTCATCGAGGTGTCCAAGCTCTGGGGTGTCATCCTCACGCCTTCCGTATCCGAGGACGAGCGGCTGGCCGAGGTTCTGCGGGAAATTGGCGTTCCCTATATTCGCGTGGCTTCCATCGCCCTGGACATGGAACGGCGCATGATCATCACCAATGATCGGGTAGGCGGTCGAGAAGCCGCCCACCACCTGGCCAAACTTGGCCATACCCGGATTGCGCTGATTGCTGGACGGCGCAGTTTCAGGTCATCCAAGGAGCGGCGTGCCGGCTTCGAAGAAGGCCTTGCTGAGTTTGGCCTCACGGTGCCTCCGGAGTATGTCCTGCAGGGGGACTACACGTTTGAATCCGGTCTGGCCCTGGGCGCACAGATTCTTGACCTCGACCCGCCGCCAACAGCCGTGTTCGCCTCCAACGATGAAATGGCTGCTGGCGTATTACAGGCTTTGCACGTGGCTGGACAAACCCCACCGGATGCCCTGTCAGTGGTCGGTTTCGACGATTTCGAGACGGCCACCCGGGTCTGGCCACGGCTCACCACGGCACGCACGCCAGCCCGGGAGATTGGCAGGCTGGCGGCGGAGCGCCTGTTCGAGTTTGACGACGATGGCGCCCCGGGGGGACCGAACCAGACAACGCCTCGTCTTATCGAACGGGATTCAACCCGCAGACCAAAATGACGGCAATTCAAGCTTAAGAGAGCAGACTGATGTACTCAAAAACCTACCAGGCAACCCACCCCGACATGATGGAAGGCGTCAGCAATGAAGCCCTGCGTGACCGTTATCTGGTCACCGGTATGTTCGTTGCTGACCAGATCAACCTGAACTATTCGCATAATGAACGCATGGTGGTCGGTGGCGCCGCACCGGTTTCGGGTACCGTAGCCCTGCCCGACCAGACCGAGCCGGTCGCGGGAGCGCCATTTCTTGAACGACGCGAACTGGGCGTGGTCAACGTCGGTGGCGGCAGCGGAAAAGTGACCGTCGACGGTGAGGCCTTCGAAATGGAACCTCGCGACGGCCTGTATATCCCCATGGGATCCAAAGCGGTTTCCTTCGAGAGTGACAGCCAGGACGAACCGGCGCGCTACTACCTGGCTTCAACGCCAGCCCACGCGCGGTTCGACCTGGTGAAAATTTCTATTGATGATGCCGTTCCCGTGAAGCTCGGCTCACTGGAGACCTCCAACGACCGCACCATCTACAAGTACATCGTGCCCGAGACCTGCCGCTCGGCGCAGCTGCTGCTGGGCCTGACCATTCTCAATCCCGGCAGTGTCTGGAATACCATGCCGCCGCACCTGCACGACCGGAGATCTGAGATCTACTTCTACTTCGAACTGGGTGAGGAAGAGAAGGTGTTTCATTTCATGGGTGAGCCCGACGCCATGCGCCATATCGTGGTCAGCGATTCCGAGGCGGTGATCTCGCCGCCGTGGTCCATCCACATGGGCAGTGGCAATTCCAACTACTCGTTCATCTGGGCCATGGGGGGTGAAAACCTCGACTACACCGACATGAACGTACTCGATATCTGTCAGCTCAAGTAAGCGACATGAGTGCCCAAATGTTCAGTCTTGATGGAAAGGTCGCCGTGGTCACGGGCGCAAACACCGGACTTGGCCAGGCCATGGCCGTTGCCCTGGCCGGTGCCGGTGCAACTGTCGCACTGGTGGGGCGGTCGCCTCCGGACGAAACCGAAGCCTTGATCCAGGATGCAGGCGGTAAGACAGCCGTGGTCATGGCGGATCTCAGCAGCGCCGACGTGGCGACTGGGGTCGTGCAGCAGGCCGAAGATGCCCTGGGCCCGATCGACATCCTGGTCAATAACGCAGGCATCATTCGCCGCGAGGAGGCACTGGATTTCAGCGAGGCTGACTGGGACGACGTGATGGCAACCAACCTGAAGGTTCCGTTTTTCCTGGCCCAGGCCGCGGCCAGGTCCATGGTGGGTGCCAATCGCAGCGGCAAGATCATCAACGTAGCCTCCCTGCTGTCGCTGCAGGGCGGCATCCGGGTGGCTTCATACACCGCAAGCAAGAGCGGCCTCGCCGGGCTGACCCGGCTGCTGGCCAACGAGTGGGCAGCCCACGGCATCAACGTCAACGCCATCGTGCCGGGATACTTCGCCACCAACAACACCGCCGCGCTGCAAGCCGACGAAGTGCGCAACCGCCAGATTCTCGAACGGATTCCGGCCGGGCGCTGGGGTGATCCCAAAGACCTGGGCGGGGCCGCCGTTTTCCTTGCATCGGCCGCGTCGGATTACGTGCATGGCACATTGCTGCCCGTGGACGGAGGATGGATGGCCCGATGATCAGCCGCCGTCACTTTCTACTCGCTCCCCTGCTGCTAACCGCCTGTGGCGACCGCAGGGGTTCGCGGCCCCTGTTCGCCGCCGATTCACAGCCCGATGACTACCCCACGACCCAGGGGCTGCACGCCATTGACCGGATGCTCAATGAGAGGACCGGGGGTGAGATGCGCGTTCGCGTCTACCCGGGCGGCCAGATGGGAGCGGAAAAGGACACCCTGGAAATCGCCGTGTTCGGCGGGTTGGACCTGACCCGCGTCAACCTGGCGCCCATCAACTCCATCGTGCCCGAGACCATTGTGCTGGCGCTGCCGTTCCTGTTTCAGTCCATAGCCCATTCCCGGGCGGCGTTCGACGGACCCGTGGGCCGCAAGATTCTCGACGCCATGATGCCCCATGGCCTGAGAGGCATGTGCTACTACGATTCCGGTGCCCGCTCCTTCTACAACACCAAGCGCCCCATCCACACACCGGCGGATATCGCCGGCATGAAAATCCGTGTTCAGAACTCGGACATCTACGTCGCCATGATGCAGGCCCTGGGCGCGAATCCGACACCCATTCCCTTCGGCGAGGTGTACCAGTCGCTGGTCCAGGGCGTAGTCGATGGAGCAGAAAACAACTATCCATCCTACGAAACCACCCGGCACTTCGAAGCGGCCGGACACTACAGTCTGACCCGCCACGTCATGGCGCCCGAGGTGCTGGTGGCGTCTCGACGCAGCTGGGATCGCATGACGGCGGAAGAGCAGGACTTTCTGCAGAATGCCTGTTCAGATTCGGTCCCGATCATGCGGGAGCTCTGGGACGCGCGGGTTGGTGTTTCCCGACAGCGTGTGCTGGATGGCGGGGTCCAGGTGGTGGAAGACGTGGACCATGCCGCGTTTGCCGAAAAGATGCTGCCGGTGTGGGATCGATTCGTCACCACGCCCGAGATGCAGGCACTGGTCGACGAGATCGTGGAATTAGGCGAAAACCTGGGAGATGCCAGTGAGTAATGTGCTGAGTAGGGCGAGCAGCAAAGTGAGTCTGTTTGCCAAGTGGTTTGCCGGTATCGGTTTGCTGATCATGACGGCAATCATCGCCATGCAGGTATTCGCCCGGTATGTCCTGAATAACAGCCCGGCCTGGGCGGAACAGGCCGCGTTGCTGTTGATGATCTGGTACGTGTTCATCGCTGCTGCCGCCGGTGTTCGCGAAGGTTTTCACATTCGCATCGCCATATTTGCAGACAAAATGCCGCCGAAAGTTCGTCACCCCGTGCTGATACTGGCGCACCTGGTGGTGGTGGCATTCGGCATATCCATGGCGATTTTTGGGGTCCAGCTGGCCCAGGAAACCTGGCAGCACGTCATTCCGACACTGGGCCTCTCGCGCGGGTATGCCTACATTCCCATCGCCCTGTCCGGCGTCCTGATGACCGGATTCGCCGTTGAGCAACTCATCGCCGAGCTGCGCTCGACCGAGGTACCCAAACTATGGAACTGATTGTATTGATCAGCGTTCTGCTGGTACTGCTGGTGATCGGCGTACCCGTCGCATTCGCGCTGGGCGTGGCGTCCATGGTGACCTTCTACCTGCTCGACATCCCGCTGATTGTCGGATTCCAGCGTATGGCCGCCAGCATGAATATTTTTGCCCTGATGGCCATTCCGTTCTTTGTATTCGCAGGAGACCTGATGCACCGCGCCGGCATTGCGGAACGGCTCATCCGCGTGGCTGACGCCGCGCTGGGGCGAACCCGGGGCGGTCTGGGCCAGGTGGACGTCGGGGCATCGATGATGTTTGGAGCCGTATCCGGATCCGCCATCGCCAGCGTGTCGGCCATCGGCTCAACCCTTGGCCCCATGATGCGGGAAAAGGGCTACGACGCTGACTACGTGGTCAACGTCTCGACGACCTCGGCCATCACCGGCCTGCTGATACCGCCTTCGCACAACATGATCATCTACGCTGCAGCCGCTGGCGTCAGCATCTCCCTGGCGGACCTGTTCCTGGCGGGCATCATTCCCGGCGTGTTGACCGGGCTGCTGCTGATGGTGGCCGCTTATGTCGTGGCTGTGAAACGCAATTATCCCCAGGGCGCCTTTCCCGGCTGGCGCGCCTTCGTAGTGGCCTTCGCCTCGGCCATTCCCGGGCTCATGGCAGCCGCCATTATCGTGGTCGGTGTTTTGTCCGGAGTGTTCACACCGACAGAATCTGCGGGCATCGCGGTGGTCTACACGATCCTGGTGGCGCTGTTTGTCTACCGCTCCCTGACCTGGGAACGCTTTATTGCAGCGACAACTGCATCCGTCAGGACCACTGCCATGGTCATGATCGTGATCGGCGCTGCCGGCGCCTTCGGATGGTTGCTGGCCCTGCTGCAGGCACCGGTACATCTGGCAGACCTGTTGCGCGGCATTACCGAGAATCCGATTCTGCTGCTGCTGCTGATCAACCTGGTGCTGCTGGTGCTTGGCACCTTCATGGACATGGCGCCACTGATCATCATCACCACGCCCATATTCCTGCCCATGGCCACCGAGCTGGGCATGGATCCGGTGCAGTTCGGCACCATGCTGCTGTTGAACCTGGGTATTGGCCTGGTGACGCCTCCGGTTGGATCGGTGCTGTTCGTCGGGTGTGCCATCGGCAAGATCCCAATCGAGAAAACCGTGCGCACCATGTGGCCGTTTTACGGCGCGCTTGTTGTTGCGCTGATGGCGGTGATCTACGTTCCCGAGCTGTCGCTGTGGTTGCCGAGCTTGCTGAAGTGACAGTTGCCCGTACCCGGAAACCGGGACGGCCAGGGACTTACTCTGAAGTCACCAGGTGGGTGAGAGAAAAGCGCTCGCGGCTTTCGACCATTTTCCGTTGAATGGCTTCAACCTGTTCCTTCTCTTCCGCAGCAATCAGGTTGTTGATAATGCGAGAGAAGTGCTGGTGCATGGCGGTTCGCGCTGCCTTGGCGTCCCGGTTTTTCAGTGCCTCGAAAATGTCCTGGTGCTCGGACACCCGGGAGGTGTCGGTCTCACAAATCGCCTGGTAGGCGCGATGGACCCTGGGTGAGGTATCACGCACGTACCAGAGCTTGTCGATGATGCCCTCGAGCATCTTGTTGCCGGTGGCACGGGAAATCACGTGGTGGAATTTCTTGTCCGCGTTCTCATAAACGGATGGTCTCGCGTCGGCCATGTCCTGGAGCGCCTGCTCCAGTTCAGCGAGCTGTTCATTGGTGATCATCACCGCGGCTAGAGCGGCGGCCTCGCCTTCGATCATCGCTCGAGCTTCGGTCAGCTCAAACGGACTGATTGATGAGTCGATTCCGTTCAACCCCCGGGACGACTCGAGCACATAGATGCCGGAACCGGTTTTGACTTCCACCCTTTCGAGGGCTTCCAACGCAATAACCGCTTCGCGAATGGTGGGCCGGCTGACGTTAAAGCGTTCCGCCAGTTCCCGTTCAGGCGGCAGCCTTCCGCCTACCGGGAATTCGCCGGAATCAATGGACGCAATGATCTGGTCAACGATCGCTTTGTACAGTCGTTCACCAGCCATCATCTACTCCTCGTCAACCGTGATTCCGCGTAAAACCTGTTGTGTCCCGGTAGTTTATCAATTGTTCGCCGAATTGGTAATACCAATAATGCGAGTTGGTCATAAGCCTCTGCGGCTCGTGGGGACTCTCCACCACGTGCCAGCGTGAAGCTATCCTCGTTAGACCTTCGGTACTATCGCTGCACACGTCTCGACGCTTCAGCGCGACGCCAGTCTTCCCTGATCTCGTCCCGCCTTGTTGACGCAATACGTTCAAACTGCGGCTCCTGGCATTAGCGCTGCACGCGTCTCGACGCTTCAGCGCGACTCCACGCTTGCCAGAACTTCTGCATTAGCGCTGCACGCGTCTCGACGCTTCAGCGCGACGCCACACTTCCCTGTTCTCGCTCCGCCCGGTCGAAGCAACAACTTATGTTTGCGGCTATGGGCATTAGCGCTGCACGCGTCCCGAGGCATCCCCACCCATCAGCTTTTCGACTTCCGGCACCGTGACCCGGTTGAAATCCCCGAGGATGGAGTGCTTCAGGCAGCTGGCCGCCACGGCGAACTCCAAGGACTGTTGCCTGTCTTCGTAGGCGTTGAGACCGTAAATCAGCGCTGACGCAAAACTATCGCCGCCGCCGACCCGGTCCACGATATCGGTGATCTCGTATTTTCTGGAAACGCGAAAACCCGACTCGTCACGCAGGCAGGCCGACCAGCCGTTACGGTCGGCGCTGCGCGACTCCCGCAGGGTCACGGCCAGGGTGGACAGGTTGGGGAACGCCGCCATCACCTTCTCGGTGAGCTTGCTGTACTTGTCCGTATCCAGTTCCCCGCTCTCCACGTGGACATCCTCTACGCTGATGCCCAGGGATTTCTGGCAGTCCTCTTCGTTGGCAATGCCCACGTCCACGTACTTGACCAGTTCGGTCATCACCTCCGGGGCCGTCTTGCCGTACTTCCAGAGTTTGCCGCGAAAGTTGAAATCACACGACACCGTCACGCCGCTGTTCTGGGCGGCCTGGACCGCGTCCATGCTCAACTGGGCCGCTGACTCGCTCAGGGCCGGGGTGATGCCGGTGATGTGCATCCAGCGGGCGCCGTCCAGAATCGACGGCCAGTCGAAGCTGGCCGGATCGGCCAGGGCAATGGAGGAATTGGCACGGTCATACACCACGTTGGAGGGCCGCTGGTTGGCGCCGGACTCCAGGAAATAGATACCCACACGGTCGCCGCTGCGCTGCACGTGGCGCGTGTCCACGGCGAAGCTCCGTAACTCTCGAATGGCCGCTTCACCAATGGGGTTGGCGGGCAAGGCCGATACGAAGCTGCTGTTAAGGCCGTAGTTGGACAGGGCCACCGCCACGTTTGCTTCACCGCCGCCGAAGGTGGCCTCGAAATGCGGTGACTGGAAGAAGCGCTCATGCCCGGTCGTTTTCAGACGCAGCATGATTTCGCCAACGCTAAGGAAATCTGCCATGTTTAATCCTGATTTCTGGTTTGCTGTGCAATCCCGACGGCTTCGGCCGCCAGATCGGTAATGGTTTGATAATCGCCGCTCGCAATGGCACTGGCCGGCGTCAGCCAGCTTCCGCCACAGGCAATCACGGAAGGCTGGGCCAGATATTCACCCAGGTTGGCCGCATTCACCCCACCGGTCGGCATGAACTTAACGTCCCGGAAAACGGACCCCAGCGCCTTCAGCATGGGTATCCCCCCGGCCAGCCCGCCCGGGAAAAACTTCAGGATCCGCAGCCCCATGTTCCAGGCGGCCTGGGCCTCGGTGGCCGTCGCGACCCCGGGATAAACCGGGCAATCGGCTGCCTGGGCCTGCTCCACGACCTGCGGCTGACAGCCCGGTGAGACAATGAACTGCGATCCCGCGTCTATGGCCTGGTTTACCTGCTCGCCGCTAAGGACCGTGCCCGCGCCAATGCTGGCCTCGGGAACATGCTCGGCAATCCGCTCAATGGCATCCAGACCGGCGGCGGTGCGCAAGGTGACCTCGATAGCGGGCACGCCGCCGGCGCACAGGGCCCGGGCTACCGGTACGGCTTTTTCGGCATCGTCGATGACTACAACTGCAACGACGCCTGTTTTCTGCAGCAACGCTTCCATATCAGGACACCACCATTCCGCCATTGATATCGACATTGACGCCGGTCATGAAGCCGGAGTTTTCCGAGGCCAGGAATACAACGAGGTCCGCCACCTCTTTGGCCTGCCCTTCCCTTCGCAGGGGCGTGGCGGCGGCCACATTGGCCCGCACCTCGTCCTTGGTGAACGTATCGTGGAATGTCGTGCTGATCATCCCGGGACAAACGCAGTTCACCCGAATGTTCGATGGGCCCAGCTCCTTGGCCAGGCCGCGGGTCAACGTCATCACGGCTCCCTTGGAAGCTGCGTAGGCAATGGCTCCAGGCCCGCCGCCGTCGCGTCCTGCCTGGGAGGAAAAATTGACGATGGTTCCGCCGGGCCCCATGTGGGGGACAACGGCTTTCACTGTCAGGAAGGTGCTGGTCACGTTCAGCTTCATGACGTACTCAAAAAATTCCTCGTCCATTTCAGCCAGCGTCTTGCGAGCGACCAGCCCGCCTGCGACATTGACCAGGACATCTATGGTGTCGCCAAAGCGCTGTCGCGTCTCGGCAACCAGGTTGTCGACGTCAGCCTGCCGGGTCATGTCGCCCCGAACAGCGATGGCCTCTCCACCCGCACTTTTGATTGCGGCGACGGTGGCTTCGCCCTCGGACGCATTGTTGAAGTAGTTGACGACAACTCTTGCCCCCTGGGCAGCAAGCCCCTCGGATACGGCCCGGCCGATGTCACGGGACCCTCCGGTAACGATGGCAATCTTGTTTTCAAGACTCATGATCTTTTCCCTTGTCACTCACGGCCGGCAGGACTGGCTTCGTCACCCTCGTCGAGAAAGTCTTCCCTGACCGGACTGAAAACGTCGATCAGCGCTCCTGCCTTTTTGCAGACTGCGCCATGACTGGTGTTGGGCGGAATGTAGAACCCGTCTCCCGCGCTTAACAGCCGGGTTTCCCCACCGATGTAAACCTCAAACTCACCACTCTCGACATAAGTCACCTGGGAGTGAGGGTGATCGTGAATCTCGCCCACACCGCCCGCCTCAAATAACACCCTGGCCAGGAGAATGGATGGGTCGTACCCCATGACCTGCCGCAGCACGCCCTCACCGACACGCTCGGCAGGTATGTCCTTGCCCGGGAGAAAGCAGGCACTGCTGGCACTGGGGACCTTGCGCTCCAGACTTTGCGAGGTCATCGGAGGTACTCCGAGATATCCACCACGGAGGCCGAGGGTGTTGATTCCAGGCGATTACTCCCGATCTTCGTCACCGGATCGCCCACGGTGTGGACCACCTTTACAGGCTTGCTGTCGATGAATTCGTTGTCGTCGATACGGGTGCGCTGAACGCCCAGCAGAAACACCGATGACCGGGTCTTGTTGCGCTTGTTGGCACCGACGTTTTCCAGCCGGCTGCCTTTCAGTACCACCTGGGGGCCGAACGTGCTCTCGTCGGTGCCTCCACGGTAGATATTGACCGCGGCACCACCGATGTTGGTGAAGCTGGAGTTCAGCACATTGATGTACTCAGCGTTGTAGATGCCCAGGTCGTCGATTTCCCGGTCCAGCGCGATAACGTGCCCCGAGACGTCGGAAAAACTGGAGTTGGAGATGTCGATGCTTCGCGCAAAGGTGTGCTTTGACACCTTGAGGAAGTTGAAGGAATGGTTGGTGTTGAGATTGGTCACATCGACCCCGGAAACAACCAACTGGTAGTTACTCAGCATGGAATAACGGCTGGTGCGAACCACCGAGTTGCCGTAGGCGTCGGGGGCAAGCGTCCCGTCAATAGCCAGGCGCTCCAGCTTGAGGCTGCCGCCGTCGGCCAGTTCGAACAACGTCGTGCGCTCAAATTGAATGGTCGGCGGTGGGCCTTCGGCAGGCCCACGCACGGTGATCGCCCGGTCGGTGACCAGCAGCTTGCTGACGGTGTAGTCGCCGCCTTGCAGCTGCAGCACATCACCGGCCCCGGCCTTTTCAAGAGCCTCGGTCAGGGTGTCCTGGCCGGGTGGCACTTGGAGTACGTTGCCGGAATCGAATACCTCTGAATAGTCTGGCTTTGGATACCAGCTCGGCCCGGTGTCGCTGCGCTGCAGCACCTTAAGATCTCTGGCTACACCCACGCTGGCCAGCGATGAAGCTTCAGGATGAAGCAGTCCGTTGTCTGCCTGGGCGAGCTTGACGCCTCGCTGTTCAAACCCGCTGTCCGACGGGAGTTTCGCAACGCCGTCTGCGATGTTTCCGCTGAAGGCGATGCCGCTGACGTCGTCGTGCACGGCAATGGAGTCCCGCTTCTCGGTATTCACGATGAGATTGCCCGAAAATGTCGTTCGCACCGGGACCGCTGACCGCTCCTGGTCGCTGCCTGCGGCCAGTTCAATATGGTGGACGTCGATAATGGTGTTGTTTTCGACCCGGGAATCTTCCACCTGGTGGTACCGGTTGATGGGCGAATCCGGAACGCCGTTCATGATCACCAGCCCGCCGCCAAAGCGATGCCCGGTCAGGCCCGAGAGATAATTGTTGCGCACGGTTTGGCGCTTGTTGATCACCCGGATCCCACCGGTGTGGCCTTTGCTGTTACCAAGAAAAATATTGTTCTCGATCAGGTTGTCGTTGCCGTGCCGCAGGGTCAGAGTACCGCGGGACTCCAGGAATACGTTGCCCCTGAAAACGTTACTGCCCGACTTGCTGGAAATAATTTCCACCTCGCCGTTGCAGCGCTCGAAGAAATTGTTCTCCACCGTGGTGCCGGACACCGTCAGGGAATATTTGCTGGTGCCGATCCGCAGCGTCTCCCCACCGTTGGAGCCAAGGATGGGACGATGACCAAAGTAGTTGTGGTCGATGCGGTGGTAATTCTCCTGGCTCTCCGGTGAGTTCAAACGCACCGCCATGGTGACCCCGGCATTGCTTTTGCCCACCAGGTAATTGTGATCGAAGCGGTTGTGACGCCCGTACATGATGACCCAGTAATCCCGTTCGAAGCGCTCCGGGTTGTTGTAGTGATCGATCACCACTTCGGTCACCCGGGAGTGGTTGGCCAGTTCGTCATTGCTGATCCGAAAAGCGATGACCTCGTTGGTCGGGGTATGCCCGTTGCGAAACACCAGCCCCGTGACCAGCAGGTATTCCCCAGAAAGCCGCAGATTCGACTCGCCGCTGATCACAACCTGGCCCTTTGTTTCCGCCCGAAGCGTAATGGGCTGATCCGAGGTTCCAACGCCGGCAAACCGGATTTCAAAATCTCGCCACTCGCCGTTGGCCAGAACAATGGTGTCGCCTGGCTCCAGGTTCTGTAACGCCGCCTGGTACTCCTGCTGCGAAGCGACCTTGATTTCGGCAGCCT
>JAAUYD010266182.1_pt1 | contig 12598 bp, 14 predicted proteins | sample 7278101 | NCBI WGS metagenome assembly JAAUYD01 (sample SAMN14350128, study PRJNA611818) | marine sediment metagenome | isolation source: surface marine sediment (0.6m) | place: French Polynesia: Moorea | collected 2018-08 | reverse complement strand
GGAAGTTGTAGTGCAGCATGAAGTTCGACCGGTACGTGCCGTCGAGCGCGTCGATCATCTGTTCGTCATCGCCGGTGCCAAGCGTCGTGACGACGAGGCCCTGCGTTTCACCCCGGGTGAAGAGGGCCGAGCCGTGCGTCCGCGGCAGCAGACCGGTCTCGGCGACGATCGGACGGACCTGATCCAGCGCGCGACCATCGAGGCGCTTGCCGGTCTTGACGACGTCGCCGCGCAGGACGGAAGCTTCGAGCTTCTTGATGGCGGAGACGAGGTTGGGGTCTTCGCGCTGCTCTTCGCTGAGGCTTTCGATGATGTGGTCGCGGGCGGCGTTCTGGGCCGCGACGCGATCCTGCTTGTCCTGGATCGTGTAGGCGGCGCGGACCTTGTCTTCGCCCGCCGCCTTGATCGCGGCGTAGAGGTCGGAATAGTCGGGCGCCTGGAAGTCGAAGGGTTCGTTCGCGGCCTCTTCGGCGAGGCCGATGATCAGGTCGATGACTGGCTGGATCTGCTCATGCGCGAAGGTGACGGCGCCGAGCATCTCTTCCTCGGTCAGTTCGTAGGCCTCGGATTCGACCATCATGACCGCGTCCTTGGTGCCCGCAACAACGAGGTCGAGCCGCTGGTCCGGCTTGGTGCGGAGCTGGCTCATGTCGTCAAGCTCGGGGTTGAGGATGTAGTCACCATCCTCGTAGCCAACGCGGCACCCTGCGATCGGGCCCATGAACGGTGCGCCCGAGAGCGTCAGCGCGGCAGAGGCCGCGATCATCGCCACGATGTCGGGGTCGTTGACAAGGTCGTGGGACAGCACAGTGCAGATCACCAGCACCTCGTTCTTGAACCCGTCGACGAAGAGCGGGCGGATTGGGCGATCGATCAGGCGGGCAGTCAGCGTTTCCTTCTCGGTCGGCCGCGCCTCGCGCTTGAAAAAGCCGCCAGGGATCTTACCGGCGGCGTAGTATTTCTCGTTGTAGTGAACGGTGAGCGGGAAGAAGTCCTGTCCCGGCTTCATCTCCTTGGCGAAGGTCACGTTGGCCATGACGGAGGTCTCGCCATAGGTGGCGATGACGGAACCGTCGGCCTGACGGGCAACCTTGCCGGTTTCCAGCGTCAGCGTTTCCTCGCCCCACTGGATGGATTTCTTAACTTCGTTGAACATGTATCGTTTCCTATCTCGGAAGCACTCCCGGGCGGTCCCGGGTCTTCCGTTTTGCATGGCGGCCCCATTGCCGCCGGCCCCTATCCTTTGCGTTCACGCCGGGGCCATGGCGTCACGTCTCAGATTCTGCGCGCATACATGACTTTGCCCGTCATGGGAACCGGCAAAGGGTCGCGCCGCGATAGTGCAGGATTTTCTAGAAAATCCTGAGACGCAAATCCTTCTAGAAGGATTTGTCTGGTCAAAATCTTCTAGAAGATTTTGCGCCCGGTGCTCCGCCGATGTCCGAAACACTCCCTCGGGTCTTGCCCCCCCTGACGGGACGGGCCAAGTCTTGCGGAATGTCTGAAAGGGAAGGGACGGATCGGCATGGACCTGATCGGGGAGTTTCTTTTACGTGTCCTGGGTCAGTTTCAATCGCCGTCGCTCGCGTTTCTGATCGGCGGCATCCTGATCGCGGCGATGGGGTCGCGGCTGACGATACCGGATGCGGTCTATCAGTTTGCCGTTTTCATGCTGCTGATGCGGATCGGGCTGAACGGCGGCATGACGATCCGCGAAAGCAACCCCGCGGATATCCTTCTGCCCGCCCTTGCGGCGATGGGGATCGGGGTCGGGATCGTTCTGCTTGGGCTTCTGACACTGGCGCGATTACCCAAGATCGCGCGGGTCGATGCAATCGCAACAGCGGGCCTGTTCGGGGCGGTCAGCGCCTCGACCCTCGGCGCGGCGATGGTCGCGCTCGAGGCGGACGGGATCGCCTATGAAGCCTGGGTGCCCGCGCTTTATCCCTTCATGGACATTCCCGCGCTGATCCTTGCTATCGTGCTGGCCGGGATGGGCAAAGCCAAGTCCGAGGGCAGCACCGTCACCCCCTGGTTCATCGTCAAGGACAGCCTGCGCGGTTCGGCCTTGTCGGCGCTTTTGCTGGGGCTTGCCCTCGGCCTGCTGACCCGGCCCGAGCGGGTTTTCGAGACCTTCTACGACCCGCTTTTCCGCGGGCTTCTGTCCGTCCTCATGCTGGTGATGGGGATCGAAGCCTGGCAGCGCTTGTCAGAGCTGCGCCGCGTCGCCCACTGGTACGCGGTCTATGCCTTCGCTGCGCCGATCACCCATGGTCTGATCGCCTTCGGGATCGGCTATCTCCTGCATCAGGCGACCGGGTTCAGCCCGGGCGGCGTGGTGCTGCTGGCTGTCCTCGCAGCGTCATCGTCCGACATCTCCGGGCCGCCGACGCTGCGTGCGGGCATCCCGGAGGCAAATCCATCGGCCTATATCGGGGCGTCGACCAGCGTCGGGACTCCGATCGCCATCGGAGTGTGCATCCCGCTCTTCATCGCGTTGGCCGAGGTCGTCTTTACTCTACCCTGAACTTGGCGGGTCTGAGGATCTCGACCGCCTCCACATAGACGATGCCGGAATAGTGCTCGAAGAAGCGCGCGGCGAGCGCTTCGGCGATCTGTTCGGCCACGTTGTGACCGGAGACCACGACCTCGATCTTCACATTGGCCTGCAGCCCCGACACGTGGGCCCGCGATTGGGTCCGCTTGCCGCGGCTGCCCTTCCCGCCGACGGCCGAATAAGTGTACCCGGTCGCCCCCATCTCCTCGACCAGAGCGGTGATCTTGTCGAGCAGAATGCGCTCGGTGATGATGATGAGCTTTGTCGCGGCGAACATCGGGGCCTCCCTCGTGCGAACCATCGCCGGGGCGGACGGGGGGCGCAAGGGCGGAAAGCCGTGTTGGCCGATCAGGGCGCGCAGGGCGGAGAGATTGTAAGCTCTGCGAAGGGCGGAAGCGTCGGCTCGAACTCGGCCACGGTGGCGCGGAATGGGTCTACCTGATCCAGATCGATCAGGTAGAAGACGACAGGCAGAAACGCCCGCGCAATACTTGACGTGTCGAGGCTTGCAACCTTGCACCAGTTCTCCGGAATCTCTCCGGGGAACCATTCATCGAAGACCATCGCATAATGGATGCCACGTGCCTGGGTGATTGCGTCCAGCTCTTCTTCGGACCGAACCCCGTCGGCAAGCATTGCGCGCGCTTCCTCGGATCCCAGGCCCCAGAGATCCAGCAGATACGCGTCGTTTTGGTACGAGATGTAACCGATGTCGTTTGCCGCGACGGGCCCATCATAGAACTCGGTCGAGAAACGATGCATCTGGTACTGCTGGGCATGAACGTTTCGCGAAGCCACCGTCGACTGCAGAAGATAGACGACGTTCGAGAAGCCGATCGTGATCAGAACCAGGCAGGTCGCCGCAAGCCTGATGCCTGGAACCGGCGACTGTCCGGAAAGGTACGGACGATAAAGAACGAAGAGGATCCCGATCAGCGCCGCGAGCATGTAGATATCGTACCGGCCGAGGATACCGAAATCACCGAAGACGACATGGGCAGCGGCCCCGGCTGCAACCGCGAGTGCGGCGCCTATCTCCGCCCTTGAACGCTGCGCAGCGGAGGCAAGGGCAAAGAGAATCAGTCCGATCGCGATCAGGAAATGCGTCGGTGGCGCCTCCTGCAGGTCGTAGAAGAGTTCAACAAAGATGGAATAGAGCGGGCCGGTTGCGCTGTCGTCCAGAAGCGCTGCGGCCGTTTCCTGCTTTGTCAGGACGCTGCTGGGCAGCATCGGAAGGCCGAGCGATGACATGAGCGTGGCATAGCCGGCGAAGCAGGCGATGATTGCCAGCGTGGCGACCAAGGCGGCGGGAAAGCGGTGCTGCCAGGCAAGCACCGCGATGGCGGCAAAGGCCAGGGCGGCGCCTTCGAAGCGCAGAAGGGGGGCCGCGATGATCGCGATGACGAGCATCACGGGTACGCGCTCCTGACGGTCGAGCGCCAGAAGGCCCGCGACAATCGCGAGGCTGACCCAGACGTGCAGCGTATACTCCATCCCGTTGAGCGGCAGGCCGAAGGCGTGGATCGCGAGGAACGAGAACGGCAGAAGAATGATCGGATCGGGCCGCGTCAGCTGACCCTCGTTATCCGCGAACGCATCGAAGAGGAGGCCTGCAAAGATCCAGGCCATACCCGCCGCGCCGATGAGGTTCAGGATCAGCGGCCCCCAGCTACCCGCGCCGAACAGCATCAGACCGGCCAGCAGGAACGGATAGATCATCGACGAAGACGGCGAGGCGACCTCGCCAACGTTGATCCCGTAGTGACCGGCGCGGATGTTTTCGGCCAGCGACAGGTGGATGTAGGGATCGTCGAGCGTGTAGAAAAAGGTGCCGTCCGTCAGGGCGACCGCCTTCTGAAAGAAATAGGCGACCCCCGCGAGAACGAGGATCACCCCATAAAGCTGGAAGTACCGTCTGGCCGTCACCGGATGCCGGGTCTGGTCAGCGTCAGCGGCGCAGGCCGAGACGTTTGATGAGGTCCTGATAGCGGGCCTCGTCCTTGTTCTTGACGTAGTCAAGCAGCTTGCGGCGCTGGGCAACCATCTTGAGCAGACCGCGGCGACCGTGATTGTCCTTCTTATGCGTCTTGAAGTGCTCGGTCAGCGTCGCGATGCGCGAGGACAGGATGGCGACCTGGACCTCGGGCGAACCGGTGTCGCCCTCTTTGGTCCCGTATTCCTTGATGACGCGTTCTTTCTCTTCAGCAGTGATCGACATCGGGGGCTCCTTCGGGTTTCAGGGTTATGGCGCAAGCCGGGATGTCGTCCAGCAGGGCCCATGGAGAACGCCCCGGAAGGCCGGGGCGGTGTGCGAAGCGCGCATATAGGAGGATTCCCCGCCGATGGGAAGGGGGATCAGGCGGCGGGCAGGTTTTCAGGTGCGACGAACTCTATCTCGTCGGGATCCATGGCGATGGCATCGACGATTCGGGCCGCGAGTTCGCCATCCAGATGCAGGTCGGTCCCCGTCTCGGAGGGGTGCAGTTCCACCACCGGCGGTGCGCTTCCGGGATCGAGCATGACAACGATCCGGTCCGTTTCACCGTCATAATCGGAGATTGTCGTGGGCGCCGGGTCGTCGGGCACATCCGTCTCGTCGCGCGCCAGAACGAAGGTATCCGCGCCGGCGCCGCCATGGAGCATGTCGCCCGCGTCGCCGATCAGCGTGTCGTCCCCGCCGCCGCCATTGAGGAAGTCGTCCTCCCCATCGCGGCCGTTGAGGACATCCGAGCCGGTACCGCCGAAGAATGTATCTGTCCCCGCGCCACCGGTCAGGTGGTCATCCCCGCCCTTGCCTTCCAGCCGGTCGTCACCTGTGCCGCCATCGAGCGTGTCGTTGCCGCCGCCGCCGGTCAGCCGGTCATCGCCCGCGTCGCCGCTGATCGTGTCATCGTCGTTGTGGCCGAAGAGGGCGTCGTCGCCATCGCCGCCCACCAGAACGTCGTCGCCGTCATTGCCGTGGAGCGCGTCGTCACCCTTGCCGCCGAGGATCCGGTCGTCACCGCCTTCGCCTTCGATATGATCGTCCCCGCCGAGGCCGTGGATGATTTCGCTCTCATCCTCGCCGAAGTGGATATCCCGCTCCTCGGTCAGCTCCGTGATGGCGGGGTCTTCTTCCGGCTCTTCCTCGTCGGGGACGTCGATGATCTGGACCGGCGCATTCTCATCGCCTGCCTGCGCCTTGTCCTTAGGCTGCGCATCCGTCGTGTCCTCTTCGCTGTCGGAAGAGAAGCTGTCGGTTATGAACACACCGGCAACCAGCGCGCCGGTGATGCCTAGCAGCATGGCAAGCATGACACCGCTCCATCATCATCTGGAACATGAACATAACACGAACCTGATCGCTACCGGTCTGAATTCGTTCAGGAAGGTTAACGGGCGCGGAAGAACGGGAGAAAGGTGTCGATCACGGCGCCGGGGTTTTCCTCCATCGCGAAATGGCCCGAGCGGCAGGAGGCGGTCTGCAGGTCGGCGCACCAGCGGGACCAGAGCGCGGCCGGGTCGCCGGAGCGGGCAGGGAAGCCAGCTTCGGCGTAGAGGAACATGGTGGGGGCGGTGATCCGGCCCGTCTCGGCCTCGTCGATGCGGCGGTCGGTCGTGGCCCCGGCGCGGTAATCGGCGCACATGGCGTGGAGCCTGGCCGGATCGGCGGCCTGCGCGCGGTAGCTGGCAAGCGCCTCCTGCGAGAACGGCGAAAGATCCTTGGCCAGCGTCCAGCTTTTCAGCGTGTGCTCGACATAGCCTTCCGGATCGGCGGCGATCAGCGTTTCGGGGAGGGGATGGGGCTGGGCGAGAAAGGTCCAGTGATAGGCCGCCATGGCGAGGTCCGCGTCCCAGGCTGCCCAGAAATCGCCGGTTGGGACGATCTCGATGATGCCCATGCTGGCGATCCGGTTGGGGTGATCGAGCGCGAGGCGGTAGGTGACACGCGCGCCGCGGTCGTGGCCGAGGATATGGGCGCGGTCGAGGTTCAGCGCGTCCATCAGGCCGATGATGTCCCGGGCCATCCTGCGCTTGGAATAGTTCGTGTGGTCGGGATCGTCTGGCGGGGCGTCCGAGGCGCCGTAGCCGCGGAGGTCGGGGATGATCGTGTCGAAATGCTCGGCGAAGGCGGGGGCGACCCTGGCCCAGCAGTGGTGGTTCTGCGGGTAGCCGTGGAGGAGGATGAGGGGGTGACCCTCTCCTGCGCGGTGGACGGAGAGGCTGATCTCGCCGGTATCGATACGGGTCTCGGTGAAGCCGTCGATCATTTGGTCCAGGGCTCCGGCTGCTGGGCGTAGGAGATGTAGAGCGGGTGCTTGGGATGGCCCGCCTTGCTGAGGCCCAGATGGGTGAGGGGGTGGCCTGCTGTGCGGAGGAGCGTTTCGACCTCCGGGCCGCGGTTCAAGTGGGCGCCGTGGGTGCCCCAGGCGGCGACGATGCTGTCGGCCCAGGCGGCGCCGTCGAGAATGGCCGCGTCGTTGAGAGGGCCGACGGGATCTTCCGTGCGGTAGAGCGCCTTGGGATCGGTGCTGCGCCAGGCGAAGATGTTGCAGACGCGGAAAGCGCCGAAGCCCAGCGCACGGGCGCGGCGCTCGCAGCGCTCGACGGTCGGGTCATTCTGAACCTCGGTCGCGGTCGAGGGGTTCAGCATGACGAAGAGCGCCTTGCGGCCCGTTGGGTCCCAGATGCGGGTGAGCGCATAGCGGTAGCGTTCGCATGGGGAATAGGTGGCCTCCGACGGGGCATCGTCTTTGACATGGGTGCGGGTGATCATGGGGGTGTTGTCAAACGGAGCCGCTGGCGCGGCAAGTCCTTTTTGGGATGTGTGGAGAGGCGAGCCCCTTTGGTCTGTAGTCTGGCAGCGAGGCGCCGTCGGATTTGCATATTTATAGCCAGATGAAGCTGGGCTTTAGAGATTGAGGACGCGGGCGGGGTGGAGGCTGCCGGCCCGGTAGGTGCCGATGGCGATCGGGGTGCCTTTATGGGATGCCCAGGCGGTGTCGCCAAAGTCTGCCGTGGAGGAGAGGACTTCGGCCGGATTGCCGTTGCGCAGGCGGGCGGCGGCGAGTTCCGAGCAGGGGAGCTCGGGGAGGTCGGCGAGCGCTGTCGCGACGGGGAGGAGGCGGGCGTCGAGGGCGTCGGTCCGGGCGTCTTCCTCGATGGCGGCAAGGGGGATCGCGTCCTCGAGGTCGAAGGGGCCGGACCAGAGGCGGCGGAGCGCGGTGACGTGGCCGAGGCAGCCGAGCGCTTCCCCCAGATCGCGGGCGATGGAGCGGACATAGCCGCCCTTGCCGCAGGTCATCTCAAAGATGGCGTGGTCAGGATCGGGACGGTCGGTCAGGGTAAGTGCTGTGACATGGAGGGGGCGGGCGGCGATCTCGAACTCTTCGTCGTCACGGGCCAGGGCATAGGCGCGTTCGCCGTCGATCTTAACGGCGGAGTATTTCGGCGGCACCTGCAGCACGTCGCCGGTGAAGGCGGGGAGGGCGGCACGGATCTCTTGGTCGGTCGGGCGGGTGTCGGCGGTGGCGATGACCTCGCCATCTGCATCGTCGGTATTGGTGGCGGCCCCCCAGCGGATGGTGAACCGGTAGGCCTTCTCGGCATCGGTGACATAGGGGATCGTCTTGGTGGCTTCCCCCAGCGCCACGGCAAGGAGCCCCGTCGCCGCCGGGTCGAGTGTCCCCGCATGGCCCGCCTTTTTCGCATCGAGCGCCCAGCGGACTTTGTTGACCACGGCGGTCGAGGTCGGCCCCGCGGGCTTGTCCACGATCAGCCAGCCGGAAATGTCGCGTCCCTTGCGGCGCTTGGCCATCCTTGCCTCCTTCGGTGAGGGGCGCGGCTTAGCCTCTGGCGGGGCGGCCCGTCAATCGGTGATGGCGATGATCGGCCCCATCGGGCGGCCGAAATCCGACCGGTCCAGCTGCGGCGCGTGGAGCCGCGAGATGTTGCCGTCGAAATAGAGCGCCTGGGGCAGCTCCAGCACATCACGGAAGAAACGGCCAAAGGTGTGGAAGTTGACCGGATCGTTGGAGATCACGAAGACGGCACGGTCGCCAGCTTCGGTCGTGCCGACACCGTTGCGGATATAGAGACTGTCCGAGGCCGGCAGGAAGCGTGGGTGCAGGGCGCCGTCGATCACCAGCATCGGCCCGGACTGGGTGGCGCTGTGGCAGGCGGGCGCCTCGGCGACGTATCGAGCGGTCTCGTAGACGCGCGCTGCTCCCTCCGAGAGGCAGAGGATACCGTTCGGCAGAAGGCCGAAATTGCCAGGGCCGGCGGAGGAGACGACGCGCATCACCTCTTCCCCGTTTTCGAGATAGTGGCCCACCGGTGCGCGGTCGGCATGGTACATGCCGGCATTCATCGCGAAGGGGATCTCCTGGCCCAAAGCCTCGGCCAAGGTGCCGAAATGGCCGTAAGGTTCCCCGTCGCCATCATAGAGGAACAGCTGGAGTCGCTGGGCCGTCGGATTCACCTCGCAGACCGTCAGCGACACGCCTTCGAAGGTCGTATCGCGGCATTCGACCGCCGCCGCCGGCAAGGCCAGGCAGCAGAGTAGCGCGGCAAGGCGGATCATTCGTCCGGCGCCTCCACGTCGCGGCGCACCTTTTCCTCGGAGAACAGTCGGCGCGTATCATCGAGGCGGTCGAAGGTTTCATCGATGCGGAACCGGATCTCGGGCGAGAATTTCAGCGTCACGGCCTTTGACACGGCCCGCCGCAGCTCGTGCTTGTTCCGCCGCAGCGCCTCCAGCGCTTCTTCGCGGCCTTGACCGCCCAGGGGCAGGACATAGGCCACCGCCACCTTCAGATCGGGCGACGTCTGGACCTCACCGACGGTGATCGACATCGCGTTGAGCTCGGGGTCGTGGATGTCGCCCCGGTTCAGGACGTCCGATAAGGTCCGCCGGATCAGTTCGCCGACGCGAAGCTGCCGTTGGGACGGGCCGTCGCCCTCGTGATGCCGGTGTCGTGCCACGGCCCCGGTCTAGACCCATTCGGGCCGGATTGCCAAGCCGGGGCTTGGCCTTCGCCCGCCCGCCGGTCTAAAGCCGCCGGAAGGAGGGCCGGGTGATGGTCAATATCGTGGTGACAGGCGGGGCGGGCCGAATGGGCCGGATGCTGATCCGGGAGGTGGCGGCGGCCGAGGGCGCGACGCTATCGGCGGTGCTGGTCCGGCCGGGGCATGACTGGATCGGCCGCGATGCGGGCGAAGCCATGGGCGGTGCGGCGTTGGGTGTGACGGTGACCGACGACGCGCTTGAAGCCTTCGCGACGGCACAGGCGGTGATCGACTTCACGACGCCCGAGGCGACGGTCGGCTATGCCGGCATCGCCGCGCAGGCGCGCGCGGTGCATGTGATCGGGACGACGGGGTTCGCTCCGGAGGAGCTTCAAAAGCTTGCGGCCGCGGCGCGTCATGCGCCGATTGTCCGGGCGGGGAACATGTCGCTCGGGGTCAACTTGCTGGTCCAGATGGTGCGTCAGGTCGCCGCCGCGCTGGACGAAGACTACGACATCGAGGTGGTCGAGGCGCATCACAACCGCAAGATCGATGCGCCGTCCGGCACAGCCCTGATGCTGGGAGAGGCCGCCGCGGCTGGCCGTGGCGTTGCGCTGCACGACGTGGCCGACCGTGGCCGCGACGGGCTGACCGGGGCACGGCCGCGCGGCGCGATCGGGTTTTCCGCCATCCGCGGCGGCGACATCATCGGCGAACATGACGTGATTTTCGCCGGTCCGGGAGAGCGCGTCGTCCTGCGCCACAAGGCAGATGATCGTGGCATTTTCGCCCGTGGGGCCGTCAAGGCTGCGCTCTGGGGTCAGACCCAGCCCCCGGGCGAGTATGATATGATCGATGTGCTGGGTCTGCGCTAAAGCGATAGGCAAGCGTGCATTTTTGTTGATTATTTTCTGCAGGCGCTCTATCGGAAACCTCATTGAGACCAACTATATTACACTTGTGAACGATTGGAGAAGGCCATGATACGGTCGGTTCTTGCTGGACTCCTGACCTTGGCCATGGCGGCACCCGCGATGGCCGAACAGATAATCTCTGACCGCGCAGCGTTCCTGAGCGCTGTGGGCGACCGGACTCTGTCGCGCCCGCTGCAACGGTTCACCGTCCGGTCCGATGGCCGGGTGCTGGGCACCGCGTCGGGGCGTGAGCTGACCGGTGACTGGAACTGGCAGGACGGCATGCTCTGCTGGAACCTGCGCTGGGGCGGCCGCGTGCTGCAACAGGATTGCCAATCGGTTGCTGTCGAGGGTGGAACCGTCCTTCTCACCGCCCGTAGCGGTGCCGGACAGACGGCGACCTACCGGATCGAGTAATCCGTCAGAAGTCGACGGCGATCCCTTTACGTTCCCAATCCCCGTAGCGGACAGGCTCAGGCCCGTCGCGACCGCCAAGCTCTGGCGGCAGATCGAGCGCGGCCTGCTTGCGCCGCCGCTCTTCGGCTTCGGCCAGCGCGCGTTGTGCGGCGGGGGGCAAGTCCTTGCGGTCGGTGTCGGTCATGGGTCTCTCCTACGCATTCTCATATAGGCGATGTGGCGGCGCACGGCAAAGCGGCGGATTGACCGCTCTTTTCCTTACCCGCCGCGATCCCTAGAAGGCGCCGATGACCGGCAAACCGCAAAAACCAGGGCTCGCCGCCCGCCTCGCCGCGACACGGCTGCTGAACGGCGTGACGATGGAGGGGCGGCTGCTGTCCGAGCTGATCGGTGCTGGGGCGCTTGCCTCGCTTCCGCCGGAGGACCGGGCGCGCGCGCAGCGCCTCGCCACAGCCACCCTGCGCCACCTCGAAAAGGCCGATCGGGCGTTGAAGCCGTTTTTGCGGAAGACCCCGCCTCCCGAGATCCGCAACATCCTGCGCCTCGGCCTCGTCGAGATCTGCGAGGAGGGCGCAGCATCCCATGCCGTCGTCGATGCCTGCGTCGAGATCGCAAACCGTGGCCGCCGGACCCAACCCGCCAAAGGGCTGGTCAATGCCGTATTGCGCAAGGCAGATACCGTGGACTGGCAGGCGCTGCCGCCCGCCCGCTTGCCGCGCTGGCTGCGCGAGCCACTCTTGGCCGCCTATGGCAAGCGCGGCGTCGTGGCGATGGAAGCGGCCTATGGCGCCGGTGCCCCGCTCGATCTAACCGCCAAGGGCGACCCGGCGGCGCTTGCCGAAAGTCTTAGCGGAACGCTCCTGCCAACCGGCTCCGTCCGCCTGACCGATGCTGGACAGGTCAGCGCCCTACCCGGCTACGAAAACGGCGACTGGTGGGTGCAGGACGCCGCAGCGGCGCTGCCCGCCCGCATCCTCGCCCCCGCGAAAGGCGAAAAGGTCATCGACCTCTGCGCCGCCCCCGGCGGCAAGACGCTGCAGCTCGCCGCCGCCGGGGCCGATGTCCTGGCCGTCGACAAATCCGCAGATCGCCTCGAGCGCCTTACCGAAAACCTCACCCGCACCGGCCTCTCCGCCCGCATCCTGACCGCCGACGCGTTGGAGGTGACCGAAACCGCCCCCGCGATCCTCCTAGACGCGCCCTGTTCGGCGACCGGCACGATCCGCCGTCACCCGGACCTGCCTCACGCCAAGGACGGCTCCGACTTCGCCGGCCTCATCGCCTTACAAGCGCAACTCATCGACCACGCCGTCTCCCTGCTGGAGCCCGGCGGGCGGCTGGTCTTCTGCACCTGCTCCCTCCTGCCCGATGAAGGCGAGGTCCAGATCGAAGAGGCGCTTGCCCGCCATCCGACCCTCAAAGCCGACCGTGACGCGCTCCTGATCCCCGGCATCGATCCGACATGGATCACCGAGGAAGGCGGCCTGCGCCTGCGCCCAGACCGGGCGCCCATGCCAGGCGGGTGGGACGGCTTCTACATCGCCTGCCTGCGCAGCACTGCGTAAGGGCATCTTCCGGTGACAGCAGCGCCCCCCACCGTTATCATCAATCGGAACAACACCAAGGACGAGGCGGCGACCACGCCGCCCGGGCGAGGCGAGACAGTGGCAGCTCCCCATCGCAATGGCTGGCGGGCGCGGCAGGGACGGTGGCTGAACCGGGC
>JAAUYD010075668.1_pt1 | contig 12598 bp, 9 predicted proteins | sample 7278101 | NCBI WGS metagenome assembly JAAUYD01 (sample SAMN14350128, study PRJNA611818) | marine sediment metagenome | isolation source: surface marine sediment (0.6m) | place: French Polynesia: Moorea | collected 2018-08 | reverse complement strand
CACTTAGTAGGTGTTACGTGATCTTGATCATCACACTCCGTCAATCCGGCGAAGGCAATAAAGCGCTATTACTGGGCTTCGAACATTAGTGTTGTCTGTATACTACAGCGCTGCGTCTCACATCTTACCTTTCACCGACCACCGAACACTGAATACCGAATACTGCTATCCATTCACCGATTACCGATTACCGAATACTGAACACCGAAAAACGAACACCGATCCTCAAACGGGCAGAACGACCGAGAAGGTCGTGTTGCCCGGTTCTGAGGACAATACTTCCAGGGAGCCATTATGCTCCTGTAGGATGCCGTAGGTAATGGATAGCCCTAAACCGGTTCCTTTGCCCACTGCTTTGGTGGTAAAAAAAGGGTCGAATATTTTTTCTTTGTCCTCTTGATGAATACCACAGCCGGTATCTGAAAATAGTATTTCTATAGCTCTGATAGGATCTTTTTTTATGCGCGTGGTGATTTCGATCTGTTTCTTTCGTCGGTATCCGTTCTTAGAGGATTGGTATGACTCAATGGCGTCCCTTGCATTGGTGAGCAAATTCAAGACCACCTGTTCCAATTGAAAGGGATCGCCTGTAAGGGACGGTAGGTCCTCCGCCAGAGATGTAACCGTTTTGATGTCGCGCAGCCGCAACTGTTCACCAATCATTAAAAATGCATTGTTGATGACCTTGTTGATATCTACCGGTTGTTGCTCTTTGCCGGACTGGCGTGAAAAGGTGCGCAAGTGGTTGATGATCGATATCATACGCTTGGTATTGCGCTCAATTGTGTCGAAGAAGTCCGGCAACTGGGAAGCATTTTCAGGCGATTTCAAAAGCACCCGCTCCATCAACTGGGCGTTGCCGCGAATGACCATCAGCGGTTGATTGAGTTCGTGGGCGATACCGGCGGCCAGCTCGCCAATTGACGCCAGCTTCCCGGATTGGATCAGCTGTGACTGGGTGTTTTTAAGGTCGCTCATGGCGCTCTCAAGTTTCCGGGTGCGGTGTCGGACAATCTCTTCTAAGTTTTCATTGATGATTTTCAACTCTGCTTCAGCCTGCTTTCGGAGAATGATTTCGTTGGCCAGATCCTCGTTATTTTGGACCATGATCCGGTGTTGTTTGTGGGTCTCGGCGTAATGGTTCTTTAGTGCCTTGTGCTTAAGGCTGATGCGTAGCTGCATGATATAGAGCATTAAGAAAATGGCGGCTAAGGGAAACATGATGACAGCGTAGTGCCATGGTTTCAGTATGCCGGTAAGGTCTGATACTGGAGCTATCGAGATGACATAAAGAGGGGTATGGGGAATGGGGAGAGTAATGGCCAGATAATCGCTGCGCTCTGCACCCGTGCCATCGCATGAATGGGTCAAAGGCGAAAGGATTCCCGGAGGAATCGCGGTAAGTTTGCTTTGACCGCAGGATTGAACCACATCGGGAAGTTGATCCGGGAAATAAATTTGACCGGTGTTGGACATGAGATTGTTATAACAGTGGGCCAATTCTTGTGGCGTGAGAATTGGTCTGATAGCGGCTAAGCTTTCGATCCACGCTGTCACGTGGCCTGATATGCTGTTGTTGATTAAGACCCTTGCAGATATGGCAATACCAGTTGCATCCGCAACCAGTTTGGTTTCGGTGGCTGAGGCATTGGCTACAAGCGGGTGGGCATTGGACGATGGGGCCCCGGCAGACGGCGGTGGCTCTCGGGTATCGTAAAGAATTAGGCCATCTTCATCCAGGATCTGAATCCTGCTGAAATAGGATGAATTTTTCACCCTGCTCTCTTCCAAAAAGCGATGGGTGGCCGCTTTGAGGTCGTCGGAACCGGTCGAAGTACTATTTTCGGATGATTCGTCGGCAATGAAACGTTTCAGATAGTTTCTAACTTGATGACTGCGGGCAATGGCCTCCACATCCTTGCGACACTGCTTGAAAAAGAAATCCAATAATGTGGCCAATTTTTCGGTATGCCCCACCATGTATCGTTGTGCATTGCGGTAGACATCAACTTGAGCCCTGTATTGGGCGATCAACATTGCACCGAGACAGAGTACCAGGAGCAGCCCTGCCATCATGGTGAGAAGACTCGTCCAGCGTCTCGAAGGGGGCAACCTATATTCCGATTTTTGTAGATTCATGTGGTTTTGTATGTGTCCAGTGTAATCAGTGACATAGGCCAATTGGCACTTTATATTTTTCTCTGTCGTACTGCACCGGATGTGCCAGTGCCTGTGTTCAGCCTTTTTATTTCATATTCCATTAAATATCAGGTGTTAATGATCGAGTGTCCACCGGACCGGCCTGACAGGTAATCCCTTCGATCCTATCAGCTATGCCATATTGGGTGGGTAATCTGAAAAAGTGGATTAATCTGAATAGGTTGTAGTGTGTCGCCGTTTTGGGTGGGGAGGGTTTTAATCTTCTGGTCTTATTGATTCGAAGATTTTAACGAGGTGATTAGGTGGCTTGGCTGGTTTCCAACTGCACTTCAACCCACTCTTCATCGCCGGCTGAAGTTTTCTGGAGGGGTAGACGTGCGTAGCGGGCCGATAAATGGACCAGATCCCGCCCTTTAAGGAGAAAATTGCCGCTCAATATATTGGGGCCCATGTCTCTGGCCACCGTATTAAACAATTTCAATGTGATGATGCCCTGTCGGCATTCGTCTTCTTGTGCATCATCGCAATGCCGCGTGATACTGTGGCGCATGGCCGCAAGATGACCGCCCCTTCTTAACGTCGTGCCGGCCAATCCCGGCATCGCGGCGGAGAGTGCGACGATGTCCTCATGGCCGATGTGGATTCCTTCCAGATCATCGACAGGTTGGCCATTGACCAGAACAGTTTGAATTTGACCTTCCACATACGCTTGAGGGATGGCAAGTTGATCACACAGAAATGCTTTTAAGGTGGTGTATTGGTCGACAAGAATACCGATGCCGCTTCCCAGGATCGGCATCCAGGCACCCAACTCAATTTTTGGAATCGTCAAAGTCAGCATACAAATCGGTCTTCTTAAGGAAAAAGGGGTGCTGAATTTCAGCACCCCTGGATTCATTACTGAGTCTGGTCAGAGGCAGTACTAAAAGTTGTACACCTCATCCAGTTCATCATCATCGACCCCAAAGGTGATATTGTGGGGCGGAAGTTTTTCATTATGGAAATAGTCCGGCAGCCGATCGCTCTCTTTGGTGAAACCAGCCTTGGCATTGAAATCGCGTTCCTTTTGAAGGATGGTTTTACCCAATGCCGTCACATCATCTGCCGTTAACGGCGATCCGCTGAACCCGCCGATGACATCCAACAGCGCCTGGAAGGTGTCGGGTTGGTCCAAAATGGCAAAGGCGATGAAAAGGCACATGCCGGTGGCGTCAATGGCAGCGGTTGCGATCTGTAGATTGCGTGAAAGCTCTACTTGTCCTTCGGGTTTAAGCGGATCAACATTGCCGCCCACCCCCAGAATATTTGTGGCAACCGCATAACCGGCGGTGTGATCAGCGCCCATTGTACTGGTGGCATAGGTGACACCAATGCCCTGAACCGTGCGCGGGTCATATGCAGGCATGGCTTGGCCTTTGACCACGGGCACACGCTCAATGCCGAATACCTTGCCGGTAACGGCTGCGCCGTTGCCTAAAACCCGTCCAAGGGGCGTACCCTGGCCTACTTCCTGTACCAGCTTGATGGCCGCTTCGGCATCCCCGAATTGGGCTAATCCAGCCTCCATGGCTACTGCAACGGTGGCTCCCATCTCAATGGTATCCAAACCAAAATCGTCGTCCATGCGATCAATTTGGGCAATTGCGTCGATGTCGTCGATACCGCAGTTCCCGCCATGGGCCCAAACAGTTTCGTATTCCGGCTGCTTGGTCAGGAAATTTCCGTTTTTATCATAGAAAGTGCCAGAGCAGCGGATCACACATCCGCGGTGGCATCCATGTGTTGCCGAGCCTTTTCCGCCACGCTCATTTTCCAACTCGGCCTGGGTCTCGCCGCTGATTTTGGAAGCGCCCTCAAACTGGCCGGTTTGAAAATTGTTGGTGGGATAGCCGCCGGCTTCATTGATGACGTTGGTCAGTACGTTGGTACCGTAGGCGGGCAGTCCTTCTCCGGTGACGGGATGTTTGCGCAGGCCGGCCACAAATGCCTTGTTGGCGGCTTTGAATTTTTCCGGATCGCTGGGGCTGCGCACCTTGCTACCGGCATCATCAATTACGATAACCTTCACGCCTTTGGCGCCCATGACAGCACCGACGCCGCCACGTCCGCAGTGGCGCGTGGGACGCTGTTCCATATCTGTGCAGGCGACGGAAGCGGCCGCCATTTTCATTTCACCGGCTTGACCAATGGAGATACAGTGGACTTTTTCGCCTTGCTCGGCGATCATCTTCTTCACCAGGTCATAGTTGCCCAGCATCTTGAGGCTGTTGTCCTGATCTATCGTCGCTCCTTGGGCGTTGACAACGACCTTATAAAGACTGTCGTCCTGGGGCTTGCCCTCCAGGATAATGGCGGCATACCCGAGGCGGGCCAGCATCTGAGACGGTTGCCCGCCCGAATTGGATTCTTTGATGCCCCCGGTAAGTGGGCTTTTGCATCCGACTGAGAGACGACCGGACATCGCAGCGGCGGAGCCGCTCAATAATCCTGGTGCGATCACCAGCTTATTCTCAGCGCTTAGGGGGTGGCACGTCGGTGGAACCTCAGCGGCCACCACTGAAGACGTCATGGCGCGCCCTCCCAAGCCGGCGTAGTCACCCAGGCCTTCAGTTTTAATCTCCGGCCCATTGGCGCCGCTCATGTTGATGCGAAGAATCTTGTCCATATCTCTCCCTCCCTTTGGTTTGAAATTTCAGGACCAGGACGCATGACAGCATGGTAAATAGGTTTTACCGCTCTGGGGCTGTATGTGTATCCTTAAAAACTATTTTGGAACGCCCCGGATTGTCAAGAAAACAGTTTAAAAGCCCAGTGCCTTTCTGATATCTTTGGGCACTTCGAACTCCATCTCCATCTCGGGATACTTCACTGCCACCTGCTCGCTGTTTCCCCTGGCGCACAATTGGCGGTCGCCGGACAGCCGAATTTCAAAATCCATGACAATTTTATATTCGGCTTCGGTAACCGTCGCTCGACAAATGAATTCGTCAAAGGGTCTCAGCGGCGCAATGTGCTTGATGGATGAGCGTGTGACCGGAAACACGTAGTGCTGGTTGATCATGTAGTCATACAGGTCGATCCCGGCGTCGGCAAACAACCCGAAGCGGGCCACATCAAAGTACTTGAGGTAATTGCCGTGCCACACGACCTGCATGGGGTCGAGGTCATGGAACGCGACCTTCATCCGTGTCTCGTAGCTATGGCTCATCTAACCATTCTGTTTCTCAAAGGTCTTCATGAAATCCACCAAGGCCTCGACGCCAGACAACGGCGTGGGATTGTAGATGGAGGCCCTGCATCCGCCGACGGAGCGATGGCCCTTGAGACCGCCAAGGTCGTTTTTAACGGCTTCGGCAACGAATTGTTGTTCCAACTCCTCGCTGGGCAGACGGAAGGTGACGTTCATCTGGGAGCGGCTGTCACCATCGGCGGTTCCCCGGTAAAAATCACTTTGGTCAATGGCATTGTAAAGCAAATCGGATTTTTGTTGGTTGATGGCGGCCATCTTATCCAATCCGCCGATGGTCTCTTCCAGCCATTTGGTAACCAGCTGAACCGTATAGATCGCAAAACAGGGCGGTGTATTGAACATGGAGTTTTTGGCCGAATGGGTGGTGTACTTTAGCATGGTGGGCAGGTTGTCCGGCACAAGCTCCAGCATATCATCGCGAACCACAGCCATACAGACCCCGGCCGGACCCATATTCTTTTGTGCGCCGGCATAAAAGAGACCAAAACGGCTTGCGTCAAAGGGACGTGAGAAAATATCTGAAGACATGTCGGCGATCAATGGAACGCCACCGGTGTCCGGCAACTCGGCCCACTGGGTGCCTTTAATGGTGTTGTTGGTCGTAATATGGGCAAATGTCGCGCCCGAATTAAATGGAATCTCTTTTGGGATATAGGCGAAATTACGGTCCTCCGAAGAGGCCACCACTTCAATGTTTTTCCCCTGGATTTGGGCTTCTTTAATAGCCTTGGTGGACCAGGTGCCGGTGTTGACGTAGTCGGCAGTGCGTCCGTCATTCAAGAAGTTCATCGGTATCAAGCAGAATTGAAGACTGGCGCCACCCTGCATGAACAAAACATGGTAACGGTCGTCCAACTTGAGCAAGCGCTTTACCCTTGCAATGGCATCATTGATGACATCATCGAACCATACGGATCGGTGACTCACCTCGGTGATGGACATTCCCGATCCTTTGAAGTCAAGAAAATTTTCCTGGATCTCTTCTAATACGACTTGGGGCAGGGCAGCTGGACCTGCATTGAAATTGTGGATTCGTTTCGGTGTCATTTAGTAACCCCCGTTTGTATGAATAGGATAATGGCGAAAATTCTCTATTTTAAAAATCAGCAATATCACCAAATTATTAAGCAGATGTCAAATTCAATTAAATGGCCCATTTAATCAGCGGCGTGAACATTCTCGATAGTTGACAACAACTGGTTATGGGATTGGGTTAGTTTCAAGCTTTATGTATTAAGTGTTAAGTTAATGTATTCTACCGATTATATTATACAAACTGTGCTGTTTACCTCTATATTGTTGACAATTAGCAAATTTACATTAATAAAAGGTTTTTAATTATCGTTTATTAAAACATGCAAATAATCGCCTGCTCACGGGAATTGAATCAGGTCTACCCATCAAGGAATCTAATTAATGAAAATATATCAATATCCATCAACCGCTGCTGAAAAACGTCTACTTCAAATAGAGAAGCGCGGGTTAGAATTTCGACGTAAGGACATGGCCGCGGTACAGAAGATATTGGAGGATGTCCGCAAGCATGGCGATGATGCCTTGGTGAAGTACACTCGCCAGTTTGACGCGCCCAAGTTTACACGCCGGAAAATCTTTGTAACAAAAGACGAGATGGCCATTGCAGCGCGCGAAGTCGATAGTGGGTTTAAGCGGGCTCTGAACAGGGCTGCAAGACAGATCGCGTCCTTTCACACCCGTCAGCGGGCGAACTCCTGGATAGATACTCCCCGCCCCGGCACTATGCTGGGGCAGATGGTTCATCCGGTGGACGCTGCCGGCGTCTATGTGCCTGGAGGGCAGGGGGGGGCCACGCCTCTGGTTTCATCCGTATTGATGGGGGCTATCCCCGCCAAGATTGCCGGCGTATCTCAAATCGTAATGGCCACCCCGCCGACGAAAGACGGCTCCGTGAGCCCTTACTTGCTGGCCGCCGCCCACAAGGCCGGTGTGGATGCCGTTTATAAAGTCGGCAGCGCCTGGGCCATTGCAGCATTGGCTTATGGAACGACCACGATTCCTAAAGTTGACGTTATTGTAGGGCCGGGAAATATTTTTGTCACGCTGGCTAAAAAAATGGTCGCCGGCACCGTTCAAATCGATATGATCGCAGGGCCCAGCGAAATTCTGGTGCTGGCTGACAATACGGCTGATCCCGAATATGTGGCGGCTGACATGTTGTCCCAGGCCGAACACGACCCATTGGCGTCAGCCATATTGGTAACCGATTCCACGCCCCTGGCCGAGGCTGTGGATCAAGCGTTGGTGCGCCAGTTGGAGCAACTAGAGCGCCGGGAAATCGCTGAGAAATCGATCAGGTCTTACGGCGCTCTATTGGTGGTTGAAAATATTACCGCGGCCATTGATTTAGCCAACCGCATCGCCCCGGAGCACCTGGAACTGATTATCAGCGAACCTTTCGCAAGGGTTGGAGAACTTCGCCATGCCGGCGCAATTTTCGTCGGACCTTACACGCCGGAGCCGGTTGGCGACTATATGGCGGGGCCCAATCACGTTCTTCCAACCGCTGGAACGGCCCGGTTTTCATCAGCGTTATCCGTGGATCATTTCGTTAAAAAGACCAGCTTGATTCATTATGCCCAGAACGCGTTTGAAAAGGAGTCCAAGGACATTATGCGGCTCGCCAATATCGAAGGGCTTGGGGCCCATGCCCAATCGGTAAAGGTGCGCCTGCAGCATTCCAAGAAGGCATAAATCTTTGACTTCAGGGCTTTATCGTCATACTGTAGATATTGTTTGCTGAGAATCATGCCTCGTCCATAAACCAGATCATTTATTCTCGCCGCGATTCTTCTCCCGTTTGTGATTCTATTGTACTGTTATTCCTTCGCAACGAGCTATCTGGTCCACATTTTGTTGCTATGGCAACAACAACGCAGGTCTGAGACATGCGTTTCGTATAAAAGAGGAGAACCGATGGAGAATCATGATATGTCCCAATCGGAGATGATATTGGTGGTGGATGACGACGAAGGCATTTGCAGCGTACTCCAAGCCGGGATTCAGATGGCCGGCTATCGGTGTTCTGTCGCCAACAGCCCGGCCGTCGCCCTGGATTTTTTGGCGGAACATCAAGTGGATGTTGTGGTTGCAGATATCAAAATGCCGGAGATGAATGGTATTGAATTAGCCCAGATTATTAAGCGAGAATATTCTTCCGATGTCATCATCATGACCGGATTTATTGAGGATTTTAACTACGAGGATATTGTTCAACAAGGTGCCAGCGACTTCCTTCAAAAACCGGTTCGTATTGCAGAATTCGTGGCTCGGTTGAAGCGGGTGCTATCCGAAAGATCGGCCAGACACGACCTGCATAATGCGTTGGGGGAGGTCAAGCACAACTTGGTGAAATTGCGTCATGCCATGGAAGGCATCGTCCAGGCCATATCTACTACCGTGGAGATGCGGGACCCCTACACGGCCGGTCATCAGCAACGCGTGGCCGACCTGGCATGCGCCATTGCAGAGACCATGGATCTGCCGGAAGACGAAATATATGGCTTGCGCATGGCCAGTGTCATTCATGATTTGGGAAAGATCACGGTGCCCTCGGAAATACTCAGCAAACCAGGGCAATTATCCAGTCTGGAGTATGAATTGATCAAAAGCCATGTGCAAGCCGGTTATGATATCCTCAAGCAGATCGAATTCCCCTGGCCTTTGGCAGACATCATTCTCCAGCACCACGAGCGTCTGGATGGCAGCGGCTACCCCAAAGGCTTAAAAGATGATGATATTTTGCTGTCTGCTCGAATTCTATCCGTCTCTGATGTGTTTGAAACCATTGCTTCCCATAGACCCTATCGGCCCTCTTTGGGGTTGACCCGAGCACTGGATGAGCTCCGTACCAATAGCGGTAAATTATATGATCCTCGTGCAGTGGAGGCTTGTATCTCATTGGTCGAGCAGGGACGGTTCAAATTCCAAAATTAATCATCGTACGGTGCAAGTTTGTTGCCGACGTCCAATTGCTGAATCACCTATATTTTTTATCCTATCCGTCTTAACTGTTTCAAAATATACCATTATCGATCATTGAAAATTAGACATTTGAGCTTTTAGGTGGTATGAATTTGCATACACATAAACTATAAAGTTCTCAAATCTGACAAAGGATAAGACATCATCCATGTTCGGTTTTTTGGAAAAGGCGCGTAGGTTACCCCCGCTTTCAAATTTTCCGCTCAAAACATATTCGACTGATTTCTCATTGGAAAACCTCGTTCTAGGCGTCGACAATATACGCTATGATGTTTTAATCAGCCCTACCTTTGTGAATATTACCCGAAAAATCATCGCCCGCTTGGTGGCGCGTCATGCCACGGTTGAAAAAATGGGAGCGGATGCCAAGCAGACCAACTGGAATAAAGAGGTGGCCAGCTACAAGCAGCTATATCGAGATATTTTACAGGACGCCATAAACAAATCCAAAGGTCAGCGCGAGGTCCAAATAGAGTGGTTGGCCCAAACGGCATTGATAAAAATGCTATTGGACGAGATTTGTGTTCAATATGATCATTTGATCGGTCGGCTAAAAAAAGAGGTTCGTAAGGCGGAACTGGCCGTTCACAATGATCTGGCCGAAACTCCCAAAATTAAACTTAAATTGCAGCGCATACAACAGGATCGCAGCGCTATCTTGCAACAGGTGGGAAAGGAGATTTGCGGTTTTTGGGCCGAAGTCGAGAACAAAGAGGTCAAGCATATGCATGAAGCTGTGTTCGGCAATCGGGCATCGTTCTTTGTCGACCTGTTGAACAACCCTGTTGTGCATACGGATCAGCATGAAAATGATATTTTTTTGATATCTGAATACGACATCGTGTTGGGGCGTCGCATAGAAGATCCGGATAAATATGAGCCTTTATTGTTTTCCATTCGACGAATCCTCAATCTGATTGACAAAGGTGATACCTCTAATCGGGAACATTCTGTTGAACAGCGGCTGGTACAGCAAAGAATAGAGGAAGATGATGCTCCTGAAGACCAGAGGGCTTACCATCATAGGATTGATGGAATCTTAAAATATCCGGAAAACATGGATCTGTTGCTCAATTGGCAGTTGACCAAAGGAGAGATCCAAGAACTCAAGAAAAACAAAGGCGATACAGCGGATATCGAAGCTCTCAAAAATCGACTCAAAGATCAAAAAAAGGTGTTAAATTTCTTCTACAGTCAATTCCACCGAATCGGTTTGATGGATCGAACCGTCGCTTCATATGAGATGCAGCCGGAATATCTGGAATATTGTCCTCCTTTGATTCCCCAACAAATCATCCAATACCTCACGATACCAAAATCGCGGAAAATTATTCGCAACCGCCTTAAGCGAATGAAAAAGATATACAATCGTAACTTTTCCTTGCGTCCGCTCTCCAAAAAGATAAAAGCCATGGAGCAGATGACGTCGGGAAAACGTAAAGCCTATCTTATTCGTTTCTTAAATGCTTTTTCGCGCTACTATAGAGATAAAAGCAATGCCGAGTTGATCGACGATGCCATGGAACGTGTGCATCTGGCCACAGAAGAGAAAGTTATTGCCCTATCCAGGGAAAATAACACGCTCTACGAATTTTTATTGCCCCACGAGCGAGCTGCGGAAGAAGCACCGATCATCAATCATGTGGTTATTAAGGCGGATGTCCGTGGATCTACTGATATCACCCACCAGATGAACGAACGCGGTTTAAATCCGGCATCCTATTTTAGTCTAAATTTTTTCGACCCCATATCGGAAATCTTGTCCGAGTATGACGCTCAAAAGATATTTATCGAGGGCGATGCGATTATCCTTTCGATTTTTGAACGGCAAGACACACCCAGCGGTTGGTATGGCGTCGCAAGGGCCTGCGGTATTGCTTTGAACATGTTGATAATTATCCAGCGTTATAACGAGAAAAGCAAAAAGTATATGCTGCCGATTTTGGAGTTGGGAATCGGTATTAGTTTTCTGGACAAGACGCCGACCTTCTTGTTTGACGGCAATAACCGCATCATGATTTCGTCGGCCATCAATCAAGCCGATCGTCTATCTGGATGCAGTAAAACCGGTCGAAAGCTTCTTGCCGGGAAGAAAAGTCCATTTAACCTGTATGTGTTCCAAACGCTGTCCGACGAGGAACTGGCGGGCACCGCCGATGATCTTTTCATGCGCTATAATGTCAATGGTATCGAACTAAGCCCCGCGGCCTTTGAAAAGCTGTCCCATGAAATAAGCTTAAAATTGCTCCAAAGGGAAGTCAACGATCCACGCAGCCCAAAATCGAACTTGTATATCGGGAAATTTCCCACCCAGAGCGGTCGGTACCAACGCATCATTATTCGGGAAGCACAGATTCCCCAGGTAGACCCCATCACTTTAAAGACCAAAGGCATTACATCACGCAAATATTATGAGGTATGCACTCATCCAAAGATCTACGCACTGGCCAAGCAGAAGGCGTAAATAAGTAGAATTCAGAGTTCAAAATACAATGCCATTAAAGCAAGGTGGAAATATCTCATTTGTAGGTTGGGTTGAGGAACGAAACCCAACAAAAGAGAGATCCCGATGTTGGGTTTCGTTCCTCAACCCAACCTACGATGGAGAACCGTGCTAATCTATACGTAAGAGCGAAAGCAATGAAACCCAACCAGTTTATAGAACACCCAGAAGGTGGGCGATTCTGCGAGGTCTATCGATCTGCTTCGCATGTAATCAACAGTGAGCGTGCCCAACGACGTGCGCTGACCCATATTTATTTTTCACTCGAAGCAAATGAGATCAGTCATTTTCACAAAGTCAGCAGTGACGAAGTCTGGAACCTGTACCAAGGGATCGGTGTACGCCTCTACCTGTGGGATGGCAAGTCCGCATCGGTAGAACAGGTGGAGTTGTCCGCTTCCAGCAATGAATTTTGCCACGTCGTGCCGGCCGGAACCTGGCAGGCCGCCGTTCCGATCCAAAAGGCGGTATTGGTGGGATGCTCAGTGGCGCCTGGATTTGAGTATGCGGATTTTGAGATGATGGAGACTGGCTCGGATGCGGCGGAATTTATCTACACTTATTTGCCTGAGCTGAAATTCCTCATTTCACACCACCACACTCCCAGCAATACTCAATAGAAGCTGGGCTATCTGGAAATGAGCCGTCATAATCTTGGGGGATCT
>JAAUYD010059236.1_pt1 | contig 12600 bp, 11 predicted proteins | sample 7278101 | NCBI WGS metagenome assembly JAAUYD01 (sample SAMN14350128, study PRJNA611818) | marine sediment metagenome | isolation source: surface marine sediment (0.6m) | place: French Polynesia: Moorea | collected 2018-08 | reverse complement strand
CTATCTCCTTCGGAGACGCTACGCGAACGGACATTAACCGTTCGCGTTCGCGTAGCGTGCGCTTTGCGCTCAGCGTCTTTGAAGGAGAAACTTTATTAACGATACGGGATGTCCCTTTGCACCCGAACTTGAGCGAAAATAATGGGATAACAGGCTCCCCGTCCTTTAAGGACGACTTTTCTAAAGATTCTGGTACAATAGAAGGAAGTCGCCATAGGGCATTGGGAGACTCTAAACGGACATGGAGGGAAGGTAAGACTGCTTTGGCAGCACATCCCAGCGTTCGCGCAGCGTTCCCGAAGGGTAGTGTCAAGGAATCCTCGCTCATGCGCGGACGGGGATGTATGTCAAAAAATAGTTCTATCCTTTGTACTGCTAGAATTTTACTCGCTCACAGATAATTGATGAACAATTGCTTCTCAACAGAACCCCATATTCTAGGTTGTCATTGATTACATCATTCGTAGGGGCAGGGTTACCCTGCCCCTACGAATGAGATAATTTAGGGTTTGCATAAATGGGGAATGATTTTAATAGTTTTGTAGAATGAGCCGGAGTGCCCGTCTGTTATATTTTTAGGCGGGCAGGATGCCCACCCCACAAAAAACAGCCCATAAAAATCATCCTTTGATTCAGCAACGCCAAAAAATAAATTATCCCATTGCTGAATTGCGGTATGAATCCAGATGTAGAGAACACTCCTGTTTTCTTGCTTTCAAGTTTCATCAATCACCGCAAGTGATTTTGATCGTAATTTTCCCGTGATGCTATAACTTGAGAAAAATTGTTTCTAGACCAATCAGCAATTAATAGTAGAACCTCAATTAATGACTCTCCCAAGGGTGTAAGCCAGTATTTGGTAATGGAAGAAATTATTGGATCTGGCTTACGTTCTACTAAACCATGACGTTCGAGATTCTTTAACTTTTGAGTGAGAACTTTCTGAGAAATACCTTCAATCCGACGCTGGATTTGGGTGTATTGTTTGGGGCTATAGGCAAGGCAATATAGCACAATTACACTCCATTTATCCGCAATCACATCTAGAATTTGCTGAGTTGGACAATTGAGAGTAAATAATTCTGGTTCCGGGAAGTTACGCACCATATGGTTCGTTACAAACTGTTTATAATTTTGTTGTAAATCTACAAATTATCCTACTTTGATCTAATAGTTGATTTATAGGGTTTCTCTGTGGATTTATTCTCTTCTGTGCAATTGGGAACGTATCTACTACCCAATCGAGTAGTTATGGCACCGATGACTCGTTTGCGTGCTGTAGGTTCAACTCCCACCCCTTTAATGGCAACTTACTATGCTCAAAGAGCTAAAGCGGGTTTAATTGTCACCGAATGCACAATGGTATCTCCTCTAAGTAATGGATACATCAATTGTCCAGGAATTTACTCACCTGAACAAATAACAGGCTGGCAACAAGTTACTCAAGCAGTTCACAACGAAGGTGGTAAAATCTTTCTGCAACTGTGGCATAGTGGACGAGTTACTCATCCGGCATTATTGGGGGGAGAAATCCCCGTTGCACCTAGTGCAATTCCTGGAGTGGGAACTCTTCATACTCCAATTGGGAAAGTGAATCTAGAAACTCCTCGCGCTTTGTCAACCGAGGAAATTCCTCAGATTGTTGAACAATTTCAAACAGGGGCAGAAAATGCTAAAAAAGCTGGATTCGACGGGGTAGAATTACATGGTGCATTTGGCTATCTCATCGACCAATTTCTCCAAGATGGGTCGAACCAGCGCACAGATGAATATGGTGGTTCAATTGCCAATCGTGCTAGGTTTTTAATTGAAGTTGTAGAAGCAGTTAGCAGTGTTTGGGGAAGCAATGGTGTAGGGATAAAACTATCTCCCAGCAATACATTTTATGGAATGCAAGACTCGAATCCAAAAGCAACATTTAGTTATGTTATCGAGGAATTAAATAAAAGAAATCTTGCCTATATTCATCTGATGGAACCCAACGAAATCGATATAGCAACTCGTGAAGTACTTAATCCTGTAATTTCAATTTTTCGACCACTTTATCAAGGTACGATTATTACCAATGGTGGTTATAGTAAATCCACAGGTAATGCAGTTTTAGCTAGCGGTGATGCTGATTTAGTTTCCTTTGGTAAGTTGTTTATTGCCAATCCTGATTTACCTCAACGTTTTGCTATAGATGCAGATTTAAATACTCCTAATCCTGCTACATTTTACGGCAAAAGTGACCAAGATTTAGCAACAGGTTACGTTGATTATCCATTTATTTAATTTCTTTAGTTACGGTAAATGGTAAAGGGTAAACGGTAAATGGTGAAAACATTACCCATTACCCAATAATAAGTAATAAGTAATAAGTAATAAGTATTTTGGTTTTCCCAGACATTTTTTCGTTCACCCTCCCATTACCGATTACCGATTACCGATTACCGATTACCAGTCTTCACAAGTTCCTCAAATTTTTCTTATAGAGTGAAAGTAGAGTTAAAGTCGATAAGGGTCAATCCCCAATTCCTCGGTAGCTCGATACCAAATTGTTATAAAGCTTAACAGAGGAAGCAGATATGTCTTTAATCCATCATTCAAATGATTGGCATCCATTAAAAGAACTGGATACTCTGCGTAAACAAATGAATCGTCTGTTTGATGAGTGGATTCATGGTGAACCAAGGGGAAGCCTAGTTCCAAAAATTTTTGCTTGGGAACCAGCAATTGAACTCCAAGAAACTGACACAGACATTATCTTGAAAGCTGAAGTTCCGGGTATTGAACCTCAAGATTTAGATATTGAAGTCACCCCAGATGCAGTTTCCATTGCTGGAGAACATAAAGAAGAACAACGAACTGAAGAAAAAGGTTTGTTCCGTTCTGAATTTCATTATGGTAAATTCCACCGCATAGTACCTTTACCAGTATCAATTGAAAATGAGCAAGTCACAGCTGATTTTCAACACGGTGTTCTTACCCTTACCCTTCCTAAAGTCCAAATGGCACGTCGCAATGTTGTAAAAGTCGATCTCAGTGTCCAAGAAAAAGCTCGACAAGAGATGATTAAACAACGTCAGCATCAGGAACATTTGCAACAGACGATGCATACTCGTGCTTTAGAAGAGTTAGAAAAAACTCAGGTTTCTAATATCAAAGAAGAAGCTAGAGAATCTGTGACAGAAGAACGTCAGCATGAAGAACATTTAGAGGAAACAATGCATTCTCGCAGCGCTGCGGAAGTAGGTGTTCCCAATGTTGATCAGAACTGATTTATGTTCTTAAAAATGCCGAAAAATCAACAGGTGTAGGACTAATTTTTATCATTAACTTGGCAGGAGATAGCTATGAAAACCCAAGATACTCATCGAAATCATCCAGAAGTTCTTGTTGGTTTGGTGCTACTCCTGCTGTTAGCAGCAGGAGGAAGTGCATGGTGGATATGGCGAACTAAAAAACCGCAACCGAAAATCCAACAACCTATTTCCACAAAAGTAGAAAAATTGCCATCTGATACTAGCCAATCAACTGTTATCCCCAAACCAATTAACAAAATTAAACCAACTGTTATCCCAAAACCAATTAACACAACTAAACCAACTGTTATCCCAACACCAATTAACACAATTAAACCAACTATTATCCCAACACCAGTTACAAAAACTGTGCCACCAATAACAACAGCAGTAACACAAATAAAACCGCAAAGTTATTGGTTAAAAGTTAATGAAATTGGCGATATTCTCTTAGTCCCACAACAAATTGAAGTGGAATCGGAAGTTTCAGAAGAAGTTGCTTTGAAAGCAGCATTTAACAAGCTTCTTAATACCCGTGAAACTTCTAATTTAAGTAGTACTATTCCCCCGGGAACTCGTTTATTAAGTTTGCAAGTTACTAAATCGGGAATTTATGTAAACCTCTCCCAAGAATTTGCTTCTGGAGGTGGTACCACTTCCATGATTTATCGAGTAGCTCAAATAGTTTATACTGCTTCTAGTCTTGATTCCCAAGCTAAAGTTTATCTTTCTGTGGAAGGTAGACTATTAGATGAAAATAATCCCCTTGGTGGTGAAGGATTAATTTTCACAGAACCCCTAACTAGAGAACAATTTGCTAAAGATTTTTCTATTTCTGGACTTACACATTGAGGGTAAATACCAAAATCACATTTGTCCTAGGGGTAAAGCGAATTGCTAAACCCCTACACCGCTAATCTATAGGGTTTTTAACTTGAGTCAAATACACTCTTATGGAACCGTCATAACCCTCTTGTGTTACTCTGGGAGGGAAAAATAAGAGCCAAATTTTCAACTCTAAATAGGTTATAGATTAGAGGTTTTTTGAAAAGTATTGTTATTAACATCAAAACCCTGGAAACCTAATTAGGGAATGGGGGTTTCAAAGTCTGTTTCCTAGTAGGAGAGAGATAAGAAGTGAGGTTTTTAGTAAGCTTTTAGACTTTCCAAACATCCTCTTAGGCATTTGAGCGTTTATTTTCGTTCCAAAATGTGTGAAATCAAGATTTTTGGTAAAAGTCTTATGCTCTAAACATCCCAGATTATTCTATAGCGGTTTTCAGTTGAGTCCAATACACTCGAAACCTCACCCCGTCCTCCGGACACCCCTCTCCTTACTATAGACACGAAGTGGCTTCCCGAAGGGTAGGAGAGGGGAAAGGGGTGAGGTTTATCTGTATTCTATCCAAGTGAAAACTGCTATATAAGCGAAAGTGATAAAAACGTCCGAGGAAAGCAAACTGACAAGTCAGCGCTTGCGCTATCGCATTCCCTATAGATGTAACCCACATTCCGCACCCTAGGATGTCACACAGCATAATCACTTAATTTTTTCTCTTATGTCAGCTATAAATTATGCTAATAAAACTTTTAACCTCCGTTAAAACAAGGAGATTAAGTATATAAACTAGCTCTGTCTTATTCTAAAAAACAGTAAAAACCGATTGTGACAGTTGAGGGTGCGGAATGTCGGATGTAAAGAAACAGAAATGTTTCCCAGAAAAGGGCTAATTTCAGCGATTTACTTTGTATTGTAAACCCTACGGTCAGGATACGCCTACAACCGAAAACCGCTATATTTACCATCGCACAATGATTAATTTGTATACTGCGTAAGTTCTAGATTCTATAATCTACACAACAAGAACTCCAATTTTTCCAATAAATCGAAGTTTTGAAACTTTTGAACCTACTGCTTACCAATATAAATTCCCAAAGCACGGGCAGTTTCCACCAAAAAACTACTGGGTTCTACAGAACAAGGACTCTTAGCGAGTACAGCTTCTAAAGGAACGGGTACTACTCTCCCATTTTGCCAAGATACCATCAAACCAGATTCTCCAGCAACCACCAAATCCACCGCTGCTTTACCAAAAGCTGAGGCTATCAAGCGATCGCTTGCTGAAGGAATACCACCCCGCTGAATATGTCCTAAAACTGAAACCCGGATTTCTGTTTCTTGTTCTTGATTGCTGTATTCTTTAATCTCATCAGCAATATACTGACCCATACCACAGGATGGTTTTTCGCATTGGGGATATTTCCGCGAATCTTCCGCAAGTTTAGCCCCTTCTGCAACTACAATAATAGCAAATTTCCGCAAGTAGCGAGTCCGCAGTTCTGATAAATGTCGGTAAATTTGCTGAATCGAGTATGGTATTTCTGGAATTAAAATTACATCTGCCCCCCCAGAAATACCAGCTTCCAGCGCTAAATGTCCGGCTGAACGCCCCATAACCTCGATAATCATCACCCGATCATGACTAGCTGCGGTGAAGGTAAGGCGATTAATAGCGTCTACAATGGTATTTACCGCTGTATCAAAACCAACTACCTTTTCTGTGAGGGCAACATCATTATCAATGGTTTTGGGGATAGCGATAAATTGCCAGTTGCCTTGGTTTTGCAATTGATGCAAAATTGACAAACTGCCGTCTCCCCCAATACCTATTAAAGCATCTAGTTCTAGGTCATGGTAACCAGCTGCAATTTCATCAATATGAGCTATAGTATCACCTTTATTAATAGTACCCAAAATCGTGCCACCAAAGCACATTAAGGGGTCAATACCATGCAAATCTAAACCGTGATAATTGAGAGAAACTGACTTTCTCTCCTGTAGTCCTTGAGTTGCGTAGGGAATCCCCACTACCTGCCAATCATAAGTAACAGTAGCATGGTTAAGAACTGCCCGAATTACGGTATTAAGTCCCGGACAGTCACCTCCACTAGTTAAAATCCCAAGACGTTTTTGCTTTTTCATAAACACTTGTTAACTATTGATTAACCTTCAACACTACCCTGCAACCAGTCAAAAATTCGATCTAACTGATTTAAAGTTACCAGTCCGTATTGCCACAGAATCATAGGTAACAAAGCAGGAGTCTGTTCCGGATGTCGCAATGCCAACTGCAAATCACTTGCAGGAATTGCTAAATCTTCCTGTAAAAAACTGAGAAATTGCGTAAGTTTCCTGGGTTCCATCTTGCTACCCCTCCTGCGGAGATATATTGAAGTTAAGCTAGAAATCTGAGGAAGTTGTGAGGATTTGATAAAATTACGATTAATTTTGCAGATGTCTTGGATATAAAAGTTACCCAATGACCAGTGTGAAAAAATACAATCCTCTTACCGATACTTTTGCAATCGGTTTGATTTCCCATTGCTGTTTGTCTATTCATATCTTGCACCATCACCAGAAACCGGGTTTCTTCAGAATGAGTAATCATCAAAACCCTAATTCTTCCTTGAGAAACCATCACTAGAAACCGGGTTTATTAAGAATGAGTAATCATCAAAACCCTAATTTTTCCTTGAGAAACCCGGTTTCTTTGCTCTTGCCTTTGAATGGTGCAAGATGTCAGTCTATAAACTTGATAGGAATACCAAATCATAGACTTACAATTCTCACTGGTTTGGAGAAAATGGGATAGAGTTCAAATTTTTTCCTTGGCAAATTCCTAGGGAGGGGGAATACTATGGTCACAGAAATTAGTTGGAGTGTTGATACCCCTATTCAGTATGGATACCGAAACAAGCACTAAATTGATTGAGTGGAGGAAGTTCATGTTGTGTGTGAGGTTAGGGAGCATGTGTTATGGTTTATAGACTTAATTGAGAGATAATGTAATTACAATCATCGGCATTCTCTTTAATTTCAAAATCTCAAAACCGCAAAGACTATATATCCTAATGCTGGCTAGTTTTTGTTCTTGCCAGACATTACTAAGTTTTTTGTTAGCCAAAAATAGAAATGCAATTGTTAAAAAGCTACAGCAATTACTAGTTAGCGGATTCAATTAGGGATTATTGCTACATAATAAACCCTAGTCTTCTTCCTCTAGCATTGCCTTTGCTAGTAAAAGTTGCTCTTTGTGTTCTTCACTTACCCTTGGGTATTCCAGATGCAGTTGTTTTAATTTGGTACAGATGATATCAGCAACGACAAGATGTGTAAACCACTTCCTGTCAGCAGGAATTATATACCAAGGTGCCCAGGGAGTACTAGTATGATTAAAAACATCTTCATAAGCCTCCATGTAGTCATCCCAAAAACTTCTGGCATGAACATCATTAATAGAGAACTTCCATTGTTTTTCTGGTCTTTCTATTCGTCGCAAAAAGCGTTGCTTTTGTTCTTTTTTTGACACATTTAAAAAAAACTTGAGAATAATTATACCATTATTTACTAAATATTTTTCAAAATTATTGATTTCCTCAAAACGCTGCTTCCAGATGCGATTTCCATGAGGGAAATGGGGTAGTTGTTGTTTTTGCAGTATTTCTGGATGAACCCTTACTGCTAATACTTCTTCATAATAGGAACGATTAAAAATCCCTATTCTTCCTCTTTCTGGCAATGCTTTTGCACAACGCCACAAATAGTCATGATCGAGTTCTTCTGCACTGGGGGTTTTAAAACTAAATACCTGACACCCCTGGGGGTTAACACCAGACATTACATGTTTAATAGTGCTATCTTTACCTGCTGCATCCATAGCTTGGAATATTAACAGTAAAGCATAGGTATTTTGAGCATAGAGAATATCTTGATACTTTGCTAATCTTTGAATATCTGCATGTAATTTTTCTATTGCATCAGCTTTTTGATGGTAATCATCTTTATATGTCGGATCGTAGTCTTTTTTGAACGAAATTTTTTTCTGTGCTGGAACTAGAAAATACTCATGATTCATCTATTCTTTTTCCAAATATTTTGTTATGGTTCAGTGACTTGACATCTGCATTGCCACAATATTTTTGAGAATTCGTAATCAGAATTCGTAATAAATTGTTATATTCTTAAATTGTCAACAAGATTACACAGATTTTGCTTGTGTATCTTCACTAAGATTAACAGTAGCAGGTTAAACTGTGACTGTTATTCCACATAAATTAATATTTATACTTACTATGTATACGAGTCTGTTATCTCGGACACAATAATAAGTAATAAGTAATAAGTTTAACCTTTGTTAACCGAGCAGCATTGAAAACAATGGGACACATAATTGGTAGGGGTGCGGTTTCCGCACCCTAGCGGTTTCCGCACCCTAAAGACATGTTTAAGGATTTTGAAACACCTAAAAGGGAACTCTTAACGGGGAACGGGGAACGGGGATTCAGACCCCCTGATTTTATCTAGAAGGCAACAGGAAACAGGTCGTTCCTCCCTATTGCCTGTTGCCTGTTGCCCGTTCCCTTCTTGTTGACAATTCAGATGTCCCCATAAACAGGAATAGCAGCACCACGGATATCCTTAGCAGCTTCTGAGGCTAAAAAACAGATTACTTGTGCTAGAGATTCAGGTTTTACCCACTTATCAACATTATCTGTTCCCATTGCTTCTCGGTTACTGGGAGTATCAATAACGCTAGGAAGGACAGTATTGGCAGTGATATTGGTATCTTTGGTTTCCTCAGCTATAGCTTGTGTCAGGGCAACAACACCAGCCTTAGAAGCGCAGTATGCGGCTAATTGTCCACTAGGTTGCACTGCACCTTTAGAACCTACCGTCACAATACGTCCATAGCCGTTTTCTAACATCCGTCGCAAACTATGCTTACACACCAAAAAAGTTGTATTCAGATTCAAGTCAAAATCCCGCTTCCAATTTTCAAAGCTGTATTCGTGGGTTTTCCCCATTGCAAAGCCACCTACCAGATGAATTAACACATCCACCCGTGGTAGATCGTTTATTAGTCTTTCTACTGCCTCTTCATCGTTAAGATTAGTTGCTACAAACCGAATACGGGCAAAATCGGCGGGTGAAATCAAACTTTTGAGTCTTTCCACTTCTTGGGCTTGAATATAAGGAATTGTCACCTCTGCACCGAGTGAGAGAACCACAGGGGTAACACCCAAACCCAATCCACCAGTACCACCTGTGAGTAGAACATGTTTACCTTTCATTATTTTGCGTTCCTAAAATCTTAATGTTCACTTTAGCTTGATAAGTCCCCCCGTAAATTTAGGGAGTCAAAAACTACAAGGTTATCTCGAGTTGCCCTTGGAGTTCCTTGCTAACCATTGGGATAAGATTTTGAGTGAGCGATCGCTTAAATTCCACAAGTGCCTGTTGGTGTTGGGTAGCTTTGGGCTTTTGCGCTATGTGATGAGGAATTTCGTCCTATCTTTGGAGATTTAGCTAAGGTGGGGGTGGGTGGCTACCTTGGGAGGTTGTTAGCGGAATTAGTAGAATAGGTTCTGTGGGGATTCAAGATAGCGAGCCATGGCACCAGATACAATACTCCAAGTAACCAACCTGGTGAAAGACTTTAACGGTATTCGTGCAGTTAATGATGTTAGCTTTACCCTACCAACTAACACTATCACCGCTGTTATCGGTCCCAATGGTGCTGGCAAAACCACCCTTTATAACCTAATTAGCGGACAACTTTCCCCCACTTTCGGTAGCATCAAACTCAAGGGGAAGGAAATAGCAGGTTTACCCCCCGATAAAATTGTCAAAGCTGGTATCGGTCGCAGTTTCCAAATTACTAGTGTCTTCCCATCCCTAACTGTGTTACAGAATATACGTGCCGCCGTTATCAGTCGTATGGGGCGACAGTTTGATTTATGGCAGGGTGTAGAATGGGATTCATTGGAGGATAATTCCCCTGCAAATCCCTTGCAACAAGCAATCCATAAAACACTGGCGTTAGTTGGCATTGAACATCTAGCTACAAATATAGTTTCTACCCTTAGTCATGGTGACCAAGCACTGGTGGAAATGGCAATTGTCCTGGCTTTGGAACCTCATTTGATACTATTAGATGAACCCACTGCGGGAATGAGTAGAGAAGAAACCAGGCACATGGTAGAACTGATTCGCCACGTACAACAGCAAACAGGATGTACATTCTTGATTACTGAACATGATATGGAAGTAGTCTTCCAATTGGCAGAGAAGATAGTTGTTATGCATCAAGGTGCAATTTTAGCTACAGGAAATCATGAAGAAATCCGTAATAATATCAGTGTCCGCCGCGCTTACTTGGGAACCGATGATTAGTTAAACTCAGATTATCGTTAAACCTTCATTCGCCTAGGATTAAAATCCCAGGAACCTATAAACAAAGTCTGATAAATCAGACTAGCCAAGGTTTTCAGTACGTTTACCCTGCGAGAACGCCTTTGGCGTATAACTGATAACTTGCACCATTGTCGATTAGTCATCCTCACCGCCTAGGATTAAAATCCCAGGCTTATAAACAAAGTCTGATAAATCAGACTAGGCAAGGTAGGAGAGTGCATTTTAATGTACTGGGTCTATTGGTTCCTTAAAATTTATGATACTGTTGGCGAATTAATGAATGGTCTAGCCCCTCATTTCTCCTTCCTTGCCTCTTATTAGGAATGCAGCGATTGAGGCTCTTGCCTCAAATCCTGGCAGTTGCCGGGAGTCTCTGGTGAGTGCATTTCCAGGGTGGAGCCTGGAAACGAGAGAGACACTCAAAGTTGGGGGTGAAACCCATCACTAATTTACCAAAAATTACTGACAAAAAATTGAACTACCCTATACTAAAAGTTGATACCATCCATACTTATTACGGCGAACTGACAAGTCAGCCCTTGCGCGATCGCCACATTCTCCAAGGAGTCAGCCTAGAAGTATATCCAGGGGAGGTGGTGGTACTGGTGGGAAGGCATGGTGTTGGTAAAACAACCACACTCCTGAGTATTATGGGCATCCAACCCCCTAGAGGGGGTAGTATTCTCTTCAATAATAAAGAAATTGTCGGTTTACCCAGTTGGGAAATTGCCCATAGGGGTATTGGTTTAGTGCCAGAAACCCGGCGCTTATTTCCCGATTTGACGGTGCAAGAGAACCTAGAAGTAGGTATTAAATCAAACTCTAATGGCTACACTATAGACCGGGCTTATACTGATTTTCCCGAACTGGCAAATCTGCGTTCTCAGCCAGCAGGTTACCTTTCTGGTGGAGAGCAACAAATGCTCACTATTGCCCGGACTTTGATGGGAAATCCCCAATTGCTGCTGATGGACGAACCAACGGAAGGACTAGCACCATTACTGGTGCGACGGATAGCAGAGATAATTGTACGCTTAGTTAGTCGCCAGCAGACGCTGTTAATTACTGGTCAAAATATCGCTTTTGCCTTGGAGTTGGCAAACCGAGTTTATATACTTGATACTGGCACAATTAAGTGGTCTGGGGCAATGGAGGAGTTACAAAGTCATCCTGAGATATTACAACGCTACCTAGCGGTATGAAATATTTTCTTCTCAAATCAACTCAGCTAACCTTGTGGATTTTACTGTTGGTAATGCTGGTTGAGTGACAAAAGTCTTGGAAGTGTTGAAATTTCCTAGCCCCTCCACCCAACGCAATCGGTTTCGGTTGTTGGGTTGAGGCATAAAACCCAAGCTACATCAAAAAGATTTGTCAGTCAATCAGGTTGGTAATGTTAACCCGTAGGGTAGGAGAGGGGAAGGGGAGCCACTGCTGGGCTATGGTTTCGGTGCGTTGTAGCAAGTGGTGTGTTAATAATTCAAAACAGATAATTCAAAACAACAACACCCAAGCATCTACTCTCTTAGTTATTTCCTCTTATTTGTCAGACTAGCCAGGGTTATAATGATTTATTGATTAACTCACTCTCTCATTAATCACAAATCGTTAAATTGCCCTCTTGAGACCACTACATTGAGGAAATGTAAGTTTTCGTGTTGGGTGTTGTTGTTAGTTGATTAGACAGATGGTGAAACAGCTTTTTTACCTCTTAACTAAATTGAACTTTAGGCTGCTATCTCTGCCAGTAGAAGCTGTATGTATTAGCTTCTATTACTAAGTTAGCACTATTAGTTGTCGATAATTATATTTGATACTAAACTTTACTTTTAATAACTTAAGTTAAATTTCTAGCAATATTTCTCAACTTTTTGCTTCTGCTTCTGCTGGTCATTAGTCATTTGTAAGACAAATGACTAATGACCAATGACTATAGCGGTTTTCACGCTTGATAGAATACAGATGAACCTCACCCCCTTCCCCTCTCCTTACTATAGACACGGAGTGGCTTCCCGTAGGGTAGGAGAGGGGTGTCCGCACTCAGGGGGTGAGGTTCCCTCG
>JAAUYD010074436.1_pt1 | contig 12601 bp, 11 predicted proteins | sample 7278101 | NCBI WGS metagenome assembly JAAUYD01 (sample SAMN14350128, study PRJNA611818) | marine sediment metagenome | isolation source: surface marine sediment (0.6m) | place: French Polynesia: Moorea | collected 2018-08 | reverse complement strand
TCATGATCGCGACAGACGGCGTCTTCTCCATGGACGGCTACCTGGCAAAACTCCCGGATATCACGGCATTGGCCGCCCAATACGGTGCACTGGTCATGGTCGATGACTGCCATGCTACGGGCTTTATGGGACCGAAGGGACAGGGGACACCACATCACTTCGGAGTGTCAGAGAAGGTCGATATTCTGACCGGCACACTTGGCAAGGCCCTTGGCGGCGCAATCGGGGGCTACATTGCTGGCCCACAGCCTGTCATCGATCTTCTTAGGCAACGGGCGCGGCCTTATTTGTTCTCAAACTCCCTGCCACCGGCAATTGCCGCCGCATCCATCGAAGCGATCCGGCTTGTCGAGGATGGCGACACGCTTCGCCAAAAACTGTTCGACAACGCCGCCTATTGGAGGGATGGGCTGACCAAGCTCGGCTTCGAGCTGCTGCCCGGCGAACATCCCATCATTCCGATCATGCTCGGCGACGCTCGTCTCAGTCAGGAGATGGCAGCGCGCCTTTTGGACCACGGCGTTTATGTAGCTGGCTTCTTTTTCCCTGTCGTACCGAAAGGCCAGGCGCGGATCAGAACGCAAATGAACGCAGCGCTGACCCACGATGATCTCGACCGGGCGCTCGACGCCTTCGACCGCGCCGGCCGCGAAACAGGTGTGCTGGCATGAGCGAGAGGATGAAGGCATTGGTTAAGGCAGAGGCCCGGCCCGGCCTTTGGATGCAAGATGTGCCGATACCGGAGATAGGGCGGGACGAAGTTCTAATCCGTATCCACAAGACGGGTATATGCGGAACAGATATTCACATCTGGAATTGGGACGAATGGGCGGCGCGGACCGTACCAGTTCCACTCATCACCGGCCACGAGTTTGCGGGCGAGATCGTGGAGTTGGGTGCCGATGTCGAGGAGCTGAGTATCGGCCAGCGCGTCTCGGGCGAGGGGCACTTGATCGGAAAGACCTCGCGTCAGAGCCGCGCGGGTAAATTCCACCTGGACCCTGAGACACGCGGGATCGGCGTCAACGAACCAGGCGCGTTCGCTGAGTATCTCGCCCTGCCCGCTTTCAATGCAGTGCCCCTGCCGGATGCCATTGATGACGAGATTGGTGCGATCCTCGATCCGCTTGGAAATGCGGTGCACACTGCTCTGTCTTTCGATCTGGTAGGCGAGGATGTCCTGATCACTGGCGCCGGACCTATCGGTATTATGGCGGCCGCGGTCGCCCGGCATGTCGGCGCGCGGCATGTCGTGATTACTGACGTTAACCCGTACCGGCTGAAACTTGCGGCTGACGTCACAGATCTACACCCTGTAAACGTCGCTGAGGAAGATCTGAGCCAAGTCCTATCTGACCTGGGTATGAAGGAAGGCTTCGATGTCGGGCTGGAGATGTCAGGCAATCAAGCCGCGCTCGACCAAATGGTCGAATGTCTTGTGATGGGCGGTCGCATTGCGCTTCTCGGCATCCCGCCCGGAAAAAGCCCGGTCGACTGGTCGCGAATCGTGTTCAAGGCAATCACGATCAAGGGTGTCTATGGCCGCGAGATCTTCGAGACCTGGTACAAGATGATCGCCATGCTGGAGAACGGCCTGGATGTCCGCAAGGTGATCACGCATCGGTTCCCTGTCGATGCCTATCGCGATGGCTTCGATGCGATGCTCAGCGGCTCCAGCGGCAAGGTGGTCCTGAACTGGACCTGAAATCGGGGGCCGCGGAACGGCCCCCGAGGGTTCGGGTCAAACTGTGGTGCCTATTGGAAGCGACCGCTTGCGCTCACCAGTCGCCTGGAACAGGGCGTTCGCAATTGCGGGCGCAACCGGTGGCACACCTGGCTCTCCCACACCTGTCGAGTGGACTGAGAATGGATGATCGACGATATGCGTCACGACATTCTCCGGATAGTTGTCAGACCGCACGACATCGTAGTCGTAGAAGTTGGACTGATCGACCGCACCATCCGTGTACGTGATGGAGGAATGCAGTGCCAAGGTCATACCCATGACCGCTGCCCCCTGCATCTGGCTTTCGATGCGCTCAGGGTTAGCCGCAAAGCCGCAATCGATGGCCAGGTGCATCTCCGGCACGGTTATGGTGCCATCGACCACCTTCACATGAGCGGCACAGGCGACGTAGGAGACAAAGCTGCGATGCACCGCAAGTCCGATCCCCTCGCCGGCAGGTAAGTCCTTGCCGTACCCAATGCCATCTGCCGCCATGTTCAGCACATTCGCAAAGCGCCCGGTGTCCACGGCGAAACCATCCTGCGGCTCGCCGTAGTTCCAGTAGTTGTCGGGATATCCTTCCGCCTGTGGATCAATAACCCGGGGCGCTCCAATCAAATCAAGCCACATCTGCCGCTCGTCCCGGCCAAGCTCGTGGGCGAGTTCACCAACAAACGAGCCGATGGCCCAGGCGCGAGGGACATTCGAGACTGCCCTAAACCAGCCGATGCGCGTATGTGCCATCGCCTTGCCGTTGTCGCAGCGAACGTTCGGAATGTCGAAAGGCATGTCAACATGGCCCATGCCGGTCTCGATAAAGAACTGATGTCCGCCATCGGGAGCGAAAGTCGACAGGATCGAGGGCGCTGTGGAGTTGTGCCGCCAGCCGGTTACCTTCCCGCTATCATCGACCGCCACCTCGATCCGTTCGGCCGACGCTGTATGATAGAAGGAGTGCTTGACGTCATCTTCACGTGTCCACTGCACACGAACCGGAGCGCCAACCTCGCGGCTTAGAAGTGCAGCTTCCGTCACGAAATCCGCCTTGGATTTGCGTCCGAAACCGCCGCCCAGAAGTGTGACATTGACCTTTACATTGGCCGGATCCATCCCCAGCGCCTCAGCCGTGTCGGTGCGCGTTGTGTAAGGGCTTTGCACGGGCGCCCAGATCTCCAGCCCCTCGTCCGTGTAGGAGGCCAGCGCGGCCGGAGGCTCCATCGGGATATGCGCCATGTGGTCCTGCGTGTAGGTTCGCGAAAAAACCTGCGCGGCGTCGGCAAAGGCCGCGTCGGGGTTGCCCTGCTCACGCAAGACCTGACCTGGCTTCTCCGTCTCGGCGATCATTTCCTCCATGTACTGCCCGGAGTTGTAGCCGGCATGCGGACCACCTTCCCACTCGATTTCAAGCGCTTCACGGCCCTGGATCGCCGCCCAGGTGCTGTTGCCGACCACCGCAATTCCACCGAGCGGGGCGAACTTGGCAGGAATGTTGGAGTAGGGCAGTTCGTGCACACTTTCCACACCAGGCACGGCCAGTGCAGCGGTCGCATCATAGGACTTGGCGCTGCCCCCGACGACCGGTGGGCGGGCGATCACGGCGTACTTCATGCCCGGAAGGGTGACGTCAGCACCATAAACAGCAGCCCCGGTGGTGATATCATGCAGATCGTAAATCTGCACCTCACCCTTGCCGATATAGCGGAACTGGTCCTCGGTTTTGTAGGCGATCTCCTCATGCGCCGGAACGGGCATGGCCATCGCGGCTTCGGCCAGGTCTCCAAATCCCAGGCGCTTTGAGCCGTGGCGCGCCTCGTGATTCTCCACCACGACTTCAGATGCAGGCACATCCCAAGCGGCGGCTGCAGCGGCCTGCATCATTTGGCGCACCGAGCCGCCGATCTTGCGGGCAGCCTGAATATGGTGGCGCAGGCTGCGCGAACCGTCTGTGTCTTGGTTGCCATATCTTGGCTCGTCGCCCTCAGCCTGGACAATAGAGACCCGCTCCCAATCGGCCTCCATCTCGTCGGCCATGATCATAGGCAGCGTCGTGCGCGCGCCCGTGCCCATTTCCGACCTGTGGGCCACAAGCGTCACGGTGCCATCCGTGTCGATCGACACGAAAATCAATGGATCGTCGCGCAAGCCGTTGGGCATGTTCTCACCACCCACCGGCCATTTGGGGAACGCGTTGGAAGGTGTCGCGTAGACACCGATGGCAAAGGCGCCGGAGACCCCGAGAAAGGTCCGCCTGGATAGCTTCTTCACAGTAAGAGTGCGGGTGGGTTCAAGATACTTTAGCATCACTCAGCTCCCCGTGCTGGCAAGGCGCACGGCCTCGACAATGCGTTGATAGCAGCCGCAGCGGCAGACGTTGTTAGACATGCCGTCCAGAATTTCCTGATCTGTGGGTTTGGGGTTTTCCGTCAGCAGGGATGCCGCCTGCATGATCTGCCCCGCTTGACAGAATCCGCACTGAGGCACATTCAGCTCACGCCACGCCTGTTGTACAGGGTGATTGCCCTCGGGGTGCAACCCCTCAATCGTTATCACCGTGCTGCCGGCCACATCACCCAAAGTCAACGCGCAGGACCGCTCTGCCAGACCATCGACATGCACCGTGCACGCCCCGCACAGTCCCACACCGCAGCCGTATTTGGTGCCCGGCAACCCGGCCACATCCCGCAGCGCCCAGAGGAGCGGCATGTCCTCGGGTGCGTCCAACTCAGTCGTATTTCCATTCAAAACGAAACTGACCATGTTGTCCCCCTGATCATGGTGTCAGAAACCACCGTCGTCCGTGTCTTCTCAATGCGTACAGGCTCAGATCGGTGAGACGGTCAGCGTATCACGGAATTCTGCCATTACATCCAAAGATTGCGCCTCGAATTGCCGCCGAAACGCCCAAGTCTGGGGGTAAGACTTTTGGGTAGGTAGGAGGGTCATAGCAACTTTGCTAACCTCAGAACGAGTTGAGACAGGTGGTACACCATGTTGGCAGGACCCAGCACAGCGACGGATCAAGGCAACCGGACAGCACTGATTGTCGATGACCACCCTCTGTTTTGCGACGCTCTTTCAATGACCTTGAAGACAGTTGCAGGCTTCAACCGTATTGAGACTGCCGACCATCTGGGAAGGGCCCTCGAACAGCTGGAGGCCGGTAGCAAGCCGGACGTGATTGTCCTGGATCTCAACCTGCCGGATGTAAACGGGCTCGATGGGTTAATCCGTCTGAAGACCGCTGTCGGCGACACACCGGTTGTCATCGTCTCGTCGATGGCGGACCAGAAAGTTGTCAGCGCCGCACTGCAAGCCGGGGCGCAGGGGTTTGTTCCGAAGCACAGCAATCGCGATGTCTTCCGCACAGCCTTCGATGCGATCAAACGCGGCGAGACGTACCTGCCGGATGGCTATATGCCAGTCAGTCGCGACGCCGAAAATCCGTCTTCCCGCGAAGACGCCATTGCCCGCCTGTCTCTGCTCACACGCCAACAGGCGCGCATCCTGCAACTCATCTGCGCAGGCAAGTTGAACAAGCAGATTGCCTTCGACTTGTCGATTGCTGAGACAACCGTAAAGGCGCATGTTACGGCAATCATGCGCAAGCTCGGCGTGCAAAGTCGAACGCAAGCCGTCCTGATCGCCCAGAAGGCCAGCTTCTCAAACATCTTGCCAGACAGTCACTGACGCGCATACCCTTCCCTAAAACGTTGGGAGGAGAGATATGGATGGGATCGGTGAGCCGATCCGCCATACCGGCGTTGAAGGGTCTGTTCTGAAAACCGCGCACGTCGATGCAGCGGACAAGGAAGCTGTGCGGAACTTGCGGATAGCCCTTGGCGACGATCCTTTGGCCCTGTTGGTTTTGCTGGCCTCTTCGGAGGCGGACTTCGCACAGCTTGTGCAGAAGGCAGCTACTGCTTTTCCGGATGCCGCGATCATTGGCTGCACGACCGCCGGGGAGATCTGTAGCGAGGGCTATACTGAAAGGGAAGTCGTCGCTGTCGGGTTTCCCCGCGCGCATTTCATCGCAGACGTGCTGACACTGCCGGATCTTTCACAGCTTGATCAGCATGATATCATCGGGCGGCTTGTGCGGATGCGTGCCAACCTGGCCGAGATGCACCCTGATTGGCAAAGCGAATTTGCATTCCTCACCGTTGATGGGCTGTCCCTACGGGAGGATGCCCTGGCTGCAACCATTGCACCCGGTCTCGGTCCGGTGCCACTATTCGGCGGCTCGGCCGGTGATGGCACGCGGTTCGAACAGACTTTTGTGGCATCAGGTGGCAAAGTTTACCAGAACGCTGCGGTGCTCGCTTTTGTGCGCACTGTCTGCGACGTGCGTGTCTTCAGCCTGAACAACCTTGTCCCGACCGAGCGGCGGATGGTCGTGACCGATGCCGAGCCCGACCGTCGTATCGTCAGAACCTTGAATGCCGAGCCTGCTGCGCGCGAGTACGCCCGCCTGCTCGGCAAAGATCCCGAGCAGCTCGACACCTTTACATTCGCAGCCCATCCTGTCGTCGTCCGCCTTGCCGGGACCCATCATGTGCGAGCAATTCAGCAGGTGGCCGAGAATGGCGACCTGGTCTTTTTCTCGGCTATTGATGAAGGGCTGGTCCTGACACTGGCTGAGCCGGAGGATATGGTCACACATCTGGCACGCGAACTTGACGCCCTGGACGGCCCTTCATCGATCTTCGCGTGTGACTGCATCCTGCGCCGCGTCGCCGCCCAGCAAAAACAAATGACCAGCCAGATCTCGGATCTTCTTGCGGCTCACAATGTCATCGGTTTCAGCACCTATGGCGAGCAATTGAATGGCATGCATGTCAACCAAACCATGACGGGTGTCGCTATCTATCCGCCCGGCAGGACCGGCAAGTGAACCGCAGTTCCCTCATAAATCAGAACGAATCGCTGGAGCGGCAGAACGCCAAGCTTCTGCAGATCAGCGAAGTCTTGATGCGCCGGGTCGAGCAAGCGACCACTGACACGAGTGCCGCCTACGCGCATTTTCAGCGCGCCGTCCTTCTGGAGGATCAGGTCCGCGAGCGCACGCAAGATCTGGAACGCGCGCTCGATCTGCTGAACGAATCCAACGCACGCCTGGCAGATGCCAACCAACAGACAGAAGCTGCACGCGCAGACCTCGCCAACGCGATCGAGACCGTTCAGGAGGGGTTTGGCCTGTTTGATGCGGACGAGAAGCTTGTTTTGTGCAACAGCCGCTTCGGAATGCACATGCCCGACATCCGCCCGGCTCTGGAACAAGGCCTCGACTTTCAGACATACGTAAAGACCATCAGCCAATCACGCTATCTTTCGATGCCCGAGGGGCAGACACGCGAGAGGTGGGTCGAAAGGCGGATGCGCCACCACGAGGATGAGCATGTCGTCTTTAATGTCGCCATGAAGGGCGACATCTGGGTGCAGGTCAGCGAGCACCGCACGCCCGCGGGCGGAACAGTGATCCTGCAGACAGACGTGACCGAAATGATCCGGCTGGAGCGGGAAGAGCGCGGGAAAATGCTCGACACTCAGGACCGGATGATCCGCGCCACGCTGGAGCACATCCGGCAGGGTGTCTGCATCTTCGACGCAGACCGTCGGCTGATCGGCTGGAACCGCCGGATCGGCTCTATGCTCACCCTGCCTATGACACGCTTTCGTCGGGGATCACACTTCGACGATCTGTTTGCAAAAGTCCGTGACCGATTGGATTTCAGCGATCCGACTGGCCCCGACCGCCTCGTTCGCTGGGTCCATGGCGACGACAACAGTCCTTCTCTGTCATTTGAGGTCGACGGCGGCGCAGGTCGCACCTTCGACATCTTCGCCGAACGTATGCCCAACAGTGGATTTGTGATCAGCTTCAACGACGTCACGGCCGAACGCGCCGCCGTCCGCGCGATGTATCAGGCCAATGACGCCCTGGAGCAGCGGGTGCTGGAACGAACGCTGGAGCTGGAGGATGCGCTATCGGATGCTGAACGGGCGAATGCTTCGAAGTCGCGTTTCGTTGCAGCTGCAAGCCACGACCTTTTGCAGCCCCTTTCGGCTGCCAAACTCTATATCGCTTCGGCCGTCGATCAAACGCTCGGTGAGGGCGGGCAAGACATTCTTGAAAAGGCTCAGAATGCCCTTCTCAGTGTCGAGGATATACTGCAGGCCCTTCTCGATATCTCGCGCCTCGAAGCCGGACAGGATCAGATGGATGTCGGTCCAGTCCATATCAACCAGATCCTACATCAGCTCAGGGACGAGTTTCTGCCCCATGCCGCGCAAAAGGGACTGGACTTGCGGGTTGTTGCAAGTTCAGCCGTCGTCGAAAGTGACCCCAGCTATTTGCGCCGGATCCTGCAAAACCTGATTGCCAACGCGATCCGATACACCACACGCGGAAAGATTCTCATCGGCGCACGCCATCGCGGCCATGCCGTCAGAGTCGAGGTCTGGGATACCGGTCCAGGCATTGCGGAAGAGGATCAGGACACGATTTTCAAGGAGTTCCAGCGGCTGAACGCACGCGCCAGCGCGACGGAGGGCATGGGACTGGGTCTGGCGATCGTAGAACGCGCATGCGCCCGACTTGGCCATCCGCTGGCGGTAGAGTCAAAACCAGGGCGGGGCTCTGTCTTTCATGTCTCAATTCCGCGAATGCGGAACGACCGGGTGGTCCAGCCAACCGGCGATGCCAGCCGATCCGAGGTGACGTCCGCGGGAACAGGTCTCATAGTCCTGTTGATCGAAGATGACAGTGCATTTCGCGCAGCGCTCACGCACCTGCTCGAGACTTGGGAGGTTAGCGTGCTCGATGTCGCCAATGTCGCCGAGGCAGAGGCGCTTTTGAGCGAGATTGCAATTATCCCTGACGCCTTGTTGCTCGATTTTCAGCTCGGCTCGGGAAAAACAGGTCTTGATGCACTGTCACAGATCCAGAACCAACATGGCCCGATACCGGCGCGGATCATTACGGCTGATCGCTCTGCAACCGTGCGGAGCCTCTGCGCCGCGCGTGACGTCGAGATCCTACACAAACCCATCGACACCGAGGCACTGGCCGATTTTCTGCGCGGCATCCCTGCGGCAGCACCTGTGCGCCGCACCTCGCCCTGATCACAAGGCTGGCGGTGCCATTCTAACCTCTCGCCTGACGGCCTGCCCGCGTGTAAAAGGCAAGAGGGCAGTACGGTATTGAGATGACACCGCAACAAAGTGAACGTTTGACAGGGCGCCTTCTTCTGGCGGTCCTCCTGGCCGGCGCCTTGGTCCTTGCTCTTCGGACGCCCCTGGCGCCAGGGCAGAGCGTTCTGCGTCCGGACACTGGCACGATGGCCCGAAGCCTTAGCGAAGACGCTCTTCGCCAGGTTCTGTCAGAGCTGCTTCATCGGGTCTATGCAGCATTCGGCGAGGAAGAAGAGTTCGCCATCTATGACGGTATAGCCACCGCAGTAGCCGAGGATTTGGTGACCGAGCTCTATCTTCAGCGACGTGCCGCGCAGGATGCCGAGTACTCCGACGGTGGCCGGACCGAGATCCTGGAACTCGAATTGCTCAGCTTCGAGAAAAGGGATGAGACCGAGAAAGGCTATGCAGTGGACGTCAAGTGGCTGGTCACGGGCCAGGTCGGTCATGAGGACCACCAGCACTTACGGACAAATGCCTACGCGGCAATGCTGACTGTCGGTCCAGCAGAAGGCGAATGGAAGTTGACCGACTTCGACCTGACAGCCGTTCTGCGTCAGGAATCCGAACCTCTATTCTTCGGAGCGTCCGAGTGATCCTGATTGACGGCCTTCGCTTTTCCCACGGCACAAGCTTTACTCTTAATATTCCAACGCTCGAGATCTCGGCACATACCCGAACAGCCATTGTCGGCCCAAGCGGCACCGGCAAGACGACCTTTCTCAGTCTTTTGTCCGGCATTCTCAAACCAGACCGCGGTGCATTGACCGTGGCAGAACGACCACTGCACACAATGAGCGATGCAGAGCGGCGCGCGTTTCGTGCGCGCCAGACTGGCTTTGTCTTCCAGAATTTTGCCCTGATTGAGTATCTGACGGCATTTGAGAACATCCTTTATCCCTATCGTATCACTGACAGTCTGACGCTCGACGCCACGACGCGCGACCGCGCGCATATGTTGGCCGAGCGGGTGGGCCTTGCCGACAAACTGGATCGAAAACCAGCGCGCCTCTCCCAGGGGGAGCAACAGCGGATTGCGATCTGTCGTGCGCTCATCGCTGGGCCAGCGCTGGTGCTGGCTGACGAGGCGACAGGTAATCTTGACCCGGACAACAAGACCCTGATCCTGAATCTTTTGTTCGAGGAAGTGGCCAATGCCGGCGCCACATTGATTGCTGTCACCCATGACCATCAGCTGCTTGACCGCTTCGACCGCGTGATCGACTTCGCAACGTTCCGCGAGGTGGCAGCGTGACTGACACCTTGTTTCTTGCGCTGGCCTACATTCGGCACAATATGGTGCGCTCCTGTGTGCTGATCATCTCACTCGCACTGATCATCCTTGTGCCCCTTGCCACAGGACAGGTGTTGGAGGCGGCCGAAGCACAGCTGACTGCCCGGGCTGAGGCCACACCGCTGATGATTGGCGCGCGCGGCTCGGCGCTCGATCTATTGATGAACGGTCTCTACTTCACCGCCGACCGACCGGAACGGATGACGATGGCGTTGACCGAGCAGGTCTGGGACAGCGATCTGGCCGTTGCCATCCCGCTTCATGTGCGCTTCACCGCTGGCGGAGCGCCGGTTGTCGGCACCACCATCGATTACTTCGAGTTTCGCGGATTGGAGATGGCCGAGGGTCGATCCATCGCACTGCTGGGTGAGGCTGTTCTTGGCGCCAGCGCCGCACGCCTGCTGGCCCTAAACTCCAGCGACACGCTTGTCACGGATCCGGAGAACCTCTTCGATATCGCGGGCACGTATCCTTTGGAGCTAATGATCACCGGCATCCTTCAACCAACAGGTACTGCTGACGATGACGCAGTCTTCGTCGACATCCAGACAGCCTGGGTGATCGAAGGGATCGGCCACGGCCACAATGATGTCGTCGAAGAGGACATGGTGGTCCGAGAAACAGATGAGGGTATTGTCGCCAGCGCCGGGCTCCGGCAATTCACACGCATCACGCCGGATAACATCGACAGCTTCCACTTCCATGGTGCCGCGGAAACCTATCCCGTCTCCAGTGTCATCGCGGTGCCACCTGACGCGCGCAGCGCAGCGGTCCTCCGAGGACGCTATCTGGACCCATCTGGGCCCCAGATCGTTGTCCCGGTGAAGGTTGTTGAAGGACTTCTGGATACTATCCTTCGCATCAGCCAGGTGCTGGACGCAGTGTTTGTCGTCGTTGGCGGCGCCGCGTTGATCGCTGTCGGTCTTGCCCTCTACCTCAGCTTGAGACTCCGCGAGGCAGAAGTTGAGACCGCTTTCCGCCTCGGCTGTCACCGGCTGACAATTACTCGGCTGCTCGCTGCTGACGCATTTCTGATTGTTGCGGCTGCGGTTTTTCTTGCAGCTCTTGCCATGGGCGTTATCTCTCCAAACGTGGACGGGATCGCACTTTGGCTTGTCACCGAGGGGGACTAAACGACATGCGCAATCTGACAATAACACTTGCCCTACTGATCGGTGCCGCACCGGCGATGGCCCATTTCGGCATGGTTCTGCCCTCCGATCCCGTCGTCACACAGGAAGACGGGCCGGACGTGGAGTTGACGTTTGGCTTCGGCCATCCCTTCGCGCCTGAGGGCCTGGAGATGGAGGCGCCCCAACGGGTCATTGTTGTACACGGTGAAGAGAACGATGAAATCACCGGAGACCTGATCGCCGCTGACTTTCATGGTGCCGCCGGTTTTACAGCGACATACACGCTTGGTCGCCCAGGCGCCTACATCGTCGCCATGGCGCCTGAACCCTACTTTGAGGAAGCCGAGGACAGCTTCATCAAGCACTACACCAAGAGTTTCATCTCTGCCTTCGACGATACCTCCGGCTGGGATACCGAGCTGGGCCTTGAGACCGAGATCATCCCCCTGACCAGTCCGTTCGGTCTGTGGGCGGGCAACGTCTTCAAGGGCGTCGTGTTGCGCGACGGTGAGCCGGTGCCTTTTGTTGAGGTTGAGGTCGAGCACTACAATCAGACCGGTGCAACCGCGCCGACTGAGCTTCACATCACACAGACCATCAAGGCGGACGCAAACGGCGTCTTCACCTATGCAACACCTGCACCAGGTTGGTGGGGATTTGCGGCGCTGACCCCTGCCGGTTATCGACTGCCTTTCGGCGACGAGGCCAAAGAAGTTGAACTGGGTGCGGTGGTCTGGGTTCATTTCGAGGCCTGGGGCCAGTGATCCGTCTGGCCCTCCTCCTGGCACTTCTGGCAAGCCCGGCACTCGCGCATCGTCTGATTATCTTTGCCTATGTCGACAGGCGCGACGTCGTCGTTGAGGCGAAGTTCAGCAATGACAAGGCCGCCATCGCTGGAGAGGTTCGGGTTGAGACCGAAGCCGGTGAAATCCTCGCATCCGTGCCGCTTGGCGAAGGTGGACAAACACGCATCCCCACAGATCCGAGATTTGCGGGCGGTGTTGTCGTTCGGGTCGAGACCGAAGGCGGTCATTCCGACTTTTGGATACTGACCCCGACCGATATTGCCGGGGGCAAAGAATGAAGGTCTTGCTTGCAGTCTTTCTGCTACTGCCCGGAATGGCAGCAGCCGAACCGCTCCGCATCGTCGCTGTTCACAGCGTCCTCGCTGATTTCGCCCGAATTCTCGGCGGCGAGCATGTAGTGGTCACTATGCCAGTCGAGGAAGGTCGCGACCCAACGCTTTGGAGGCCGGGC
>JAAUYD010062563.1_pt1 | contig 12602 bp, 12 predicted proteins | sample 7278101 | NCBI WGS metagenome assembly JAAUYD01 (sample SAMN14350128, study PRJNA611818) | marine sediment metagenome | isolation source: surface marine sediment (0.6m) | place: French Polynesia: Moorea | collected 2018-08 | reverse complement strand
TTGAGAACCGCGATCCATTTTGCCAATTTCAAAGTCAAAAACTTTCTCTAAAATTTCAGTAACGCTAACTCGATTTAAATTTTCGGTGTAATTGGCGATCGCACTTTCCCACTCATCAGTCACTTTGAAGTGAGAGTTATTATCCTCTGAAAGTTTCGCTTCTTCTTTGCTTAACCACCAGGTTTCCCCCGCTTTATAAGCAGCCACCGCAGCCGCCCAAATTCCATCGCGCTCTTTTTTTAGCAGTTCTAAGTTGATTGCTGCAAGGAGTACGGGTATAATCCAATATCTTCGGTTTCCCGTGCTATCTACCAAAAATTGAGCGTTATTAACTGTCGCTACGATAATCGAATGACGTTTATGTCTTTTGGCCTTGGGGGCGTAAGGTTCTCTGTAAAGATCCGTTGACCTAGATAGAAAGGCTTTTAATACTCCTGCTTGTTGCTTGCTAAATACTCGCTCGACTTCGCCCCATTCTTGTATCCAACATTGATGAAGTTTGAGCAGATCGTCCTTATCTCGGGCATCCGCCATACTGTCGTCAAACCATTCTCCACCCAAAACTTTGAAGACTGTCGATTTTCCTAACCCTTGATCCCCCTGCAACACCAAAGTCGTATCTACTTTGCAACCAGGGTCGTATATTCTCGCCACTGCCGCAATCAGAGTTTTCTTGAAGAAAATGTCATACAGGGGATTACTCGTACCAAAATAGCGCGAGCTAAGGTTATTTATATCGACGGGGATCGCAGAACAGGCAACGTTATTCAGATAATCTTTAACCGGATTGTAACTTTGGGTTTTAGCTACCTGTTTCAATACGTCTGTGACAAAAAACTTGCTCGAATAAATATTATTCTCCATCAACAAGTGGATGTAAGCCTCATCAAGATCGTATTCTTCCCCCTCGAGTTCGATAATGTTCCCCAGTTCGTTCAAACGTAATTTTTTGTCGTACTTGGAAAATATATACTTGGCAACTTGTCTGGGATTCAGTTTCTTTAGCTCAATTTCTTTATTGAGGAGGTTAACTTCTTTTTGAAGTAAAGAACGTAATTTGAGGATACTAATCCTTGCGGCTTTTTTAATGCGATTTAAGAGCCTTTCGCGTTGGATTTCGTCTAAATGTTTAGCCGCTAATTTGAACGCCGTCCTAATCGCTTTTGAAAGCCATTTCTCTGGCATTTTTTCCCAGTGTAGCGGCCATTCCATTAACAAATCTTCCGGCTTATAAGCAGAATCGATCAGTTTTTTGTAGTCAGATGCGGTATGTCCGGCTTTAAAATACTCGCACAAGCCTGCTTTCGGATAGCCTGGTATCTCCGGTAATAATTGGACTTTCCCCTTTACCCACAATCCGGCTTTAAACAAGTTCAAAAATACTTGGGGATTGAGCCAGCCATCGGCATCGAACAGAATCGTCTTGCCAGAATTTTTTTCTAGAGCTTTTCTATAGTGGCTTACACCAGCCATTGCTCCGGTAGGAATTCCTCCGCTCCAACTTCCCGCCATCGCGTCCTTAATTCCTTCAGTGACGACCATACAATTAGATGGCAGATAAGCTTGAGTTTTTTTCTTGTTCGGAGTTAGATATTTGGCTGCTTTCCCGTTAGACCTAATTATCGGTTCATCTAGACGCAATTGACCGAAGCTGGGCGTAAAGGGGAAATAAATTCCGCTTCCCGACTTCCATTCCCCATTTACCCAGGCTTTAAAGCCCATTTTTATAGCTTCTTCTTCTGTAAGAGATTTTAATCCTTGTTTTATCCACTGCTCAATTTTTTTGGCGGTAAAACCTTCGCAAATTAGATGTTTTACGTGAATTGGTAGTAGTTCTGGAAATTCTGGTAGATCGAGATTGGCTTCGTCAACAGAATTAATTTCTCTTGCTGGAGAGATCGATGTATTCTTTTCTTCTACGAGTTTGGTATTGAAAGCAGCAACCATTTTGATTTCTCCCAATTTTTGATTCTTGGGACTACCAAATTGAATAAATGATTGTGGTCAACATCAAATTTTTTTTGTTCGCGAAAGTTAAGAAAACTTTTTTTTTGGCTTTTTTTGGTTATTTTTGTGAGTTCGATAACCAAAATAGCCGTTTTATCGCGATAAACCCGTTAAATTGCTTTAAAAATCGATCGTTTATTCCCAAATCTCCCAAAATAGTGGTAAAGTTAAATCTGCGGACAAAAAGTAAAGCTATTCTTGTCGCTGTCCCTCTTGGACAACTAAAAGAAAGTTTATTTACTGATTGACCTTTAACCAAATTTTCTTTATCCTTGAGATACATTTGGGAATTACCAATTCGAGTTTTTCACAACTAAATAGATTTACAAAAAATTAATTCTAGAACGTTGACTACAAATTTAATAAATTTGCTAGTCGCTTTTTTTTTGAGCCGAACTTTGATTTTGGTCGGCCATGTTTAATAACTTATCAGCAAATCGAGGTTTTGTCTCGATTTTTAAGCAGAACGAGAGTTTAAGAAGCAAGCAATAGTTGCTTGCTTTTTAAATGGTCACCGGCCGGAGCAAGCAGGCGCAATGTATTACAAATAAGCCTCAATCTCCTTGAAAAAAGATAAGAAACTTAAAAGATAAGTGCTATTTTAATCAGTAAAAGTAATTATTGGTGGGAAGAATCAAAAGAGCAAATTGGTAAAAGCGAGGCAGGGAAAAGGTTTGAAAGAAGGTACACCATATATAGCGTAGCGGTGTTAGAGAGAACAGTAGATTGAAAACAAGTACAACTTTTATTGAAGAGGAAGGGGGAAAGAGCTATTAAATAAGGTTCAGGGGAATAGTGGTTTAAAGTAACATGAGATAAATTACCTTATCTCACCTTAAAACCTTTGATGCCCAACGCGATCGCCAAGCCCGAAAAAGATTTATCGATCCCGCGAAATTTTGCGAAAATCCTATCTGAGGAAATAGCCAATAGCAACGCTTCTGCCGATACCGTTAAAACCTATCGCCAGCAATTCAAGTTATTTGTCGAATGGTGCAACCTCAATCGACTCAAAGTTTCCCGTTTAACTCAAGATCGGATTACGGAATATCGCACTTATTTGGTCGATCGCGGTTTTAAGGTCGCCACTATAGCCCTCAAGTTGACGGTGATTCGCAGGATTTTCGATCTGGCTGTCGATCGCGGGATCATGAAATTTAACCCAGCTTTGCGAGTCAAACCGCCGATCGAGCGTCGCGATCCGGCCGCCCATAATAATTATTTGGAATTGGAGGAAGCTGACAAATTACTGCAAACTTTGCCCAAAGATAGTAGCTTAAAATCTCTGCGCGATCGCCTTCTGGTTTCTTTGATGGTTCTTCAGGGTTGCCGTCAGATCGAGTTACATCGTTTAAATGTCGGCGATATTATTAAACGCGGGGATCTAGTCGGGATAAAGGTTCGCGCCAAACGCAGTATCAGAGTCATTCCTTTGAGACAAGATATCGCTGAATTACTCGATCTATACCTAAAGGCTAGAAAAGCTAGCGGGGAAATTCTCAAACCAGGCAGCGCGATGTTTATTAGTTTTTCGCCGAATGCGGTTAGTTTGAGTGAAAATCGTTTGAGAAGGGGAAGTATGCAGCGTATAGTCAATGATTATTTAGAAGCTGCGGCACTCAAGCACAATGAAAGCAGAACCGTTACCAGTCACGGATTGAGGCATACTGTAGGATATTTGCTTCAATCTGCTGGCAAACCACTTAGAGAAATTCAAGAAGCTTTGGGTCATGCCGATCCCAGAACCACTGCTATCTATGCTCATATAGTTAATCTCTGGGATAATAATCCTTTTTATGGGATTTCTATTTCTGTTTAGCATAAAGCTTCTAAATATCAAGCTAAATAGTTATAAATCCTTCTTCTAACTTGATTATTTTAAGCAAATCAAAGTCGAAAAACACCTAAAATATTCGTTGAATGTCACAAAAAAAACAGGTCAATCATGAAAATTTATGGCAAATAAAGAACATTTGGATATTCTTACACAAGGGGTCGAAAAATGGAATAATTGGAAACAAAATAGTCTTGTACTATCTCCCAATTTAAGCCGTGCCGATTTAATTGATGCCAATTTAACTGGTGCCGATTTAATTGATGCCAATTTAACTGGTGCCAATTTAACTGGTGCCAATTTAACTGGTGCCAATTTAAGCCGTGCCGATTTAATTGATGCCAATTTAAACCGTGCCGATTTAAGCCGTGCCAATTTAAACCGTGCCAATTTAAACAGTGCCGATTTAAGCCGTGCCGATTTAAGCCGTGCCAATTTAAACCGTGCCGATTTAAGCCGTGCCAATCTCAAATCTACAAAAATTGGGGCAAACACAAAACTCGATTCTAAATGGCTGAAAATTTGGCAAATCCTTAATAAAGGAGTTAAAGATCTGCAAAGTGCCGATTTAAGCCGTGCCAATTTAAACAGTGCCGATTTAAGCCGTGCCAATTTAAGCCGTGCCAATTTAACTGGTGCCGATTTAAGCCGTGCCAATTTAACTGGTGCCGATTTAAGCCGTGCCAATTTAGAGCTAACCGATTTAATTGATGCCAATTTAATTGATGCCAATTTAACTGGTGCCAATTTAATTGATGCCAATTTAAACAGTGCCAATTTAATTGATGCCAATTTTACTGGTGCCGATTTAAGCCGTGCCGATTTAAGCCGTGCCAATTTAAACCGTGCCAATTTAGAGCTAGCCGATTTAAGCCGTGCCAATTTAATTGATGCCAATTTAATTGATGCCAATTTTACTGGTGCCAATTTAATTGATGCCGATTTAACTGGTGCCAATTTTACTGGTGCCAATTTAATTGATGCCGATTTAATTGATGCCAATTTAATTGATGCCAATTTTACTGGTGCCAATTTTACTGGTGCCAATTTAATTGATGCCGATTTTACTGGTGCCAATTTAAACAGTGCCAATTTAAACAGTGCCAATTTAAACAGTGCCAATTTAACTGGTGCCAATTTAACTGGTGCCAATTTAAACAGTGCCAATTTAAACAGTGCCAATTTAACTGGTGCCAATTTAAACAGTGCCAATTTAACTGGTGCCGATTTAAGCCGTGCCGATTTAAGCCGCGCCGATTTAACTGGCGCCAATTTTACTGGTGCCAATTTAATTGATGCCGATTTAATTGATGTCGATTTAAGCCGTGCCGATTTAAGCCGTGCCGATTTAACTGGTGCCAATTTAAACAGTGCCAATTTAATTGATGCGGCTATCTCTTTCAATTTGTGAAAAAATTTGATGACCTAGATCTATAGCGGGAGATACTCCCCCGAACCCCCTGTGCCGCCTCTCTGCTCCGGGTGAGTACACAGCCTTATTATTTAGTTATCGTTAACAATCAGCAGTTATCGTTTTTTTGAAGGCTGTGTAACGTCCACCCCTATCGGTCGCTCCAGGCGGCTTGTGCTTGCTTTCCACCAAAAACTACAAACCCAGAAAACTTGTTTTTAAATTTTATCGTTATAAAATACGTTATAGATATCGGTTTATATGCTATCCTCTAATTAATAAGCCGACACATATACCGATGAAAAAGAAAAATAGCCGCGTTGAAGGAAAGACAGTCAAAGTAAAACGCCAAGATATCCGCATCCCTCTAGACTTCTATAATCGCCTCAAACAAATAGCTGTCGAGAAATTTAACGCTCACGTTCATCACCGTAGTGGAGAACCAGTAATTACTCCGACCCTCCTCAAACTAGCCGAATTAGGAATTGAATATCTTGAATCTGGGTTAGCCGATAAAAATAACGAATTTGCAACTACTGAAGTATTCAAACGCTTAGAAAATATAGAACAGAGATACTCCGATAATAATAACGATATTGTTAGCGAAGAATTGACTGAGAGAATCAAATCTTTAGAGAAACAATTAGCTGATATTAATACCGATAAATTAGACAAAGAATTAGCGAATAGAATAGAAGTTATAGAACAAAAATTATCAAATAACAATAACGATAATATTAGAGATCGAATTGTCAAACGTTTAGATACTATAGAACAAAACTTAAACGATAATAATGACGATAAATTATCCCAAAAGCTAACAGAGAGATTGGCAATAGTAGAGAAACAATTAGCCGATATCAATACCGATAATAACCCCCTGATATCAAATGAAAAAGCTGACACTAGCCAAACTATCACGATAAAAGCAAATGAAGAAGAAAAACCTTTGTCGCCGGAATTAGACGATAAAAATAACGATATTAATAACGATAATATTGAAAACTTTTACTCCGGTGTAAAAGAAGCTTTCTCTACCTCAAACGATCCAGATGACAACGACAAACTAGAACAGGAGAATCTCGAAAGCCCTGAGCCAATTGCAATTGCTCCCGAACAAACTGGATTGACTGACTTGCAATTAGCTGACGAATTCGGCGTAAATCCTAGTATGGTTAAACGATGGCGAACAGGCTCGTCTAAACCAAGAGGTAATAATGCAAAACGCCTCAAGCAATGGGAGGTAAAAGGCGATCGCTGGTACAAGAAAATAAATTAATCTTTTTTAGTACAAAAGTATTGATAACCTATCTGTCCGTTCCCCGTATTAAATTCGTAGTATGCGCTTCGCGCTGATGGGGGCGAACAATTAGGAAAAAATATGACAATCGTATTTTGTAACCAAGTAGCTAAAGATCGCTTCAACGAGGGAATTACTGCCAAAAAAACATTTCCACCGATTAATTCGTACTGGACAACTTCAAACCTTGAAGTAGAACAGAAATTGATAGAGCATCTTGACTTAGAACAGCTCTCCAATAATAGTTTCGGCGAAATTGAATTATCGAAGCTTTATAAGAAAGTGGGACAGCTTTTATTGATACTGGGAGGTAAACATTATTCTATCTCGGTAGAAGTCTTAAATCTTTGGGCTTTCCTCGAAGAAAGCATTTTTAAAAATGAGACTGTCTACGCCAAGCAAATAGATAGATAGTCAATTTATTAGTGCGACCAAAATAAAAATGCCAACCCCAGCCCAATTAGCTAAACTTTACTTACTCAGCTACACGATAACCAACGTGATGTTTCAACCCATCCATATCGTCAGATTGGATGAAAGAACCGGAAATCTCTTTATCCTCGCCGGAGCTGCTGAAGAATTAGAATTGCTTGTCAATCGAGAAGGAGAATTAATCAATGAGCCAAGTTAATTATTCACAAATGAGCGATCGCGAATTAAAAGCTTACTTTCTAGCCCATCGAAACGACAAAGCAGCTTTTGAAGCTTATATGGATCGCCTCAATCAAAAACCTCGTCAAATCCTGATTGCATCTGGAGAAATTGACCATCTTCCTTTTGACGAACAAATCCAAATTATTGCTGAAAGGTTATCCCCATTAGTCAAAAACGATCGCAAATGACCAAGAAAATCAACAGACCGACTAACTACGATTGGGACGGATTCGCTATCAAACTCTACCTCGACGATCAAGGCGATTGGTTGGCTCATTTAGAAGAATTACCTAACGTCTCGGCATTTGGAGATACACCAGAATCGGCACTAGACGAATTATATGAAGCTTGGTTCGGCATGAAAGAATGCTATCGAGATGATGGCGAACCGATTCCCGTAGCTCCAGAACGAGTTGCTTGAACAATTAAACTTCTCAGTCAAGTTATTTTCTAGCCATCGAAACGACTAGAAAATCGTATCAAAAACAAGAATTAATTGCCAATAACCGAGATTCCTTAGAATCTTGGTTATTTTTTTTCTTTCTCCAGGGGTGGCAGATCGAAGACCCTACGATCGATATTTCTGGTCAAATATTTATCCATCTTTGCCATCACTTCCTCTTCCATCATTTCACCATTCTCAATCTGGTTTAAGACCCAAGAACCCAAAAGGATTTTTTGGCGAGTATCTCGTTTGCGCTTCTCCTCAGAATTAAGAGCTTTGAGCTTGTCTATTTGTGCATCAATTTGTTGTTTTTTGGCTTCTAGTTTTTCGATACGATCTTCTCTCTTATTCATTGATTTTTAAATACCAATATCATCCATATGATCGAATCCTTCGGTATCTATTTCTTCCTCAAATGACAATAGATCTGGTTTTGAATCAGCTTTTTTTGAGGAAGAGGTAAATTCTGAAATTGAAACCGAATTAGTTTGTGGCTGTTGAGATAAATTTTGAGTTAAACCTGCGTATTCTCTAATTGTTGCGGCTCTAGCCTCGCAAATCCTAGCACAATGAATAGCGATTTCTCGAAAATTTGGATCGTTGAAATCGATCGTAAAAGGTAAAAACCATGCTTCTACGACTCCACTCATTAATGTTTGAGTGTTGGTGGGATAATCTTGAATGTAAGTAATTATTTTTCCCAAAGAGGTATTATCCTGTGCCCGCAACTGTAAATTCTTATAAGCATTAGGGGGGGGATTTGGATTTTTAGGCCTGCCCATTATGCAGATACCTCCTGTCGGGCATAGTAATTAGAAGATGCGGCAAATAGACCCCAAACGTCAAGCATCCTCTCAATTAAATTTTGCTCGATCAACTCAGTTGGACAATCATATTGTTTAAAACCCAAGGCCAAAATCAGATCGCTAATTTCAAGTCGAGGTCGATGAATTTTTATGTTAGAAAATTCATTTTCTATGTCAGGCAAAATAAATGGAGCTGCACCCCCACACACCCACAACACATCAATATTAGGCTGTAAACAGCCTTTCATCCAAGAAGATATTGATGAACTCCAATATTCATTCAAACTGACCTTAAGGGCATTTTTTAGATAATCTAAACTCTTACCTGTATCGTGTAATTTGACAAAATCATAATTAAAAGTCTGATTTTCTAGTTCAAAAACTTTTTTCTGCCAATCGTAATTGATTTTTGCGGTAGTTTCTAGCATATTGAGAAAATCTTCTCTTTCTACTCCAGGCACTTTTTCCCTAAAGATATCGATAAAATCGTAAAAACCCGAAGTAGTCACCGAACTTTTTGAGCGACTAAATGAACCTCTTTCAAATACTAAAAAACTGGTATTACGATGTCCTAACATCAAAAATGATTGATTTGTTTGTTTAAAATCTTTTTTATGCTTAATGCTATATGACGCAGCTAAACCTGTCGCTTCGGGGACAATTTTTAGTTTCTTTAATTTAACTGTTATTTTTTTATCTCTAAAGTAAAAATTATCTAATCTCGTAATTAAATTATTGTTTAATTCTTGTTTTGAATTAATTTCATTAAACGGTAGTAGCACCCCCAGAACCAATTCTATTTCTTCCCCCAAATTTTCCTTTTCTGCGATCGCACCAATAGCACCTAAGATTTTTGGAACTATGGTCTTCAATTTAAGGGGTTTCAAATGGGTTCTGGCTCGATACTCTACTGCCATTCGAGCCAATAAAAATATGTCCCCATTTTGAGAGTACCGAATCCAAGCATTATCCTCGGGCAATCCTAAACTTATTCCACTTTCATCGGATAAAAAACTTGCACTCGCTGCTGTCAACCCCAAACACTCTGGAGTCATTACTAAATATTTGACAAACAATTTACCATCGGCTTTAATCCATCCATAAATAATTTTCGTTAATGAACTGCCCGCATCAAATGATAAATAAAGTAGATTACCCATAAGTTCCTCTTATATATTTTTTAAATTAAATAGTTAAGTGAATCTCTAGTCAATCAAAAATTGCCTTATAAGTCTCGCTCGAGGCAACTTTTCATAAATTAACATTAATTTGCATTTTTAGACCTTAAATTTTGAGCTTGAAAAGTAAAACAAGCCAAGAAATTAGCAAACCAAGGCTTTTAGCGCAAATTAATGCAAATTAATGCAAATTAATACATGAATATAGTTAAATAATGTTAATCAACTCAATTTTTGAAGAGAAAAAGAGGTAAAAACACAGTCAAAATCAGGTAATTTGAGATTTGTGGTAGCATTAAAACAACTTAATCTTTCCGAGCGAAGGGAGTAAAGCGCACACTATACATCACACGGATATGAAAATCCTCCTGCTCTCCCTATTTTGACCCCGTGTGATTGTGTGCGTTGGGGCTGTGCCCCAAACCCCCCTAACTAGAAAATGGAGCTGTAATAGCCCCTTTATCGTTTTTTCTAGCTAATCATTTAATTTAGAACAATCAAACAATTATGATAGTTTTCAAAGTATCACTTTAATATGGTTTATTTATTATTTTTATGGTAATCATTTTGACGAACTTGACGTGATTCTTTAATCACATTGTTCTAAATGTCTTAAAAATTTTCCCGCTCCTATTTTGAGATTTTATTCAAAAAATCCCTTTAAATTTAAATTTTTAAATTGTGGCAATCTATCATTTCAAATCCCAAATTATAAAAAGGTCGGCAGGAAGAAGTGCCACATCTGCGGCTGCCTATCGAGCTAGAGATCTAATTAAGGACGATCGCACCGGATTAATTTTTGACTACAGACATATATCCCCAGCAAATCACCTAGAAATACTCGCTCCCGATAATGTACCCCCATGGGTTAAAGATCGCGCCTCGTTATGGAACGAAGTCGAGAAAGCGGAAAAAAGGAAGGATAGCCAACTGGCCAGAGAGATAATGGTTGCTTTGCCTAACGAACTTAGTAGGTCAGAACAGATCTCCCTGGGAAAAAAATTTATTTTTGAGAATTACGTAAATCAAGGAATGATAGCGGATTTAGCATTCCACGATTTAGATTCGTCAAATCCCCATCTCCACGTAATGCTGACAATGAGGACTATAAGTAGCCAGGGCTTCGGGTTAAAAGAAAGGGATTGGAATCCAGGGTTTAAGAAAAAAAGGGCTAAAGGCGATCGCCTGGAAATAGAACGCCAATTATGGCAGGACTATACTAATCAAGCTTTAGCAACAGCAGGAGAAGCGGCGAGGGTAGATTGTCGTTCGTTAAAAGATAGGGGTTTAGAACGAATACCCCAGATTCACTTGGGTGCTTTTGCTTCAGCATTAGAAAAGAGGGGGGTAAGAACGGCAAGAGGGGACGAATATAGGCGTATCGACTTGGCCAACCAACAAATAGCCAAATTAAAGCTTCAAGGAGAGCAAATTACCAGAGAAATTGAACGACAAAAGCAGAAGCAAAAGGAGAAAATCCAGAAACAACAACAGGAATTAAAGCGGCACTCGGAAAACTTACAAACAAAGCCTAATAAATCCTCAGCTAGATCTGAGGATTTAGCCGAAGTAATTCGGATGATTTCTGGTCGCAAAAAAAGGTCTTTAGGTAATCATCCCCAAGGTAAAAATGGGTTTGATAATAATCGCCCTAATTCAGCCAACAAAAAGGATACAAACGATTCTAACCCCGGACAAAAAGTATCTTTTGAGGAGATTTTACAACTCAGAGAACAATGCTACTCCCAACCAAACGATCTAGCCAATAATCCTGAACCTACCGCCCCAAAACCCCAAAACACTAATTTAGCCAGTAACCAAAATAATCGAGAGCTTTTGGAATTCACCCCTCAAACTAACAAGAAATCTTCGGAGAGTTACTACGGACTTGTCGAAAAATTTGAGTCTAAGTTAGCTGCGATATCCGAAAAACAGAAAAAACCTATTGAAAAACCGACTGAAAAACAGGAACAACAGCCGCCAGACGATAACAACCTAACAAAATCGGCTTCTAAGGAAACATCTCCAAATAACAGTATCGATAATCGGAAAGATTTTCTCGACTTGGGACTGGCAATATACAACCAAACCCCTCTCCAAGAACTATGTGTCGTTGAACCTAATATCTGGGAAGTTAGGGGCAATCAATATACCCTCAGATTCAATAGAAACCAAATGTCATTTACTATCAGCGATTTAACTCGCGGCAAGCTCATAGAAGCCGAGAGCGATAACTCCGTCTATAAGATCGTCTCAAGTTCTGCAATCTCTCAATTAGATTTAAAGATTTTTAAAAGTCAGCTATCTTACCTCAACCAAAAAGACTCCGAGCGTCAGCGCAAACTTGAAGAACTTAAACGAGAAAAATCTAAGGGATTAGATCTCGAACTTTAATTCTGGCTAACAACTTATTTCCTTCATTGCGCTTCGCGCTTACTCTGTGAGATTGGGCGCGGTGGGGTGGATTTTTGTTTATCTATCTCGGCTTTTCCATAAATTTTGGTTATATTTTTATCAAAATAGATAAACGAAACCAGATCGCCAGCATAATACGAACTCTCTACGTCACAACGACATTTTTGATATTTAAGTATTTCTCGAAATAATCGACTAATTTATCGATTTTTTACTGTTTTAAAAACTAAAAGGATTAATTATCAAAACCATTAAAAAATATAAAGAAAAATAAATATTAAGAAAGGTTACGTTTTGTTAAAGAAACGTTACTATACAGATGGTTAAACAAAAACCACATAAAATAACCCGCAATCATACCAGAACATGACAACTACACTACAACAACGCGAAAGTGCTTCCCTTTGGGAACAATTTTGTGGCTGGGTAACTAGCACTGACAACCGCCTTTATGTAGGCTGGTTCGGAGTCTTAATGATCCCTACCCTCTTAGCTGCAACAATTTGCTTCATCATCGCTTTCATCGCTGCTCCTCCAGTAGACATCGATGGA
>JAAUYD010148567.1_pt1 | contig 12605 bp, 9 predicted proteins | sample 7278101 | NCBI WGS metagenome assembly JAAUYD01 (sample SAMN14350128, study PRJNA611818) | marine sediment metagenome | isolation source: surface marine sediment (0.6m) | place: French Polynesia: Moorea | collected 2018-08 | reverse complement strand
TATGCGCAAGATAAAACCAAACCTGGTGTAAACCAGGGACGGAAAGCCGCGGATCCGTGAATGGGTCGGAGCAAATGGACAGCCGGGCTGCCTTGTATAGGCCGTTCGGCTTTTTTTATTCCGGCGTCGGAGATGGACCGTGCGAAATACCATTCTCGTGTTCGCTTGCCATTTTATCATGGCTGGAACCGCGCCCAATGCGCAGTCCAGCGTGTCGGGCGTCAACGGGCATGACTAAATCGTGGTCACGAGGGCCGATTCCAGTTGGGTTGAGGCCATAAAGCATATCGAGGCCAGCCATGCGGGCTGCACGCTGGCCACCATCATTGCCGACGGCGAACAAGACCTTCTGGAGTCTTTGCTGGGCGGGGGCAATGACGAGGGTAAGATCTACAGCGGTGAATATCGGCTCGGCGCGTATCAAGTCGTTGACCCGTCGATTAAAAAAAGATGATCCTTACTACACGCGAATCGGATGAGAATGGGTAAACGCTGAGTTGTGGGAGGATGATGCGGCCCAATGGGTGGACGGCGAGCCGTATAATCATTACGCTATCGACTTATAGGAGCATTTTGCCATGCTGAGCAACTTGGACTGGAAATGAAACGATGCTGGCGCCGTCGGCGACATATCCGGTCATACTGCCGAGAGTCGATCGGATTGCGAGCCGTTGACCGTTATGTCGGTCCGAGTTGCCTTGGTGAGCATGGCTGGACTGAACCGGGGCAAACTCAAGTAATAGCAGGCCCCGAAAGAGAATCAAATTAAGCAGACAACCTGGCCCTACCCCACGGCAACCTGTTCGTTTTTGAAATCGATGCAGTATGAAACCAACAGAAAAATCATCTCACCGAGGCGGGTCCATCGATAACGGCGGTCGCCGCGTGGGTATCGAGCGCCGCCAGTTTGAATATACGGGGCACGTCCCCGAGCGTCGCAGCCGAACCGTTCGCCGCAGCGGCGGCGACCGTCGCAAAAGCCCGCGATAGGGGCCGGGGCACCGCAACGGCCACTGATTGCTTGGCAATACCAGGTTGCCCGAGATGCATTCGCATTTCGGGCGCTGCTGTTTAGGGCTACCCACATGCCGGCCAGAGCCAGGCGGGCAACCACAACCAACCCCTCTGGCGAGAGCGGCCGCCGCCAGCCCCTTGCCACGCCCAACAGCTAAAGTTCCTCATTGATTCAGCCGAAGAACATCCCGAGCGTACTTTCAGGAGCGATGCGTCTGAAGCATTTGGGATCAATCGTTTCATCCCTGCCGATCGCGGCCGGGGCAGAAAGGGCAGCCATGAAGGCGAATGCCAGTCCGATGCCGGCGGTAGCCGAAACCGCCGCTTCGACAGTCCCCCCTGCATCCGCAGGGCCCCGGTACACCGAAATCGTGGACATGCTCGTGCAGGCCGGGCACCTCAAGGAAAATCAAGTCGCCTATGCCCAGCGGGTACAGGCCAAGCTCGAAACCCCCCGTGGCCTGCTGGATGTCCTAAAAGAACTTGAGTTCATCACCGACGAGCAGGTCAAGGCGGCCATCCGCGAGAATCACCTTTCGATGCGCATCGGCAGCCTGCTGGTGGAACTGGGCTATATCAGCGGCCAGGCGTTGGAGAACGCCTTTCAGATCCAGAATGAGGATCCGCAGCATCGCAAACTGGGCGAAATCCTGGTGGCCCACAACTTCATCAGCCAGAAGCAGTTTCTGGAGGTGCTTTCGATCCAGCTGGGTTATCCCCTGGTGGATCCCGAGTTCGAGCGGATCGATCCGGGCCTGTTCACCCGGGTGCCCGAACGCTGGTACGATCAGAATCCCTGCATTCCGATCCGTCGGGAGGAAAACGAAATCCTGGTGGCGTTCGCCGACCCTCTGGACAAGGACGCCATTGTAGCCGCTAAACAGGCTTTCAACGAAAATATCCGTCCCGCGATCGCGCCGCCCGAGAACATCCGTTCGGCCGTTGAGCAGGCCCGACGCGGGTTCGCCGCCGGTTATCAGGCCGCCATGCGGGAGGACTCGGTGGTGGGCATCGTCGACGGCGTCATCATGGCGGCGGTGGAGGCCAACGCCAGCGACATCCATATCGAGCCCCTCAAGGACCGGCTGCGGGTACGTTTCCGGCAGGACGGCATCCTCGTCAAGCACAAAGACCTGCCACGGGAGCTGATTCCCTCACTCACCAGCCGTATCAAGGTCATGTGCGAGGTGGACATCACCGAAAAACGCCGCCACCAGGGCGGGCGTATGCTCTTCGAGCGTTCGGGCGTCAAACTGGACCTGCGCGCATCCTTCTACGTGACCATCCACGGCGAGAAGATCGTTCTGCGCCTGCTGAACCGCAAAAACGAATTGATCGACCTGGCAGATGTGGGCATGGCTCCCAAGGTCCTCTCGCGTTTTATCGCCGATGCGCTGGAACAGCCCAGCGGGGTCGTCCTGATCACGGGTCCCACCGGCTCCGGCAAGACCACCACAGTTTACAGCGCGATCAACCGGATCAACGATCCGCGCATCAGCATCGCCACGGCCGAGGAACCCGTTGAATACATGATCGAGGGGATTTCGCAGTGCTCCATCAATCCCAAGATCAATCTGACGTTCGAGGAAACCCTGCGCCATATCGTGCGCCAGGACCCGGACGTGATCGTGATCGGGGAAATCCGTGATACTTTTTCGGCCGAGATCGCCGTTCAGGCCGCGCTGACCGGGCACAAGGTGCTGACCACCTTCCACACCGAGGACAGCATCGGCGGGCTGGTGCGTCTGCTCAACATGAACATCGAAGCCTTTCTGGTCTCCTCCACCGTGGTCAGCGTGCTGGCCCAGCGGTTGCTGCGCAAGGTCTGCACCGCCTGCGCCGCGCCGACGCCCCCCAGTCCGGGCGATCTGCAGCGCCTGGGCTACAGCCCGGCCGAAGTGGCCGGCGCCCGTTTCATGAAGGGGCAGGGGTGTGCGGAATGCGCCTACACCGGCTACCGGGGCCGTGTGGGTATATTCGAACTCCTGGTGCTGGACGAGATGGTGCGAAACGCGGTGCTGGAGCAGCGCACCAGTTTCGAGATCCGCAACATCTGCATCGAAGCCAGCGGCCTTGTGACCCTGCTCGAAGATGGCATTGTCAAAGCGGCTGACGGGATAACCACTTTGGAAGAAGTGCTGCGCTGTCTGCCGCGGGTGCAACCGCCGCGTCCGCTGGGCGAGCTGCGGCGAGCGCTGGGAGCGTGATGATGCCTGAAACCCAACCCCAATCGATTGTTGCCATTTTCGATTACCTGGCCACCAAAGATATCCGCCTGCCGGTCTTCGATCGCACCGCACAGCAGATTCAGCAGGAGATTACGCGGGACAACGTGGACCAGAACGTGATCGAGAACCTCATCGTCCAGGATCAGGCCCTCACCAGCCAAGTGCTGAAGGTGGCCAATTCATCATTCTACAAAGGGCTTTCCGAGATTACCACCGTGCGCAATGCCATCGTGCGTCTGGGGCTCAAGGAAGTGGCCAATATCGTTACCCTGGTGTCGCATCGCCAGCACTTCAAGGCCACCGATCCCCAGGCCCGCAAACTGATGAACAGCCTCTGGAGCCACTCGGTGGCCTGCGGGCTGGGGGCCAAGTGGCTGGCGACCCGGGGCGGGGTCGATGTCCAGCCCAACGAGGCCTTCTTCGCCGGTCTGCTGCACGATGTGGGCAAGCTTTTCATCATCACCGTGATCGAGAAGCTGAAAAGATCCAATCAGATCAAGCTGCTGCCCTCGATGGCCGTGATCGACGAGGTCATCGACAGCCTGCACTGCAAGCATGGCTACGTCCTTATGAAGAATTGGAACCTCCCGGAGCGCTACTGCCTGATCGTGCGCGACCACCATGCGGCAGAGCTCGACGGTGAAAACCACCTCCTGACCATCGTCCGTCTTGCTGACCATGCCTGCAACAAGGTGGGCCTTGGATTGCGCCCGGACGATCAAATCGTGCTGGCGGCCACCCGGGAAGCCACGCTGCTGGGGCTTTCCGACGTGTCCCTGGCCAAGCTCGAAATCCATCTGGAAGACGCCGGTATGCTGGCTGCATGATGCACGCTTAGAAATCCCCACCGTGGCCCGTAAACGGCATGGCCGCCGCCGGTCGCAATCGGCGCCCCTCCGTGCACCTGAGCTGCCTGCAGCCATTTCATTCCCGTGCCGCCGGGGCCGTCAACCGCATCTGCCCCACCAGGAAAAGGCCCCCGGCGGCCAGCGCCACCAGGGCGCTGGTCAGGAATAGGTGGCGTGTGGCCAGCCGTTCGAAAAGGGCGCCGTTCAGCAAGAATCCCACCATCAGCCCCAGGCCGTAGGTGATGGCATTGTTGGCGGCCTGGCCGAAGGTTTTGGCGCCCGCCGGCGTGAGGCGATCCATATAGATGATGCTGGCCATGTGGAAGGTGCCGTAGGTGCAGGCATGCAGGACCTGCGTGGCGAGGATCACGGCCGGCGCAGTGAACAGGTAGAGCAAGGTCCAGCGCAGGGCTGCCATGAGAAACGAGAAGAGCAGCACCTTTTCGAGGCTCACGCGTTCGAACAACCGGCGGGAATAGAACATCACCGTGATTTCGGCGGCCACGGCCACGGCCCAGGCAATCCCGATAAAGGTCGGGGCCCGCCCGGTCTGCTCCAGATGGATCGAAAAAAAGCCATAGTAGGTACCGTGGCTGACCAGCATCAAAAACCCGCAGAACAGAAAGACGGCCACGCGGCGCCATTCCATCGGCGGGTGATCCGTTTCCCGGCGTTTGGGGGTGGCCGGCATCGCGGGAAGCTTCAGAGCTCCGGCGGTCTGGCAGAAGGCGCCCGCCAGAATCAGCGGGACGATAACGGCGATACCGCGCCAATCGATGAGCGGGCCCAGGGCGGTCACCACGATGATAAAACTGATCGAACCCCACAGCCGCACCCGCCCGTAGGCTTTCTTATCCTCGCCCAGAATATCCATCGAATAGGCTTCCAGGAAGGAAATCAGTGGCGCGTAGAAGATGCCGTAGAGGCCGGTGATGATCAGCATGGGCCCAAAGCTTCGGCTGAACAGGAAAGCCGACCAGAGCAGGGCCGCCATGAGATTGCAAAGCAGGTAGATGGCTTTGCGCCGGGCGAAGCGGTCGGCAAGTACCCCCCACACAAACGGGAAGATCACCAGGGTGGCCGAGCGCAGCCCCGAAAGGACCCCGATCTGCACGCCGCTGAAATCCAGATGGTAGCAGTAGAGGTTGAAATAGGGCAGGTAGACGCCCAGGACCCCGAAATAGATAAAGTACTGCAGGCGCAGGTAATGCGGGGCTGATGGTCGATGCGGGAAGGTCATCGCGGCTCCCATTGTGGCCGTCGGCAACCGGCCTTAAAGCCTGAACGCTATCATCCTTTTCGGCCAAGATCACGCCTTTACAAACCGGTGAGGAAGTGATAGCTTCGCCGGGTGAAGTAAAGACCCGATTTATAACAATAAACCCGCCTTATCAACCAGGAGCCGACCATGGAATACATAAAGATACGCTTTGGCGGCGAAACCGGCCGGCTGGGATCGAATTTCGAGCGGACCCTGGATTCCATTTTCCGGTCCGTCAACCCCATGTTTGCCGAGAGCGAGCGTGCCTGGACTCCCCAGATCGATGTTTTCGAAACCCCACAGGAGGTCTTCATTACGGCCGAAATCGCGGGGGTCGAGAAGGATGATCTGGACGTCGAGATCAACCACCGGGCCATCCGCATCAGCGGCCGTCGCGTCCCCCGGCCCCATGTTGATCAAGCCTCTTTCCGCCTGGCCGAGATCCAGTACGGCCACTTTGAACGTACGCTCAATTTGTCGGCCCCCATCGACCCGGAGGTTGTTTCGGCCACTTATGCCAACGGCCTCTTACAGTTGCGGCTTGCCAAGTCCGAAGCGGCCCGGCCCCGGCGCATTCCCATCTCGGAAGAATAATCGCCTGCCGTCCGCTGCGTGACGGCCTATCCGTTCGACCAACGCAAGTAATCAAGATCGCCCTGGAGACAATAATGACTGACCAAAAAACGCCGGCGGAAGAAAAACGTCAGAAACTTCCCGAGCGTCTGCCAATCCTGCCCCTGCACGAAACCGCCCTGTATCCCAAGATGGTCCTGCCGCTGGTTGTCATGCAGGGCGACTCCGTACGCCTGGTGGATGAAGCCATGCAGAAAAACCGGATCGTGGGCCTGTTGGTGGCCCGAGCCCACGAGGATGACGAGAAGGCCGAAGATGCGGCGGCCGACAAAGAAAAAGCCGCCAACCTCGATCCCCGGAAAGATCTGTTCTCAATCGGCACCAGTGCCATGATCATGAAGATGGCCAAACAGGACAACCAGACCCAGATGGTGGTCCAGGGCATCAGCCGTTTCAAGGTGCTGGATTTCGAACAGGAGAAACCCTACCTGGTAGCCCGGGTGGCCTACATCGAAGAGCAGGAGGTCAAGGACAAGGAGACCGAGGCCCTGATGACCAACCTGGTCAACATGTTCACCCGGGTCGTCGAACTCTCCCCGGGGCTGCCCTCCGAAGTCGGGGCCATGTCCAAGGGTATCCAGGAGGCCGGCACCCTGGCCAATATGGTGGCCTCCACCATCAACGTTCCGGCCGTTGAAAAGCAGGCGATCCTCGAGATCGACGACATCAAGAAACGGCTGCGCCATGTGACCCGCATGGTCAACCAGCAGCTCGAGATCCTGGAGCTGGGCAACAAGATCCAATCGCAGGTCAAGGGCGATATGGAGAAAACACAGCGCGAATACTACCTGCGCCAGCAGCTCAAAGCCATTCGCGAAGAGTTGGGCGAGACCGACGACTCCAACGTGGAACTCGAGGAGTACCGCGCCAAAATCGTCGAGAGAAACTTGCCCGAAGAGGCCCGCAAGGAGGCCGAACGTGAACTCGAGCGCCTGGGGCGGATGCACCCGTCTTCGGCTGAATACTCGGTGGCCACGACCTACCTTGACTGGATCACTTCCCTGCCCTGGCACGAAAGCACAGAGGACAACCTGGACATCAAGGCGGCCCGCCGCATCCTGGATGCCGACCACTACGGACTCGAGAAGGCCAAGAAACGGATCATCGAGCATCTGGCGGTGCGCAAGCTCAAACCCGAAACCAAAGGACCGATCCTTTGCTTTTATGGCCCCCCCGGTACCGGCAAGACCTCGCTGGGGCGCTCGGTGGCCCGCGCCATGGGACGCCAATTCTGGCGGCTCTCGGTGGGCGGGGTGCGCGACGAGGCCGAGATCCGCGGCCATCGGCGGACCTACGTGGGTGCCCTGCCCGGACGCATCGTCCAGTCCCTGCGCCGTTGCGGCTCCAACAACCCCATCCTGATGCTGGACGAAATCGACAAGGTCGGCAGCGATTTCCGGGGCGACCCCTCATCGGCCCTGCTGGAAGTGCTCGATCCCGAACAGAACTTTTCCTTTTCGGATCATTATCTGGACGTGCCCTTCGATCTTTCCCGGGTGATGTTCATCACCACGGCCAATGTTCTGGACACCATCCCGCCCCCGTTGCGTGACCGGATGGAAATTCTGGAGATGGTGGGCTACACCGAGGAGGAGAAAGTCAAGATCGCCAACCGCTACCTGATCCCGCGCCAGCGCGAAGCTCACGGGCTCAAGGCCCGCCAGGTCAAGATTTCCACCGGTGCGGTCAAGCGGATCATTTCCGGCTACACGCGCGAAGCGGGCCTGCGCAACCTGGAACGCGAGCTGGCCGCGATCTGCCGGGGGGCGGCCGCCAAAATCGCCCAGGGCGACGCCCAAGCGGTGAAAGTGGCCGTGGACGACGTGGCCGAATACCTGGGGCCGATCAAACTGACCAGCGAGACCAAGGCCCGCACGGCCACCCCGGGCGTGGCCATGGGACTGGCCTGGACACCGACGGGCGGCGAGCTGCTGTTTATCGAGGCCACGGCCATGAAGGGCCAGAAAGGCCTCACCCTCACCGGCCAGCTGGGCGACGTCATGAAGGAATCCGCCGCCGCGGCCCTTAGCTTCATCCGCTCCCACGCGAAGACGCTCAAGATCGACGAGGACTACTTCAGTCATCACGATCTCCACATCCATGTGCCCGCCGGCGCCATCCCCAAGGACGGCCCCTCGGCCGGGGTGACCATGCTCACGGCCCTGGTTTCGCTTCTCACCAACCGGCGGATCAAAAAAGACCTGGCCATGACCGGTGAAATCACCCTGCGCGGTCAGGTCCTGCCCGTGGGAGGCATCAAGGAAAAGATGCTGGGGGCCCATCGCGCCGGCATCAAGACCATCATCCTGCCGGCCGCCAACGAGAAGGACCTGATCGATGTGCCCGAGAAGGTTCGCAAGGCCATCACGTTTCATCCGGTCGCCAAGATGCGCGATGTCCTCAAAATTGCTTTGGGTGCGGGGTGATGGGGATGATCCTTGGCGTTGAATTCCCAGTCTCGAAGCACGTGCCGGGAAGCGCTCAAATACTAGCTGCCATCCAACTCGCTGTTACTTTTCTTTCGCGGGAAAGAAAAGCAACCAAAATCCGCTTGATGCGCAGATGCTCGGCGCGGGGCAATGGGAGAAAACCGACATTACCCTTAGCGAAATCGAACTTCCCAGAGCTGAAGATCTTATGCCGTCCTTTTATACGGGGCCAACAATGGATAGCTGATAATGTCTAATTTTGATTTCCATTTGAGGCTAGCGAAGATGGCCGCCCTCGGGGTGGCGGTCTTCCTCGTGGTCGGTATGGCCTTTTACGGGTGCCGCAGCACGAGCACCCCGCCTGCCGGGCGCGCCGAACCGCCGCCGGCCCGGGCGCCCGGTTATCCCAAGCCCTACCGTGTCAACGGGGTCTGGTACCAGCCCATCCCGGACGCCTACGGGTTCAAACAGCGCGGGACCGCTTCATGGTATGGGCGCAAGTTCCACGGACGCAAGACCTCCAACGGCGAAACCTACAACATGTACGGGATATCGGCGGCACACAAGACCCTGCCCTTCGGCACCGTCGTCCGGGTCACCAATTTGCGCAACGGCCGCCAGCTGGATGTGCGGATCAACGACCGCGGCCCCTTTGCCAAGGGGCGGATTATCGACCTTTCCTACGGCGCCGCCCAGAAGCTGGGCGTGGTCGGCCCCGGAACGGCGCCTGTGGAAATTGTGGCCCTGGCCGCTCCGACCCGCAGCATGTCCACAAACGGCGGGGGGCGCCGCTTCGAGCCGGTGGACCTTACCCGCGGCAACTTCACTTTCCAGGTCGGCGCCTTTCAGGACCGTGCCAATGCTCAGCGCCTGGCCGCCCGACTGGAAAAACGCCACGCCAACGTCCATATCGCCTCATTTGACCGTGGTGACGGGCTCTATCATCGGGTCCGGGTGGGGCGGGCTCGGCGGCTGGACGAGGCCGAAGCCTATGAGCGCACCCTGATGCAGCAGGGTTATGATGTCTTCATCGTGGCTGAATAAGCCGATTTTTTCCGGTCGCCTGCAAACCGTCTTTCTCGACCGTGACGGCGTGATCAACCGCGATTCGCCCGACTACGTGACCTCCTGGGATCGATTCGCTTTTCTGCCCGGCGCGCTGGACGCCATCGCGGCCCTGACAGCGGCCACCATCGATGTGATCGTCGTCACCAACCAATCCGCCCTGGCCCGGGGAAAGATGACCCCGGAAACGCTGGCGGACATTCATCAGCGCCTGATCCGTGAGGTGAGGCGCAGCGGTGGCCGTGTCCGCGCCATCCTGCACTGCCCCCACCATCCCGACGATCATTGTGCCTGCCGCAAGCCCGAGCCGGGCCTGATTCTGCAGGCTCAGGCGCGTTTCGGCCTCGATTTGAAGCAAACCGTCATGATCGGCGATCGCGCCACCGACGTGGCCGCCGGCCGCCGGGCCGGATGCGGGGCCACGATCCTGGTACAGTCCGGTCTGCACGACGAGCGCCCCCGGTTGAAGGCACTGGGGATTGCGCCGGATCTGATCACCGCCGACCTGGCTGCCGCCGTCCGGGCCCTGGGCAACCTCCGGAGCAAAGCGTGACGACATCCCCGCACGAGCGTGTCACGGTAGCGGGGACCATTGCGCACATCACCTATCGCAATCCGGACAATCATTTTACAATCGCCCGTCTGCAGGTGGCGGCCACCCGCAGCCGGGTCAGCATTCTGGGCTACCTGCCCCATGTCGGTCGGGGGGAAAGTTTAAAGGTGACCGGGCATTGGGAAAAACACCCCCGCTTCGGCGCCCAGCTCAAGGTCGAGCATTACGAGACCCTTCTGCCCGGGACCGTCGACGGCATCCGGCGCTACCTCTCCGCCGGCGTGATTCCCGGCATCGGCCCCAAAACCGTCGATCGGCTGGTCCGTCATTTCGGGGCCGATCTCCTCGATGTCATCGACAGGCATCCGGGGCGGCTGACCGAGGTGCGCCGGATCGGCCCGGAAACCGCCGAGCGGATTGCCCGAGCCTGGCAGATTCATCATGCCGCCCGCGATCTGATGGCCTTTCTGCAGGATCACGACCTAAATCCCGCCTTTTGCGGACCGCTGCTCAAAACGTACGGGGATGAAGCCCTGAGGATCCTGACCGAGACTCCCTATCGAGTGGTGGCGGATCTGCCCGGTCGCGGGTTCGTCATCGCCGACACCATCGCCCGACGACGCGGGCTGCCGGCTGACGATCCCGATCGCCTGCGCGCCTGTCTGCGGCACCTGCTATCGGAGGCCGCCTCCGACGGGCACGTCTGCCTGCCGGAGGACCATCTGTTGGCGGCGGGCCGGGACCGCTTTGGCATCGATCCGGCCGACATGGCCGCCGCACTGGCGACCCTGGCCCAGGAGGGCGAAATCGTCAGCGATCTTCTGGAATCCGCCCCCGGGAGCCGACATATTTATCTGCCGGACCTTCACGCCGCTGAGGTGGGTATCGCTGCGCGCCTGGGGGCCATGCAGACCCTGCCCCCCCCGGAGGTGCCCTGTCAGGCGGATGATATCACGGCCACGGTGGTTCGGCGGCTGGCCATCAAACTTTCCGAGGACCAGCTCGAGGTCGTTCAGGGGGTCTTGAACCACCGGGTGGCCGTGATCACCGGCGGTCCGGGAACGGGCAAGACCACGCTCATTCGCTCCCTGTGCGCGGTGTTCGCCGCTATCGGTCGCCGCGTCTGCCTGGCGGCTCCCACCGGCCGGGCGGCCCGCCGGCTGAGCGAGGTGACGCGGCAACCGGCGGCCACGCTGCACAAGCTGCTGGGCTACAATCCCGTTGAGGGCGCTTTTGCGAAGGACCAGGACGATCCGATCGAGGCCGATATTTTTATCGTGGACGAAGCCTCGATGATCGATACACCGCTGGCGTATCACTTCCTCCAGGCCGTCCCTGTCACGGCGGTATTGATTCTGGTGGGGGATATCTTCCAGCTACCGCCGGTGGGGCCGGGCAGCGTGCTTCAGGATGTCATCGCCGCCGCCGCGGCAGTTTATCAGTTAACCCGGATTTTTCGCCAGCAGGGGGAAAGCCCGATCGTTCTTAACGCCCACCGCGTCCTGCAGGGCCGGATGCCGGAATTGGAGATGCCGGCGCTGCCCGAACTGGCGGCCTTTCATTTTATCGAAGAGCATAGACCCGAAGCTGCGGCGGCCATGGTGGTCGAGCTCTGTGCACAGCGGCTGCCGAACCGGTTCGGCCTGGATCCCATCCGGGACATTCAAGTCCTGACCCCCATGCATAAAGGCGAGATCGGCACCATCAATCTCAACCAGGCCCTGCAGCGCGAACTGAACAAACCCCCGATCGATTCGAGGGCGGCGTTTCAAACCGGCGACAAGGTCATGCACCTGCGAAACAACTATGCCAAGGGCGTCTTCAACGGAGATATCGGGATGGTCGCGGAAGTCGACAGCCAGAAAGAAACCCTCGTGGTGTCCTATGACAGTCGTCTGGTGACATACGCTTTCAACGAGCGGGTCGAACTCACGCTGGCTTATGCCATATCGGTGCACAAATCCCAGGGCTCCGAATACCCCGCCGTGGTGGTGCCGCTATTGACCCAGCACTATGCGCTGCTTCAGCGCAACTTGCTCTACACCGCCATCACCCGGGGGCGGGAAGCCGTCGTCATCGTGGGTAGCCGGCGAGCCCTGGCGAGGGCTGTGGAAAACAACCGGCCGCGCCAGCGTCTCTCGTTCCTGTCGGCGCGCCTGGCCGGCGCCTGAAGCCTCGGGGGATGGTCGCTCAACGGTGCCGGCCGCAATCACCAACCCGTGACCGCGAATCCCCGGCGGCGGGATCAGGATTTGTCTTTGCCGGTGGCGGGAAGGGGAACTTTGACGAATTCGACGCCCTCGCTGCGGAGGGTTTCTTCTTCCTGCGCGGTGCTGACGCCACGGATGTTGCGCGGTTTTTCCGCCCCATAGTGGATCTTGAGGGCTTCCCTGGCAAAATCCGGACCGACGTCATCGAAGTTTTTCTCGACGTAATGCTGAATCTGTCGCCCCAGGGCCGCCAGGTTTGTCTTCGCATCCTGGATGGAGGCGCGATTCAAGGACGGGCTGTTCTTAATGGCAAAGGTTGAGGGTATGCGGGAGATATCGGCACAGCTGCAGACCGGGCAGGTTA
>JAAUYD010278547.1_pt1 | contig 12611 bp, 7 predicted proteins | sample 7278101 | NCBI WGS metagenome assembly JAAUYD01 (sample SAMN14350128, study PRJNA611818) | marine sediment metagenome | isolation source: surface marine sediment (0.6m) | place: French Polynesia: Moorea | collected 2018-08 | reverse complement strand
CTTGCAGGCATCGCGCAGCTGGAACGCGCAGCGCATGAGTTCGGGATCCGTAAAGGGCACACGGCTTTCCACGCTGGCGGCCATGGTGCTCGAGTCCAGGCGACTGAGCAGACCCTCGAGGTTGGCCTGGGCCAGCAGGTGCAGGTATCTGTCCAGCGGCGTCAGGTGACTCAACTCACCTAGCAATTCTCGGTAGTGCGCGAGCATGAGCTCGTCGTAGCGGGCGCCGACGATGACCTCTGCGCTCAGTAACCTGTACTTCAGGCTGAGCGGTATCCACGAGTTCAGGCGCAGATAGTGATCGGTCAGGTCCGTGAACTGTGTGCTGCCATAGAGGCTGGCAAGCGAGTGCTGGAAGGCCTCGCGCTTGTCCGCCGGCCATGCGTTCACCAAGGCCGCCCGTTCGAAATCCCAGGCGGAGGCGTAGGGTACGGAGTAGCCCGCGAACACCTCGTCGGCGCCTTCGCCGCTGAGGGCCACCGTGTAGCGCTCGCCAAGGGCACTGGCAAGGCGGTAGATGCCGACCTCGTTGGGCGTGCTGAGGGGCTGGCCCTTCTGCGACACGAGGAACTGCCAGTCATCCAGGTACTCGGTCTCGTCCAGGGCGATCTTGCGGCATTCCACGCCCACGGCCTGGGAGGCGATGTCCACGTAGGGGAACTCGTGCCACGGTTTTCCATCGGCATCTTCACGCTCGTAGCCCACCGCGTAGCAGCGGTAGCTGCCGGCGCTCAGTTCCTTCGCCTGGCTGGCGATGATGGTCGAGTCCAGCCCGCCGCTGAGGAACCCGCCGAGCGGCACGTCGCTGACCAGCTGGCGGCCGATGGCGGTGCGCACGCGTTCGTACACCTCGTGCGCTACGTCGCTGATGTGGCGCTCCGGTTTGTCGGCGGCGGGCACGGCGGGCAGGGACCACCAGCGCTGCGGCTCGGCGACCGCCTCGACAGGTGACAGCTCGAGGAAGTGGCCGGGTTCCAGCGTGGAGATTCCCGCGACCAGCGTCCGCGGCCCCAGGGTGGTGCGAATGGTGGAGAGGTAGTGGGAGAAGGTGGCCAGGTCCAGCTCACGCGGCGCGTCGGGGAAGGTGAGCATCGCTGCCATGGAAGAGGCGAAGTAGCAGCGTTGGCCGACGAAGGTGAAGTAGAGCGGCTTGATGCCCGCATGGTCGCGCACCAGCCACAGGCGTCGGTCCCGGGCGCGGTACCAGGCGAAGGCGAACATGCCGTTGAGCTTGCTCAGGCCGTCGCGACCCCAGTGCTGCAAGGCGCGCAGGAGCACCTCCGTATCGCCGCAGGATCGGAACTGAGCTCCCTCGCTGGCGAGCGTGCTGCGCAGCTGCGCATAGTTGTAGATCTCGCCATTGAAGACCAGGACGTCGCCCGTGTCCGTATCCACCCAGGGCTGTGGGCTGCCCTCGAGGTCGATGATGCTCAGGCGACGGTGGGCTACCGCCAGACCGGGAGCCTGGGCGTAGCCCTCCGCATCCGGTCCGCGACGCTGCATGGCGTCTGCGGCCGCCCGAACGTAGGAGAGGGGAAGTGAGACCTGGGTCGTCGCGTCAAAGGCGCCGGCGATTCCGCACACGCTACCGTCATCGTTACTGAATCTCGTAGCGTTGTCGGCGCGCGCTGACCACCATTTAGGCCGCGCTCACGGAACCACGGCCCAGGTACCCTTTGAGCACTCTCGCCACCGAGCACCAATCATAACTGTGCGCCAATCCTGCACCGTCTGCTCAGGCTGGCGATCAACATAATGCGGCGTACCTACGAATCACCCAGAGCGAATCGCTCACGTAGGAATCTTGCGATGCCATCCTCGTCGTGATGGCCGATGACGGCCGTGGCCGCATCACGCACGTGCGCTTTGGCGTTGCTTGGCGCGTAGGCCTCGTCGGCGATCGCGAACATGCTCAGATCGTTATCACTGTCACCGAAACACACAACGCGACTCACGCCCAGCTGGCGTCGCAGCTCGTCGACGGCGTTGCCCTTGCTGCCATCGGCGTGGTGCACGTCGATCCAGCGTAGCTCGTCGCTCTCGTGGGCGACGCCCGCGTAGGCCACCAGGTTCTGCTCATCGGCAATGGCCTGCTGGACGGCAGCGATGGGATCGGGCTTGCCCAGGGCGCTGATGTTGGTGATGCGCGCCCGCGGCGGTAACAGATTCGCCGGCAGCACCGTGACGTCCGGGTGGCGGCCATACTCATCAGCCAGGCCCCTCTCCACCGCGTTGCGCAGGGGCGTGTGGTAGACCATGAGGTCATTGCAGGGACCCAAGGTGAACAGGAATGCGGCGACGCCCTGACCGCGCACGGCGTCCACCACGTGCGAGATCTCATCCACCGTGAGCGCAGCTTGATGGCTGTAGTCGGCCTGCTCGGGGTCCCAGATGAGCACGCCGTTCTTGTAGGCCTGTGGCAGGGCGAAGCCGTGCCCATGGAGGATCTCGCGAGAGGCGTGCAGCGTGCGCCCCGTGGCGACGGTGTAGAGCACGCCGCGCTCGGCCAGACGTGCCAGCGTGTCACGCGTGTAGGTGCTGATCTCGGCGGATGCGTTGAGCAGCGTACCGTCGAGGTCGAATACGATCAGTTCCATGGGCGATCTCGTGAGCGGGGTGGGGGACGGCGAGGGTGGCGCAAGGGTGACCGGCGCTGCTCCGCCGCGCAAGTTCGCCGCGCAAGGTTCTCTCGCTGGAGCCACCATCGATCGCCGCGTGGCGCGACGCCCAGCGAAGTTCCGGCATCAAGCAGTGCTGTACCTTCGCCCCATGCATCGTCCAGTGCTCTTGCAGTTCGTCAGGGAGGTCCCTGTGCCCCGTCCAGCCGTCGTTCCCAGCCTGTACGCGCCCGACCTTGCCGCCAACGCCTTGCCCGATCAGCCGGCGCCGGTGATGAGCGGCCTCATCTACCTGTTCGTGGAAGATGTGGATGCGCTCGCCGCGCGCCTCGCGCCGCAGCCGGTCCCCATCGAGTGGGGACCGGAAACGCAAGACTATGGCTTGCGTGAGCTGGCTATCCGCGACCTGAACGGTTACCGACTGGTGTTCGCGACGGACGCCTGAGGCCGGGCTCCCCGGCCCGAGCGCTCCTACTCGTCGCCGTCGAAGACGCCGTCCTCGTCGCGATCGATACCGATGCGTGTTCCGCTGCCGGGCGGCACGCAGGTGTAGGTCACGGGCAGTTGCTGGCTGAAGGTGAGCCCCAGCAGCTCACGCACGGTCAGCACCTGTGCCGCCCGGTCCGACTGATAGCGTCCCGCGCCGTAGAGGAAGCCGCGTTCGCTGCCGCCGAGCACGGTCTTCGCCACCAGGTCACACTCGCCGGCGTCCGCCTGGGCCCGCAGCAGCTGCAGGCGGGCGAAGCGTTGCTGGAAGTTGGCACGGGTCAGGGTGATCTGCTGGCCGACGATGGGCGCCATGCGACCGACCGTGGACAGGACGAAGCGCATCACGGCCCGGCGCTGCACGTCGCCCTCCTCGCCGGAGGCGAACATGTCGCCGAAGCCGAGCAGGAAGGTGGTGATGGTGTCGAAGCTGCCGTCGGAGGCAAAGCCGAAGCCGCGGATCTGATCCCCCACGGCCGGCGCCGGTGCCGGCAGCACGCGGCCGAAGAAGCCCACCTTGGTGTAGAGGTTGCGATAGTGCGGCACCTTCATCGCCTGATTGCCGAAGCCTGAGGCGGCCATCTGCCCCGTGAGGCGCGAGGTGCCGAACAGGTCCTGCTCGCGATCGACGAAGTGGCAGCCGGAGCAGTGCTGGCCGCGACCGGTCAGCAGTGTGTCGAACAGCTCCGCACCGAAGGCCTCGTCCGCGTTGAGCGACATGTCCAGGGCTCTGATCGGCGTGGGCGGGTAGGCGATTTCCAGGACGAAGTCCGTGAACGCATCCATCTCTTCGCGGGTGAGCAGTTCCGTTCGCCCGAGCAGGGCTTCGAAGGCACCGTTGAAGGCGCGGAAGGCGGCGGCCTCGTCCAGCGGATCGCCGCTCTCGGGATCGTTACCGCCCGTGCGATCGCCACGCCAGTGCATCGGCCCCTGGTTGTCCAGACCGCGCATGCTCTGAGTGGTCAGGGGGCCCTTGAGGGGATGGAAGTCGAGCACATCGTCGTTGGTGGGCACGGGCGGGTTCGGGTTCTCCTCGACGGAGCCGTCCGGTTCGCCCAGGTTCCAGGACAGATGATCGACATCGCCGAAGACGTGGCAGTTGGCACAGGACGAGTCGCCGCGACTGGAGGTGTAGCGCGCGTCGTAGAGGAAGCGTCGGCCGTTCACCACCTTGGCGGGCTCGGGGTTGTAGAGGGGGTCGCTGGCCACGGCAGTCCAGCTGTCGATGTCCACGGTGGCGATGGCGTTGTCGAAGCGGGTGAGCACGTAGAGGCGATCGTGGGTGCCGTCGAGCACCACGCCGGTCGGGCCCCCGCCGGGCAGGGTCACGTGATCGGCGGGATCGGGCGTGTAGGAACCGTTGCGCAGGGACACGGCGTCGATGCGTGCCACCTTGTCCGAACCGAGGGCGGTCACGTAGAGGGTGGCGCCATCGGCGCTCCAGGCCATGTCCAGGGGCGTGGCGAGGCTGGCTTCGTTCTCCTGCGGTGTGCCCGGGAAGCTGTCGTAGTCGATGTGCGTGTTGAGATGGCGCGGCACCACCTGACCCGTGGACGGGCGCACCACGGTGATGCGGTTCTCGACGAAGTGGCCACGGACGGTCTCGCCGTCGGAACGCTCGCCGGCCCCTTCGAAGCGAACGAAATTACGAGCCGCCAGGTTGCTGACGTAGAGGTCCTGCCCGTCCGGGCTCACGACGATGTTGAACAGCGTCGTGCCCACGCCGCTGAAGCGTCGCGTCTCCACGGGCGTCGGCGCGCTCGCATCGATCTCGAACACGTCGTAGTCGGGCAGGGACACGCGTACCTGGTCCGTCCAGTCCCGGTCTCCCGCATCCAGCCAGGCGCCGTTCTGGTAGCGCACGATCAGGCCCTGCTGGGGCGCCGGCACGCCATCCGCATCGTCGAAGGGCGGCAGGGGCGAACCGGAGGCGGCCGGCAGGGAGATGGCGGTGGTTTTGTTGCCTGAGTGGAGGATGCCGGCGTAGACGCGATTGCCGTCCGGGCTCACGGCCAGGGGTCGCGGCGTATCGCCGAACAGGGTGACGATGGTCAGCGGCTGCTCACCGGCAGCATCCGCATCGAACACCCACACGTCCGCTCGTCCCTGCGTCTCCAGGGGTTCGAAGGGGAAGGGCGAGTTCTGGCCGCGGTGCGCCGTGGTGATGAAGGCCCGACGCTCCTCCGGCCCGGCGAACACGATGTCCCGCGGCTCGTCCCCCACCAGCAGGGTCTTCTCGACGCGCGGATGCTGGGGGTTGGCGAGATTGACCACGGACACGCTGTCCGAGAGGTGGTTGACCACCCACACCTCGTCGTCCGAGGGTGCCGCGACCGCCACCGGCTCCATGCCCACCACCACCGAGTGCTCATGCTCCAGGCCCGCCGGCGTGATGGCGAAGATCTCCAGACGGTTATCCGGCGTGTTGGTTGCAAACAGGCGCTCGCCGCTGGGGGAGATGGCCAGCGGTCGCACCTGACCGCTTTCAAAGGTGACGAAGCTCTCGTCGGCGGCGCCCGCAAGGGGGGCTGCCAGCGTCGCGGCCAGGCTTGCGGCCAGAGCGAATAATCCCCGTAGGATCGGTGGGTTGGCGCGGCGATTGATGCAAGAGGCGGTGGCGTGATGGGTGGCGAGCGGTCCCTGTGGATCCCTGGTCATGGCCCTTCCTTGGCTGATGCTTGTCGGTGCGTGCGGCACTCTTTGTGAACACTCTACCTCAGGAAGGGACGGACAGTGCCCTTGAATACGACAGCGGCGGGGAGCTCAGCGGTGGCGCGCCGTCGGCCGCACCCGGAAGGTCAGCGACCTGCTCAGGGCGTGACGGGGGGACGTCAGCGGAACAACACCACGGGCACTTTACATAAACGCATCATGGTGGTGGTGGTGGAGCCGATGATCAGCGTGCGGATGCGCGAGTGGCCGTAGGCACCCATGATCAGCAGGTTGATGCCCTGATCCTCCACGGCGCTGGCGATCACCTGTTCGGGCTGACCCGGCCGAGCGCTGCCGTGCGCCTCGCGGCCCGCGGACTGCAACTGGGCCACCGCATCGTCGAGGGAGCGCCGTGCCGCGTCCTGTTCGCTGCCGACGAACAGCAGCTGGCATTCCAGGCCATCGAAGAGCGGGCTCGTGGCCATGTAGTCGACGGCCTTGCGACAGCTGGGGCCGCCGTCGAAGGCCACCAGCACGCGCTGGATCGGCTGGAAGGCCCGAGCCGCCACCATCACCGGCGTGTGCGTGGTACGCACGATGCGCTCCAGGTTCGAGCCTAGATGCTGAGAGGCGAAGTCCGCGTCCTCGCCACGCTTGCCGATGAGCAGCATGTGCGCCTCGCCTTCCTCGCCGGCGACGGTCTCGACGATGTCGCCGAAGCGCAGGTGCGGCGTGACGTCCTCCACACCCCCATCGCTGAGGATCTGCTTCGCATCCTCGAGGATCGCCCAGCCCTGCTGCTGCAGGAGTTTGGCGCGCTCCGCATCGAGGCTGATGAGTTCCTTCAGTAGCGAGGACTTGGCGCCGAGGCTGATGTTGCCGCTCAGGTTGCCCTGGCTGCCGGGGGCGTCGCGACGGGGCAGCACGTGCAACAGGTCGACGGCGCGCCCGCTGCGCGTCGCCGCCCAGGCGGCGTGTTCGCAGACGCTCTTCGAGTAGATCGAGCCGTCGATCAGGGCGAGCAGCTTGGCCATCTTCTTCCTCTCCGTCAGCGTCAGTGTTGCAGCAGGTCGTCCATGGCGCCGGGCTTGTCGTGCACGGCCAGACGATCGACGATGGTCTCGCTGGCCTCGTTGAGGCCGACCAGCTCCACCTCAGCGCCCTCGCGCCGGAACTTCAACACGATCAGGTCCAGCGCCGCCACACTGGAGATGTCCCAGATGTGGGCGCGACTCACGTCGATCACCACGCGCTCCAGGGCCTCGCGGATGTCGAAGGATCGGGTGAAGGTCTCGGACGAGGCGAAGAAGAGTTGCCCTTCCACCACGTAGCGTCGCTCACGGCCGTCGGCGGAGAGGGTGGAGCTGACGCGGAAGATCTGCGCGATCTTGCCGGCGAAGAAGATGCCCGAGAGCAGCACGCCGAGGAGTACGCCGATGGCCAGGTTGTGCGTGAACACCACGCCGATCACGGTCGCCACCATCACCGCGCTGGAGCTGCGCGGATGCGAGCGCAGGTTGCGGATGGATGACCAGCTGAAGGTGCCGATGGACACCATGATCATGATCGCCACCAGCGCCGCCATGGGGATGCGTGCTACCCAGTCGCCCAGTACCACGATCATGAATAGCAGAAAGGCGCCGGCGCAGAAGGTGGAGAGGCGCCCGCGGCCGCCCGATTTCACGTTGATCACGGACTGGCCGATCATCGCGCAGCCGGCCATACCACCGATGAAGCCGGTCACCGTGTTGGCGATGCCCTGACCGATGCACTCCTGGTTGCGATCGCTGGTGGTGTCCGTGAGGTCATCGACGATGGTCGCCGTCATCAACGACTCCAGCAGGCCCACCGCCGCCACCGAGGCCGAGTAGGGCAGGATGATCATCAGCGTTTCCACCGTGAAGGGGATCTGCGGGATCAGGAAGACGGGCAGCGTCGACGGTAGCTCGCCCATGTCCCCCACCGTACGCAGGTCGAGATCCAGCCCCAGGGTGATCGCCGTGAGCACCAGGATGCAGACCAGCGGCGAGGGGATGGCCCGCGTAATCCGTGGGAACAGGTAGATGATCGCCAGGCCCGCGGCCACCATCAGATAGGTGAGGGGCGGCACGCCGATCAATTCCGGTAGCTGGGCGATGAAGATGAGGATGGCCAGGGCGTTGACGAAGCCCGTGATCACCGAACGCGACACGAAGCGCATGAGCGTGCCGACCTTGGCAAAGCCGGCGCCGATCTGGATCAACCCCGCCAGCACGGTGGCGGCGAGCAGGTATTGCAGGCCGTGCTCTTTCACCAGTGTGACCATCAGCACGGCCGTGGCCGCCGTGGCCGCCGAGATCATGCCCGGGCGTCCACCGGTGATCGCCACCAGCACGGCGATGGAGAAGCTGGCGTAGAGACCGATCTTCGGATCCACGCCCGCGATGATCGAGAACGCGATGGCCTCTGGGATGAGGGCAAGGGCGACGACCAGTCCGGCGAGCAAGTCGCCGCGGACATTGCCGAACCACTGATCGCGGTATCGGTAGGGCGACATCATTGGCGAAGGCGCTCGCTGTGGCGGGAAGGGCGCGAGAGTGTGCCACAGGTGCGGGGTCGGGGCGTTGTCGTGGGTCTGTTGGCGTCACGACGGTTGCCGCCCAGCGCTCGGTGACGGGGCGACAGATGAGAAAAGGCCGAGAAGCGTTGTCGGGGTCGCCGGCAGAATACTACTGGACGAGGGATCGCCCGTGGATGGGAAGGTGCCTGGCGTGGGAGGTCCGTGCGCCCAAGCAGGGGGCCGGGTTCAACGCCCGGCCCCGTGCGTCATCAGGGCTGAAATTCCAGCAGTTCCCAACCACCTCCACGCACGAAGTACGGCGCGGCGTTCTGCTGAACCAGGTTGTACGGATTGGCTGACCCGATGAACAGGCGTCCCTCCAGCTCCACCGCCGTACGGAAGCCATAGGTGAAGGGATTGCCGATGCCGTCGGTGGTGACCGGGGTGGCAGGTGCGTCCACCGACTCGAACACCCAGATGTCGCCACCACCTTCAGGCACCAGGTCGCCCTCGTCCGTGGTCGGCGAGGTGAGATCGAAGGTGCCGATGTAGCAACGGTTCTGGTAGTTGAAGGCGAGCCAGATGTAGTTGTTCTCGGGGTTACCGAAGCCGGCGCCGTCCGGGCTCAGGTTGAGCGAGGGCAGGCCACCGGAGTTCGGCACGGTCTCCCACAGATCCACGCCGTCGAAGGCGGGCAGCATCTCCCGGCCGTAGAGCATCAGGGTCTCCGGTTCGTCGCCACCGGGCTCGCGGATCGCGAACACGGCGCCGGGTCGCAGCACGAGCTCGTCGATCTGACCCTGATAGGGGCCACCGGGCTGGTACAGCTCCGGGTTGAGCGAGAAGTGCGCCACCTTGGCCGACGAGGGGAAGGTCATGGTGCCGAACAGCAGGTCGCCATTGCAGTCCACCACGTCGCCCATGCCGATCAGGCGGCTGATGAGGTCGTCGGGCTCGTAGTCCTCGCGCAGGTTGAACAGCACCTCCCACAGCTGGTTGGAGGCGCGATAGCCCTGGGGCGGATGGACGGGGCCGCGCCACACGGAGGCGCGCCGGGCCACGGAGATGCCCGCCGTGCGGCGATTGGCCCAGCTGGTGATGAAGATGCGCTGATGGGTTTCGGACCAGGCGATGTTGGCGCCGCGGCCGTTCAGGCGACCCACCACTACGTAATCGAAGGGCGAGGACTTGTCGCCGACCATGCGGATGACGGCGCCCTCATCGCGTGCCGTGCCGACGGCGCAGTAGGCGATCTCCGGGTCACTGCCGGGGATCACCACGCACTTACGCAGCAGGCCGAGCTCCGGCAGGTTGGCGAAGTCGATGAACTCGAGGGTGCTGGCATCGAAGGCGAAGGCGTTGATGCCGCCGAGGATCGACGGACCGAACAGAATCACCAGGTCGTTCCAGGCGACGGCGCCACGCACCCCGTTGGTGAACTGCAGGGCGTTCTGCGCGTCCGGCGGCAGCAAGGGACCACGCGCGCCGGACAGGGGCACCACCGTGTCGCTGTCGAGCAGGTAGGCGTACATGCCGGGCGGTCGCAGGTCGGCGATGAAATCCGGCAGGGGACCGCCGTTGGACTGGCTGTCCGGCGCTAAGGCGAACTCGCAGGCCACGGTGCCGTCCGTGAAGGGCTCCAGGCCGTTGGTCAGGCCGAAGGCACCGGCCGTTTGGCACAGGGGGTTGGAAGCGGTGCCAAAGAACAGCTTCGGGCCCGCCTCACCGCCCCCTTCGCCCGTGGCGACGATGCCGGCCATGGACCAGATGTAGGCCTCGTTGGTCTTCGGGATGTAGCCCGTTTCCGTGTCACAGCCCGTCTCGGGGAAGGACTCGAAGTCGATGGCGGTGGAGTCGCCCAGGTCGCGGAAGCACTCGTCGGGCTGGGCGCGTGTCAGTTCCGTGAAGGTGACCGCCGAGGCGGGGGCGATCGCTGTCAGCGCACACAGGGCTCCCGTGCTCAGCAGTGTGCTTGCGATCGTGCCTGCTGTCCCGCAGCGGCGCGGCGATTTGACTCCCGGAGCAGTGATAGCCCCCTTACGGTTGCGTAAAGCAACCTGATGGTTCGACTTGCGGCGCATCGTCTTGTCCCTCCCTGGGCTAGATCCGGATCGATCCGTGACCCTGCTTCGCGTTAGCTCAAGGCAGTGGTTATGCCACTGCCGCAGGGGGCTTTCAACTACCACGCCTGACGGGCGAGCTACCCCCTTTAGGGGCGGACGGACAGAAGTTGGATTTCGGACACTTCACTGCCGGCGCCGGTGATCCCTCGCAGGTGCTCGGCCCTTATGTCTGCATGCAGGTGACGTGAGTCACGCACGGCCCGTTGCGCCGCCTGGCGATGGCGCAAACGTGCCGCAGCGCACGTGTGCCGAGGCCGGCGCCACGCAGACTCGCTCTCGAGGTCATCGGACACGCCGGCGCTGCCGGCCCCACGACGATGGCAACCGCAAACAACAACAGCAGCAGCAGCAGGTGTCTCGATGGCCGCCTTCAATACGCTTTCTCCACCTGTCGGGTTGGTGCGTCACGGCGCCCTCATGGCCCTGGCCGCGTTTCTCTCCGGATGCGCGCACATGAACGAGGCCGAGTGCCAACTCGCCGACTGGCGGACCATCGGCTTCGAGGACGGCTCCCGCGGTGCCGATGCCTCGTTGATCGGGCGCCATCGTGAGGTGTGCGCGAAGCACGGCGTGGCGCCGGATCTGGTGGCCTATCAGGACGGTCGCGACGAGGGTCTGCGCCAGTTCTGTCGTCCTGCCAACGGCTTCAACCAGGGACAGTCCGGCGCCGCTTACCGCGGTGTCTGTCCCCGCGATCTGGAGCCGGACTTCCTGGCGGCCTGGAATGCGGGACGGCAGATCTGGGAAGTGGCGTCGGCGGTTCGCGAGACGGAGCAGCAGCTGCAGCGCCGGGAGCAGCGCCTGGCCTGGCTGAAAGAGGAACGTCAGGCAGCGGAGGCCGAACTGATCAGCGACGGTGTCACGGCCGAGCGTCGCGCGGAGCTTCTCGCCGAGGTGAAGGAGTTGGCGAAGGAGCAGGGAGCGGTGGAGAACCAGGTCACCGAACTGCTGATCGAACTGGACCGGCGCCAGGAACGCCTTGCCTACGAGCGCGGCACGGCGGCCTGGTAGTCCGCTGGCCGGCGCGTTGCTTTAGTTTTCAAGTTTGACAAGATTTTACGCGGGCGATTCCCCGCAGACCCCTACCATTCCCCGCGAAGCGTCGGCACCCCGTCGGACGTCATGGAGCCGGGGCGGGTGGAGACGCATTCCACTACGCCAGGGACTAACCGCAGGGAACAATACAAATGGGGAAGCAGAACGGGCATCAATGGCGCTTCAGACGCCTCGGTGGATTCGATCAGGTGGTGCTCGAGTCAGCGGATGACTTGAGGAACCTGGAGACCTTCGACCAGAAGCTGTGGGCCGCACTGGCGTGTCCCACCAAGGGCATCCAGTTCGACGAACGCACGCTCGCGTTCCTCGACACGGACGGGGACGGCCGCATTCGCGTGCCGGAGATACGAGCAGCCGTGCAGTGGATCTGTGGCGTGCTCAAGGATCCGGCCGATATCTTCAAACCCACGGACGGCCTCGCCCTGAGCTCCATCGACGACGGCTCGGACGAAGGGGTGAAGCTGCTGGTCAGTGCCCAGCGCATCCTGCACAACCTGGGCAAGGCCGATGCGGAGGTCATCACTCCCGAGGAGACGGCCGATACCAGTGCGATCTTCGCGGGCACTGCCTTCAACGGCGACGGCATCGTGCCGCCGGCCTCCGCCGAGGACCCGGCGCTGGCCACGGCCATCGAGGAGATCATCGCCTGCGTCGGCGGCACGGCCGATCGTTGCGGTGACGACGGCCTCGACACGGAGCACCTGGAACAGTTCTTCAGCGAGGCCGAGGCCTACGCCGACTGGTGGAGCGCCGGCGAGGCCGCCAACGTGCGTCTGCTGGGCGACCAGACCGATGCGGCCGCGGATGCGCTGGACGCCGTGCAGGAGAAGATCGAGGACTTCTTCACCCGGGCCCGTCTGGCAGCCTTCGACGAGCGCGCCGCCACCGTGGTCAATCCCAGCGAAGCCGAGTTTGCTGCCGCCACGGCGCAGACCTTATCGCCGGACACGGAGGCTCTTGCCGCGTTTCCCCTCGCTCGCGCCGAATCCGATCGTCCTCTGCCCCTGTCCGCAGGCTTGAACCCCGGCTGGGCCGCGGCCCTCGATGCCTTCCGTGACACGGTGGTGGTGCCCCTGCTGGGCGAGCGCAGCGAGCTGACGGAGGAGGCCTGGCGTGATCTCAGCAGCCGCTTCGCGG
>JAAUYD010279067.1_pt1 | contig 12622 bp, 2 predicted proteins | sample 7278101 | NCBI WGS metagenome assembly JAAUYD01 (sample SAMN14350128, study PRJNA611818) | marine sediment metagenome | isolation source: surface marine sediment (0.6m) | place: French Polynesia: Moorea | collected 2018-08 | reverse complement strand
CGTTGTCCACGTGCCACCAGTCGCAGGGTTCGTTGGTAGCCGGCGCGCCAAAGGTGATCACAAAGCCGAAAATCGTGAAGCTTTCGGTCAGGTTGGGTCCTGGCCCCACGCAATTGGCTGTTCCGGTGAAGCCGGCGGTCATGAAAAAACGCAGCTGGAAGTCATTGTGCCGGGCGTCGGGCGGGAGCACGTAGGCATTATTGCCCTCACGGTTGAAGCGGGCATATTCACTGCCGGGCGAAAACGTCTCCAGCGTTCTCCAGCTTCCCTGGTTGTCCTTGTATTGCGCCCTCAGGTTTTCATTCTGGCTGGACTCCGGGTACTCCGAGTAAATGGTTTCGCAGTACCAGCGCGTGACGTTGCCCTGGAACAGCACGAAGATGGTCACCGGGGTACAGCTGTCCCAGCCGGATTGATCCGAGGTGAACCATTGCGACCGCCGGTAGTCCCCGCCGGTGTAGGCACTGAAGGCGACCGTGGCGGAGTCCGATGCTGACAGGTCGACACTGCTGGACGTCACCGTAACGCCATTGCGCAGGTACATCATGCTGCTGTTGCTCATGCGGTTGAAGGGGTCGCCCCTTACGCCGGCCTGGCTGGTATCGCCGGATTCGGTCCACTGGCTCAGATTGGAAAAGCTGTCGCTGAGTACCGATACCCGGCCGCCGGGGGCGAAGCTGGCGGAAAAGTACAGCCGCCCCGTTGAATCCACGTCCAGGGCATTGACCGATTCATTGCCCGTGGCTGCGCCGCCGCGGTCCCGCGTCCAGACCCAGTCACCATCGTGCTCGACCCGGGCGATGAACAGATCTTTCTCACCCTCGAGGCAATTGTCGTTCTCCAGTCCCAGGCCGCCGGGAAAATCTGCCATGCAGAAGTAGTGCCCGCCCACAAAAAGTGATCCTTCGGTGGGTGGAATATCCGCAATATTGCCCTCGACAGATGCCAGTGCCCGGACTTCGTCATCACCCATGCCGCCCAGACGATAAGCCCACTGCCACTGACCGCTGGCAGAAAGCTTGGCCACGAATCCGTCCTTCATGCCGTCGGACGTCAGGTCGATGGCGCCAAAGGACATCTCATCGTAAAACGCACCACCCACGTATACGTTATCCGAGGCGTCCACCGCGATGCTGGTGGGCATGTCATCGGAGGGGCCACCGGCCTTGATGACCCACTCGATGCTTCCGCTGCTGGAGACTTTTGCCACGAAAATGTCACGCAGTCCCGACGCGTTGACCGTGTGCTCGCCGAATGTCGCGGTGCCCTGGAAGTAGCCCAGGACGTAGGTATCACCCACGCCTGATGTCACGACATCCACGGCCAGGTCTTCATTGATCCCACCGCCACCGGTTGGCCATTGGGCCATGACGTTGCTCGCGGTCAGCAAGAGCAGGCTGCCGGCCATCCAGAGGGCGACTGATGCGGCTTTTCCTTCGAAGGGTCTCATTGGCTTGTCCACTATTGATTCAGTTCCGCTACGGCTGATACCCGCTGCAGCTGAAAATCGCCTTCCACAAAAATCGCGTTCTTGTGCAGGCCGGTCAGGGTCTCCCGGAACACTCCTCCCATGCGGCTGTCACCCCAGTCAGGGGGATCCGCTACGTCCGGGAAACCAGGGATATGCTCACTGAACTGGAGCTCCAGGATGCGGCTGACCTGGTAAGCCTCCTGTCTGAAGTTCAGGAATTGCGCATCCAGATTGTCGTGATCCGGATGGAATTTGTGGCGGAACGGGTTGGTAGGCATTTCCGGGTCCAGCACCAGGGTCAGACCCAGTGTTCCGTTGACATCAAAGTCACCGGAGAACTCCAGGAACTGATCTTCAAAGTCGTAGGCAATGGTGCTGTACCGCACACCTACGCCCACGCCATTACGCACGGCAATTCCGCTGTAAGACGGCACCAGGTTCTTGTCGGTCAAAAGCACTTCCCGCCCCGGCGTATCCACCTGAAACAGTTCCGGATCACTGGCGCTGGGCATCTCGGTACCTTCTTCCCACATCTGGATGACGTCCTTGACCAGGCGGCTCACGCCGGCTGCATTGACGTGGATGAGGATTCGCTGGGTGAACTCGCGGGTGGTGGGCAACGGCGTCGTGCCGCCCAACTGGGCCTCGCTGACCGAGCGAACGTTGACGCGGCCGATCCAGAGTCCAGCCATGGAAGCCGGCGCAGCCTTGAGTCCGGCCCGCTTGAGGGTTGCAGCCGCGACCGGCTGAACCGTGTTGCCTCCGGCAAACATCAGGACCCGTGACCCCATGCCGTCACGGATGGTGAATATCTGCTCCATGCGCTCGGCGGTGAACTGCGTTCGCTTGACGCCGAAGCGGATAAACAGGTCCTCCCCCGGTTGGACCGGGAAGCTGCGCTGCATCTGAAAGTCAGGCCAGGCTTCTTCGCCGGTTTCCTCGTCTCGATTGAGGAAGCTGAGCGGCAGGGTGTTGCCGCCGACCCGTTCGATGATCACGTCGGTGGCCAGCTCCGAGTTATTGCTGACGGTAAAGCCGAGCTGGCTGGTACCCCCGCTGAATTCCAGGGTGTCGCCAGCATCGATATTGACCGACAGGGTGCCCTGGAAACTCGACACACCACTGGTGAATATCCAGTAAGCCTCACCGGAGTTGATGAATTCGTTGAATGCACTCACCAGCTGCCAGCGGCCGTTTTCATCAAGGCGGTAAACTGGTTGTCCCTGGTGCGCCGGCGATGTTTCGAAGTAATGTCCAAATGTCGGCGCGTTGTCCGGATCCACCCGCAAACCCCGCAGGCTGAACGAATCAGACTGCCAGGACACCGGCTCGAGCTCGGGTCGTCCGGTGATGGTGAGCGTCTGGCTCGTCGCCGAATCCAGCTTGACCAGGTAAGCCGTGTTGGCGTTGATGGTGAAGAGGTTGGTGAGAAAGGCCTCGGGCCGGGGCTCGGGAAAATAGCCGAACCAGCCATCCACGCCCTGTAACCCCTCAGCGGGATCGCGAATGAATTCCAGACCGACGCGGGGCGGGAAGAATCGCCATACGCTCTCAACGGCGATGCCGGCGAAAACAACGTCAATATCGTTGACCTCGGGCTGCACTTCCACGTAAACGGCGTTCCAGCCAGGCCTTAGTTCGATCACCTGGTCCACGGTGGCGCCAGCAACCCCTCCTGCCCATGACAGCGCCAGCAGCGCCAATGCGCACTGGACCCAACCTTTTTTCAGCGGGAATGTTTTCATGATTCACCTGTCGGCAACGCGGGAGGTCGCCTTTCCTGGTCGGCAGCATCTCCCGACAACGGCTGGATATCAGCCAGGAGCGCTTCGTTGATGCGAATCTGTGAGCCGGCGGCAAGTTCTGCCATCAGCATTTGTTTCTGCAGGCGCTGGCGGTCACGCAACAGCCGGTGCTGGATGCCAGCCCGGACCTGTTCCAGCGGCTTCTGCACGGCCTTCTGTTCGTCCACCAGCCGCACCAGGTACAGGCCCTGGTCAGTACGAACAGGCGCGGAAACGTCGCCGATGCGGTCCAGCGAAAACAAGGCCTGAACAACCTTGTCTCCCCAGCGATAGCTGCGCGCGGGGTGCTGTACGACCCAGCCGACGACGCCTCCGCGATAGCGCGATCCGCGGTCTTCTGAAAAACGCTTTGCCAGCTCACCGAAATGGAAAACCCCGGGATCCAGTTGCTCGACCGCTGCCCGCGCCTGGTCGATCTTCGCCTCCCGTTCCCGGACAAGCTGTGCCGAGGCGTTTTCCGGCACCCCGACAAAAATCATGGCACCCCGACGCTGGGCCGGTCGGGTGAACTGCTCCAGGTTCTTCTGGTAGTAGCCCGCTACATCCGCATCGGTAACAGTGACGTCCTCAATCCTCGGCTTCATCACCGCGGCCTGGTAGCGATCCACAAGGATCTTGCCGGCCAGCCGGGCAACTTCGGGGTCTTCATCCAGGCCGAGACGCCTGGCGGCGCTGATCAGCAGTTCCTGTTCGATCAGGGCGTCCAGCAGCTCACGACGCTGCTCAACCGTGCGAAATTGCCCCGGGCGCAGGCCGCCGTGGCGCCGCATGGCGTCCAGGAAATCAATGCGGGTGATGGCCACGTCACCGATGACGGCCAACGTTGCCTGGTCCATTACCGGAGCCGGGCGCCAGCTGGCGTGCCATTTGGCGGCGGTCCAGCCACCAGCCACGGCCAGTGCCAGGGCACCGATCAACAGGGCAGGTTTAATCCAGGGGGCCATGCGACACTCCTTACTCCAGGGCCGGACCGCCTTCACACTCACGGATACCGACATCAATAACGGCGGCTGAACGTACCCTCAGCGGCCACAGCTCCACCATCTGTTCAGGACCGAGAGGCCGCAGCGGCAGCGCCCGCAGCTTCCCGTCCCCGGATACGAAGTCGAGGCGACCATTGGCCAGCGTCACGACGGAGGGCTTGCCCACGGCCCAGGTGCTCCAGCCTGAAGCCCCGGTCCGATCCACCCGCCGGACCCAGTCCCGGCCATGCCAGCGGCCCAGCTCCAGCCGGGCAACCAGCCCGGTGGTGGGATCGGCCCAGGTCATCAACACCTGGGCCAGGCCGTCGGCAAGCTCGAGATCGGAATGGTGCAGGCGAAGTTCCCGACACGAGCCCGCCGTAACCGGTTCGCTCAGGCGGCCGTCCGGCATCAGCTTGAATCCCCAGTAGGAGCTCTTCAGCGGATCCTCGAAGCCGTCCCTGAAGATCCAGTTGGGAACCAGGTTGATATCGATGCCGGTGTTATTGGCAGTGTTGGTCTCGCCGCCCGCCGCTTCAGCCACGCTGGCTACGTTGGTCAGGGTATAAGCGGTGTTTTCGTCCAGACCCGGGTCAACCTGGGCTGAGACCGTGTAGGTCAACACGGCGCCCGCCGGCAGGCTGAGGGATTCGGCCAGGTCACCTGTGCCGCTGGCATTCGGACAGACGCCGCCTCCGCTGGCGTCACAGACCCAGGTCACGTTGACCAGTTCCATCGGCAGCGCGTCGGTCAGATCCGCTACCGGGACATCCACCGAGCCGATATTTCTCACCTGGACGGTGTAGCTCAGCATGTCGCCACGCATGACAACGTGGGCGTCGTCGTACTTGGTCACCTCGATATCAGCACCGCTTTGCAGGCTGGTATCCTCAGAGGCCACGTTGTTTCCATCCGATGTGTCAACGGAGCTGGTGGTCACGGCGGCCAGGTTGGTGATCAGGTCGGGCGCTGGAATCTGCACCCAGACGCTGTATTCAACGTCGATGGTCCCCGGCGGCAGCACGCCGACGTCGCAAACCACTTCGCTGGGTCCGGCCCCGGCGGTGCACTGGGTGCTGTCGGCAAACACCATGCCGCTGGGCAGGGTGTCGCTGACGACCACATCCTGGGCGTAGTGCGGGCCGGCATTGCTGATGGAGACGCGGTAAGTCAGCGGAAACGCACTGTCCGGATCGTAGGGATCGACCAGGTCCTGTTTAGCCAGTGCCAGGTCCACCAGGGTGATGACGTCGGCATCCGCCGACGCGGTGTTGTTGCCGAGGTTGCGGTCGGTGTTGACGGCAGCCTCTTCCACCACGGCCGTGGCCGTGTTGGTCAGGGTGCCGCCCACGAAGTCGGCTACGGTCCCGCTGACTTCAAATACCACCTCACCATCGATGGCGACATCGAAGAACACGTCCAGGTCCCCGGTCCCCGAGACGGCCGGACAGGTGGATCGTCCAGCGGCCGCGCAGGTCCAGGAGATGTCGGTGACGTTGGGCGTAAATGTATCGATCAGCTCTACACCCAGGGCGTCACTGGGACCGGCATTGCGCAGAGTCAGCGTGTAGCTGATGGCCTCACCGGCAGTGACTTCCGCGGAACCCGACTTGGTCAGGCTGACGTCTGTATTGGCCACGATAAGCGTCTGGTCAGGACTGGCATTGTTGGCCAGCACCGGGTCCGCCGAGCCGGGCGGGAATGACACCGCGGCTACGTTGTTGATGATGCCCCGGGCCGACGGGTGCACCAGCGCGGAAACCGTCATGGCCGCGCCGCTGCCCGCGGGCGCCTCGATGTCAACAGACACCACGTCACCCGTGCCCCCAATGGCCGCACAATCGGCTGGCGTGGTGACATGAGCGGCCACCAGACCGGATGTCGTTAGCACCAGTGCATCAGCATCATCTGCACTGAACGTGACTGCCAGGGGCGACTGCAGCAGGCTGCTGCCTTCGTCGCCGTTGATGAGGACATCAGCCAGTTCAGTGGTGCCCGTGCTGCTGGAGCGGTCGAACAGCAGCAGGGCGTTGCTGCCTGCCGCCACTACGGCCAGTCGAGACCCATCCGAGTTCAGGGCGAGCGCGCTGGGTGAATCAAGCGGCAGATCGGGGCTGGCGGTGAGCCGCTCGTCGAAGTCCAGCCTGCCGTCGCCCGGGGCGCGAATGAACCGCACCAGGCTGTCATCGTCGCTGCCAACGCCGTACAGGAAATCTCCGTTGGGGCTCAGCACAGTACGCTGAATACCCGCCAGGCCCTCCACCGTGCCGCCCGGCAGCACATCACCGGAGCGAACGACCTGGACAAACGTCAGTACGCCGCTGGTGGGATCCCGCTCAAACACGCTCAGGGCGTGTGAGACACGGGCCGCCGCGTACAGGAAGCGGCCGTCGACAGACACCGACAGGTCAACCACACCATTGATGACGTTGCTCTCCGGCACGATAGTGCCCAGTCCGTCACGGACCCGCTCCACCCAGGTCAACTGCCCGCTGGCGGGATCGCGCTGGAACACGGTAATGGCGCCACCGCTGCCGCCGGAAGCCGCAACGTAGAGGAACTGGTTGTCGGGGGTCACGGTGACCGCCAGCGGTTGCTGCAGGCCGAATACCGGCGTCACGCCTGAGGTCTGGGTTTCGACATAGTCCAGCAGACCAGTGCCGGCGTCTCGCGAGAACACCACCACGGAATCGTCGGTTTCACCGGTGACGTAGAGGAATGTCCCTTCACCATCCAGTGCCATGCCGCTGGCGCCTTCAATACCCGATACCGTTCCGCCGCTCAGTTCATCACCTTCGACAACACGCGCAACAAACGTCAGGCTGCCGTTGCCGGCCCGGGCAAACACGCTGACCGAGTTTTCCATTGCCGATGTCACGTAGACGAACAGTCCGTCCTGACTGACCAGGATGTCGCTGGCACCGGCCAGCCCGTTGCTTCCTGTGTCGCCGTACTCGGCAAAGAATTGCAGGGCTTCGGCCGTGTCGCAGGTCCATGCCACCGACCCGGTCAGGAATCCTGCCGTGGCGGTGGGGAAAATCGGCAGCGGATCGGTGACGGTGACATCCACGTGGCTGGGGCCGGCGGCGGACAGGGCCAGATCGTAAGTCAGCGAAGTGCCGGCTTCGACCTGGGTCAATCCGTCGGACTTGGCGATGGACAGATCGCTGGTGGGAACCAGCGGGTCGCTGTCCACGGCGGTGTTGCTGCCGGCATCCAGTTCGGTCACCAGCGGTCCCGCCACCGCGGTCGCGGTGTTGATCAACTGGCCCCTGGCGCCGGCCAGCACCTGCCCGGAAATGGTGTAGCTCACCTGTCCTCCGGCCGCGATATCTGCCATGTCGCTGAGTTGACCGGTGCCCGAACCGGTGCAGCGGGAACCACCATTGCGCTCAAACGTTGCGCTGGCGGCGGCGGCATCGCCGAAGCTGTAGACATGTCGGCCGTCCGCGCTTCGGCTAAGTCGGTTTACCCCAGCCAGTTCGCCAATGGCGCCACTGTCGTAGCTGGCGATGGGCTCCGGCAGGCCGTCGCCCAGCCGGAACAGGGTCACCGCATTGCTGACGCTGCCGGCGACATACAGTTCCGATCCTTCCAGACCCAGCACCAGTCCCTCGGGCCCGGCCATCCGGGTGATTCCGCCGGATCCCTGAAACACTGCCGTGTCGAAAGTCAGATCGCCGGTATCGCTGTCCACGTCGAAAATTGCCAAAGTATCGCTGCCGAAGCTGGCCACGAACAGCTGGCGATCATCCGCCAGTGCTACCGCCCGGGGCTGTTGCAGCGCGTTGACCAGGGTCTGAAAATCCTGCACCGCGCTCTGGAAGGTGAGCGCTCCGGTGCTGGCGTCGCGGCTGTAGACCGCCACCGCGTCGTTGGCGTCACCCACCACATAGGCATGACTGCCGTCGGCGTCGAATACCATGTCGTATACGCCGTTGAGACCGTCGTTGCCGTCCTGGCCCTGGTTCACCGTGCTGATCCAGCTGAGGGCGCCGGTCCCGGCATCCCTGCTGAACACGCCGATGGCGTCATCCTGGGTTCCACCCACGTAAACGTGGCGATCATCCGGACTGACCCGGGCGAACCGCGCGCCACCCAGGCCGTTGACGCTGTTGATGGTGTCAATTTCCACCTCCACGAAACTCAGCTCGCCGCTGGACAGATCCCGGGACAGTACTGCCACGGAATCGTCGATTTCGCTGGCCACGTACAGGTGGCGACCGTCCATGCTGAGCGTCACTCCCACCGCTCCGGACAGTCCGGTGAACCCGTCCTGTCCATTGCGATAGATCGCTGTCTCAACCAGTTCGCCGGTTCGCTCATCCCTCTCCAGGGCTGCAACTGCGGCCACACCGGAGGCTTCTCCCACCGCATAAGCGTGTCGCCCGTCCGTGCTCACGGTCAGGCCCCGATAGCTGTCCAGGCTGCCGGTTGCAGGCCCGACGAAACTCAGCAGCCCGGGCTCCGGCGTTGCCACGCAGGCCCAGGTCACGTTGCTGACAGATTCGGGAACCAGGTCGGTCACCAGGGTGGCCGGCGCGTCCGAGGGACCCGGATTGGTCACGGTGACCACGTAGCTGACCGGCGTTCCCGGCACCACCTGGCTGACGCCGTTGGTCTTGGTGACCAGCAGGTCGGTGGCCCGCGACAGCACCGTGTCGTCGTCGGTGGCTGAGTTGTTTTCGGCATTGGGATCGGAAATTCCGCTGGGCAGGGTCACGGTGGCGGTGTTGCTCAGTACGCCGACCACGTCGCTGCGGATGCTGGCCGTGGCCCGGTAGATCACGCGGCCGCCGACGGGAATATTGACCAGTTCGTCGATGCTGCCGGTGGATGGCGTCGTGATGCAGCTGGCGCCTCCCTCGGGTGAGCAGGTGTAGCTGACGCTGGAGAACTCCGCGGGGAATGCGTCCACCACCCGGGCACCGGTGACGTCGCTTGGACCCAGGTTGCTGACGGTGATCAGATAGATGATATCTGAACCCGGAGCGGCGCCGCCCAGTCCGTCTATCAGTGCCTGCAGGAAGGCGGCGTCGCCAAATCCTGCCGAAGTGGAAACACTGTCTCTCGCGAAAGCGGCAACGGCATGGTCCACCTGGGCCGAGACATAAATATTCTGGCCGTCCGGCGTCACCACGACATCACTGGCTCCGGCCAGCCCGTCGACAAACTGTCCCGGCGGACCCAGCGGGTCACCGTCACGGACCAGCTGGCCGGCACTCAGCATGCCTGTCGCCGGTTCACGGTCAAATCGAACGAGCGCATTCTCGCCCGCGCCGGCAACATACAGGTGTTCACCGTCGCCGCTGAGGCGCAGGCGGCTGGCCAGTTCCAGGCCGGCCACGCTGCCGCTGCCGTTCTGGTAAAACTCCACGAACTGCAGCTCGCCGCTGACAGCGTCGCGTGAAAACAGGGCCAGGGCCTGGTCCTGGGGACCGAGGACGTAGACATAGGCCCCGTCGGCAGAAACGGTCAGCGAGCTGGCACCGGCCAGGCCGCCAATACCGGGGTCATCGTTGCGGTAGGCGGCGACAAATGTCAGCTGCCCGAAGCTTGCACTGCCGGAATTGGGGTTGCGCTGGAACAGCGCCACACTGCCGCTGTCGGCCGCGGACACGTAGACATGCAGATCGTCGGGGGACACGGCAATGGCGCTGGGGCCGTCCATGTCACCCGTGGCCGTATCCACGCCGTCCTGGACACGGGCCAGGAAGGTGAGCGCACCGGTGACCAGGTCGCGCTCGAATACCGCAACGCTGTTGTCAAACGGTCCACTGGCATACAGGTGGGCCTGGTCCGTGCTCAATGCCAGGGCGGAGACGCCGCTGATGCCGTTGACTCCCGATACCCCCTGCTGCTGGGACTCAAGGATAGTCAATTCTCCCGAGACCAGGTCTCGTTGGAAAACTACAATGCTGCTGTCGCCCCGCCCGGCCGCGTAAAGCTGCTCGCCGCTGGCGGTCAGCAGCAGGTCGCTGACCTGGGTGATGCCGGATATGCCGTCCTCCCCATTGTTGAGGCTGTCCAGGAAGGTCAGCGTTCCAAAGTCCGGAGACATCAGGTTGGCGTCCCGTGCCAGGATCGCGATGCCGTTATCCTGCTGGCCGGCCACGTAGAGATGGCGGTCGTCGCCCGCCAGCGCAACAGCGCCCAGCAGCCCATCAAACTGGGCCAGCCCATCACTCTTGGTCACCGCCAGGTCGGCGGTGGGATTGAGGTTTACGCCCTGGGTATCGGTGTTGTCGCTGGCCGTGGTGTCCATGTTGGCGGTCAGGGTCGCGGTGTTGTTCAGGATCCCTGACGCGTCGCCGGCAACGGTTGCTGTGATCATGAAGGTCACCTCTCCACCGGCCGCGACGTCGATATTCACGTCAACCAGGTCACCGGTGCCGTTGGAGGGACACGATGAATCCGCGCTGCGCTGCAGTACCGCCAGGCCGTCCTCCATGACGCCCGCGGCAAACAGGAAGTCGCCCTCGCCGTCGATGGCCAGGGAGCCGGCACCGTTAAGTCCTTCGAATCCCGCGACGCCGTCGACAACCAGGTTACCGAAACTCAAGGTACCGAATTCCGGGCTGATGTCGCTGTTGTCCCGGACGAACCAGGCTACGGAGTCACCGTTTTCGGCCGCCACGTAAACGTGCCGGCCATCGGGTGACAGCAGCACATCACGCGGACCGACCAGGCCGGCCACGCCCACATCGGTTTCGGCCAGCTGCTGCAACGGAGTGAGTTCGCCATAAAGACCGCTGCCGCTGTCAGCATCCCGGTGGAAGGACACCAGGGTGTTGGACAGGGCACCCACCAGGTAAACCTGCTCGCCGTCGGGTGACAGCGCCAGGCTCGCGGCGCCGTCCATGAGCAGCCCCGAAGACAGGCTGTCATAGCTGACGACGTAGCTCAGGGTGCCGCCGGGTGCCCGGTCAAACAGGGAAACCGTCCCTGCGTCCGACGCGCTCGCATACACGTGGTCGCCGTCGGGAGAGACCTGGACATCGTTAATGCCGGACAAGCCGGTAACCCCACCCAGCCCGTCAATCAGGGTCTGGCTGTGGGCCAACAGGCCGTTGGGGGCAATATCGAACACCACCAGGGCGTTGTCGTTGGCGCCGGCGACATAAAGGTTGTCCCCGGCAGGCGACACGGTGACGGCTACAGCCTGGTTCAACCCGCTGACTCCGGAACCATTGGTCACCGACTGCAGGAACTGAAGCTCCACCTGGGGCAACCCGCCCATGGGCGTTACCGCAACCGCCTGGAATACGTTTACGGCGTCGTCCACCTGACTGGTCACGTAGACATAACTGTCGGACACGGCCACGTCGCTGGCGCCCGCCAGCAGGGAGCTGCCGTCGTCAGGATAAACGTCCACCTGGGTCAGGCTGCCGTCCGCGGGATTCAGGCTGAATGCGGTGACCGCGTTGTCCAGCACGCTGCTGGTCACCAGGTGCGGACCAAGGCCGGCAAGGTCTACGCTGAATGCCACACCGCTGACGCCGTCCAGCCCCTCAACGCCGTCGCTCCCGTCTATCTGGGCTTCAACAAAACTCAGGGCGCCGGAGCCCTGGGCTTCGCAGGTCCAGCTCACGGAACCGGGTTCGAACCCGGGGTTGGTGCTCAAGATGTCCGTCAAGGTGACGTCTCCGCCACCGCTGACCGCGTTGCTGGGTCCGTCGTTGCTCACCCTGACCGTGTAGGTTATGGGCTCACCCGGCACCACGGCTACCACGTCGCTGGTCTTGCTGACTGACAGGGCGGCTTCCGGCACCAGTGTGGTGGTGTCCATATCGGTTTCGTCGCCAGGACTGGCTTCGGTGAAACTGGCGGGGCCCGCCACCGTTGCGCTGTTCATCAGCGTGCCCGTGGCGTCGGGGCGTACCCGGGTGGTGACGGTATAGGTGAGCGTGCCACCAGCACCGATATCCACCGTGTCAACCACATTGCCGCTGCCGCCGGCGGTACAGTTGGAGCCGACACCCCGCAGGAACGAGGCCACCGCATTATCGGCGAATCCGGCTGCGTAAACGTGGCGGGAGTCGCGACTCACGGCAAGCTGGTAAATCTGCCTCAGACCGTCCACGCCGTCTACCGAGTCGACGCGCTGTTCGACCAGGGTCAGCCGGCCAAAGCTGGCGCTGAGTTCATCCGTATCCCGGTCAAAAACGCTCAGCGCATGATCCAGTTCCGCGCCCACGTAGACCCGTTTCTGGTCGCTGCTGACCTGGACCGTGCGGACGCCGCGGAAATTGTCCAGCCCATCAGCACCATCGGCGTAACTGGTGATGACACTCAGCCGGCCAAAATCGACGCTGGCGCTGTTGGTGTTGCGCTGCAGCACCGTGAGACGGTGGTCGTTGGCCGAGGTGACGTATACATGCCGG
>JAAUYD010226891.1_pt1 | contig 12622 bp, 12 predicted proteins | sample 7278101 | NCBI WGS metagenome assembly JAAUYD01 (sample SAMN14350128, study PRJNA611818) | marine sediment metagenome | isolation source: surface marine sediment (0.6m) | place: French Polynesia: Moorea | collected 2018-08 | reverse complement strand
GTTTCCAGGGGAGCCAGCCGATCTCGTCACCGAAGATCTCCGCTGTCAGCGCTTTCGATGATTTGGAGGCGGCGATGGCGATGATCGCGTCGGGGTGCATGTGGTCGACGTGTTTGCGGGGCACAAAGGCATGGAGCGGCGTGTCCATCGAGGCTGCCCGGGGGTTCAGGTTGAAGGTGCAATGGGGCAGGTAGCCCACCATCTCATCCTCGAACGCGACGCCGCGATAGAGCCCCTTCAGCGCCTGGAGCTTCTCCATATAAAGCGTCGCAAAGCCGTCGAGTTTGATCGAGCCGACATCGCCGCCGGACCCCTTGACCCAGAGCACCTCGACTTCGGCCCCGGTCAGGGGATCGCGCTCCATAACTTTGGCCGATGTATTGCCGCCGCCGTAATTGGTGATGCGCTTGTCGGACCCGAGAAGGTTCGAGCGATAGAGGAGCTTTTCGGCCTCGCTCAATCCCGCCGCTTTGCTGTCGTCCCATTTGTTGGCGAGGCGCTGGTTGTCGGCGGATTTAAGCATGGCGTTCTCCCATCGGGCTCTGACGGCCCGGCATTCCCTTTGCGAGGGAGGATGATCCGGGTGCGACGGAATGTCAATCAGAAACAATCACCAATGATCATTAGTTGATGCTAAATGATCGAAATTGACAATTAGTGATTGACATGATGCGGAATCGTTGTCACCGTTCGGGGCCAGGGAGGACGCGATGCACGAGAAAGAGCGCCACAGGATCATTCTGTCTGCCGTTCAGGACCGGCCGGTTGTGACTGTGCCGGACCTCTGCAACCTGACCGGTGTCTCCGAGGCGACCATCCGTCGTGATATCGCAACGCTCCATGTCCAGAAGAAGCTGCGCCGGGTGCGGGGTGGGGCGGAAGCCATCACGCCCCCGCAGTTTGTTGGCCTTGCCGGGCGGCCCTTTGCCGTCAACGAGGCAATCAGGAGTACCGAAAAGCAGGCGATCGCACGGGCCGCAGCCGGGCTGTGCGAGGATGGCGAGTCGATCATCATCAATGGTGGGACGACCACCTTTCAGATGGTGCACCCGCTGGCCACGCGCAGGCTGCAGGTCTTCACCAACTCGTTCCCTATTGCCGAGCATCTTCTGAAGCATTCCAAGAACACGATCATGCTGTCCGGCGGGGCAATCTATCGCGAGCAGAATATCATCCTGTCGCCTTTCGATAATGACGTCACCCGCAATTTCTATGCGCGGCGTATGTTCATGGGCGCGCAGGGCCTCGGGCCGCTTGGACTCATGGAAGCCGATCCGCTGCTGATCCAGGCAGAGCAGAAGCTGATCGGACAGGCAGACGAACTGGTCGTTCTGGTCGACAGTTCCAAGTTCGAGAACCGCTCCAGCCTGGTCCTCTGTCCGTTGGACCGGATCGACATCGTGATCACGGATGAGGGGATCACCGATCGCGCGGCAAAGATGCTTGAGGCAGCAGACATAAAACTGATCGTGGCGCAGACAGGCGCCGCGGCGGAAACGGGGTCGGCTTAAACGGCCCGCCAAAAAAACGTGAACACCAAGGGAGGACTACTCATGAACTTCGCAAGAAGACTGTTTGGCGGTACTGCACTTGCCGCCGTGCTGATGGCGGGCGGTATGGCCCATGCGCAGGACGACGTGCGCATTGCGCTTGTGGTCAAGGCGCTTGGCATCGGTTTTTTCGAAGCGGCCGCCGAAGGGGCCGAGGAGGCGGCCGAGGAGCTTGGCAATGTCGAGGTGATCTACACCGGGCCAACGGACACGACCGCCGAGGGCCAGATTGAGGTCATCAACTCGCTGATCGCCCAGCAGGTCGACGCGATTGCGGTGTCTGCCAACGATACGGATGCACTGGTGCCCGCCCTGAAGCGGGCGATGCAGCGGGGCATCACGGTGATCAGTTGGGATTCGGGCGTCGCGGCAGAGGGTCGCGAGTTGCACCTCAACCCCTCGTCCAACCCCCTGATTGGAAACATGATCATCAAACTTGCCGCCGATCACATGCCGGACGGTGGTGAAGTTGCCGTTCTGTCGGCCTCGGCCACAGCGACGAACCAGAATACCTGGATCGCCGAGATGGAAAAGGTGATGGGCGACTATCCGGGCATCGATGTGGTCGCCACCGTCTATGGTGACGACCTCGCCGACAAGTCCTACCGCGAGGCGCAGGGCCTGATGCAGTCGCATCCTGATCTCGATGCAATCATCGCGCCCACTTCCGTGGGCATCGTGGCAGCCGCACAGGCTGTGGCCGATGCCGGCAAGATCGGCGAGATCAATGTCACCGGGCTGGGTCTGCCGTCCGAGATGGCGGGTGCTATCGAGTCGGGCGCGTCCAAGTCCTTCGCGATCTGGAACCCGATCGATCTCGGCTATTCGGCCACATATCTCGCCTATCAGCTGGCCACCGATGCCGCTGAGGCGGGGCCGGGGGCCGAGATCCCGATGGGGCGGATGGGCACGCTGACACTGGACGACAATAGCGAGGGGGCCATGGCCGATCCCTTTGTCTATGACGCGTCCAATATCGCGCAGTTCAAGGACATCTTCTGATTTCCGTCCTGTGACCGGCGCGGCAACACGGCGCGCCGGTCCTCCCGATAGTGCGAGATCTGTCCATGCTGATGAGCGCTGCCTCAACGGATGCCGAGACCATGACGCCAGAGCCGATCCTGCGATTGTCCGGCATCACCAAGACCTTTCCGGGTGTGAAGGCGCTGTCCGAGGTCTCGCTGGAGCTTTACCCCGGGCAGGTCACAGCCCTTGTCGGAGAGAACGGCGCCGGGAAGTCGACGATTGTGAAGGTTCTGACGGGCATCTACCAGCCTGATGGCGGTCAGATCCGACTGGATGGGCAGCAGACCGACTTTCCGAACGCACATGCCGCAATTTCGGCGGGGATCACCGCGATCCATCAGGAGACCGTTCTGTTCGAAGAGCTGACGGTTGCCGAGAACATCTTTATCGGGCACGCCCCCCGCGCGCGTTTCGGTCTGATCGACTGGGCCGAGATGCGGCGGAAGGCCGAAGAGATCCTCGACCGGATCGGCGCCCGGCTCGACCCGATTATGCCCCTGCGCGAGCTCGGGATTGCCAACAAGCATCTGGTGGCGATTGCCCGCGCCCTGTCGGTCGATGCGCGCGTGGTGATCATGGACGAGCCGACGGCGGCATTGTCACAGAAGGAGATCGAGGAGCTTTATGAGTTGGTCGAGCGGCTGAAGGCCGAGGGGCGGGCGATCCTCTTCATCAGCCACAAGTTCGACGAGATCTTCCGGATCGCCGACCGCTATACGGTCTTTCGGGATGGTGCACATGTCGGCGCCGGGCTGATGTCCGAGATCGATCGCGATGGCCTTGTCCAGCTTATGGTCGGGCGCGCGGTCGATCAGATCTTCCCCGAGCGGGTGCACAATGTCCGGTCCGAGATCCTGAGGGTCGAGCGTCTCTCGCACGAGACCGAGTTCGACGATATCAGTTTCGCGCTCCGCGAGGGGGAGATCCTTGGGTTTTATGGTTTGGTTGGTGCCGGACGCTCTGAACTGATGCAGTCGCTTTTTGGCATCACGCGCCCGGCCGGGGGCACAGTACATGTCGGCGGAGACGCCGCTACGATCCGCTCGCCCGCGGATGCGATTTCGCATGGGATTGTCTATGTGCCTGAGGATCGTGGCCGCCAGGGTGCGGTCATCGGTCTGCCGATCTACCAGAACATTACATTGCCCTCGCTGTCCGAGACCTCACGCGCGGGGTTCCTGCGGATGGCTTCTGAGTTCACGCTGGCGCGGGAATATGCCGAGCGTCTGGACCTTCGGGCTGCCGCGCTGGACCAGGATGTCGGCAACCTTTCGGGGGGCAACCAGCAGAAAGTGGTGATCGCCAAATGGCTGGCCACGAAACCGCGGGTGATCATTCTGGATGAGCCGACCAAGGGGATCGACATCGGCTCGAAGGCGGCGGTGCACGCCTTTATGGCAGAGCTTGCGGCCGAGGGGTTGGCGGTGATCATGGTCAGCTCGGAAATACCGGAAATCCTAGGCATGTCTGACCGGGTGATCGTGATGCGGGAGGGGCTGATTGCGGCGGAGCTTGCCGGCGACGATCTGACACCCGAGACGCTGGTCCGCCATGCCGCCGGGATCGGAGACGACGCATGAGCGCGTTCCTGAAGTCCCGCGAGGCGCTTCTGATGGGGGTGATCCTGGCCCTCCTGGCGCTGATCGCGACCCGGTTTCCGGGCTTTGTCGCGCCAGTGAACCTCGCCAATGTCTTCAATGACACGGCCCCCCTGATCATTCTGGCCTGCGGGCAGGCGGTGGTGATCCTGACCCGCTGCATCGATCTGTCTGTGGCCGCCAATCTGGCCCTGACCGGGATGGTCGTAGCGATGCTGAATGCGGCGGCACCCGGCGTCCCGGTGCCTGTGATCCTGATGCTTGCCGTCGGGCTCGGTGCGACGCTTGGCGCGATCAATGGCGTGCTGGTCTGGGGGCTGGCGATCCCGCCGATTGTCGTCACCCTTGGTACGATGACCATCTATCGCGGGATGATCTTTGTGATCTCGGGTGGCGAGTGGGTCAATTCGCATGAGATGAGCGCGAGCTTCACGGGTTTTCCGCGCGCCGCGTTTCTTGGCCTGCCGATGCTGAGCTGGATCGCGTTGGCCGTGGTCGCCGCATTTCTTGTGATGATTGTCCGCACCCCGCTCGGTCGTGCGTTCTATGCTGTGGGCGGAAATCCGGGTGCCGCCGTCTACACGGGCATCAATGTCGGCCGGACGCAGTTCTGGGCCTTTGTCATCTCGGGCGCACTGGCCGGTCTGACGGGCTATCTTTGGGTCGCGCGCTACTCGGTCGCCTATGTCGATATTGCCGGTGGGTTCGAGCTTGAGGTCGTCGCGGCCTGCGTAATCGGTGGCATCTCAATCGCGGGCGGTGCCGGAACCCTTCTCGGGGCTTTTTTGGGCGCGCTTTTCCTTGGCATCGTCAAGAACGCACTGCCGGTTGTGGGGATCTCTCCCTTCTGGCAGTTGGCGATCTCCGGCAGCGCGATTGTGATTGCCGTGGCGTTCAACGCCCGGGCGCACCGGGCCAAGGGTCGCATCATCCTGAAACGGGCGGAGGGGCAGGCATGACAGATACGACGTCCCCGCAACTTGTGCGCACGATCCCTGACAGGCTGGACAATCGCACCGCCCGTCTTCTGAAGAGCTGGGAGACGCTGCTATTGGCCGTGGCGCTTGCCATTTTCATCGCCAACAGTTTTGCCTCACCCTACTTCCTGAACGCCTGGAACCTCAGCGACGCGACCTTCAACTTCACGGAGAAGGCGATGATCGCCTTTGCCATGGCGCTGCTGATCATCTCGGGCGAAATCGACCTGTCCGTCGCCTCGATCATCGCCCTGGCCTCAACGGCCATGGGCGCTGCCGCACAGTTCGATGTCGGCGTGCCCGCGCTGATCCTGATTGGGCTTGGCACCGGGCTTTTGTGCGGCGCCTTTAACGGGTTTCTGGTGACAGGCCTCGGGTTGCCGTCCATCGTCGTCACAATCGGCACCATGAGCCTCTTCCGCGGGCTGTCCTACATCGTTCTCGGCGATCAGGCCTATCGCGGCTATCCGCCCGAGTTTGCCTTTTTCGGGCAGGGCTATGTGTGGTGGGTGATCAGTTTCGAGTTCGTGCTGTTCGCGATCCTGGCCCTGATCTACGGCGTGGTCCTTCATAAGACGAATTTCGGCCGCGCCATCTATGCGATCGGCAACAATCCGACCGCCGCACTGTTCTCGGGCATCCGCGTGCGGCGGGTGAAGTTCATCCTGTTTCTGCTGACCGGGCTGATGGCGGGGGTTGCCGCGATCTGCCTGACGTCGCGGCTTGGCTCAACACGGCCATCCATCGCCTTTGGGTGGGAGCTTGAGATCGTGACTATGGTTGTCCTGGCCGGCGTCAACATCCTCGGCGGATCGGGCAGCATTCCCGGTGTGGTCATTGCGGCTTTCGTCATGGGTCTTGTGACCTTCGGACTGGGCCTTCTGAATGTGCCGGGCATTGTCATGTCGATCTTTATTGGCCTCCTCCTGATCACGGTGATCGCCCTGCCGCGCCTTTGGGCGATGTGGAGAGGATGATGGAGAAGTATGCCTTCAAGATGCAGCTTAAGCCCGGATGTCGCGACGACTACAAGGCGCGTCACGATGCGATCTGGCCCGAGCTTGTGGCGCTTTTGAAGGAGGCGGGGATCTCGGACTACTCGATCCATCTTGATGAGGATACGGGAATTCTGTTTGGCGTCCTCTGGCGGACTGAGGATCATGGCATGGGGCGCCTTCCGGAGCACGACATCATGCAGCGCTGGTGGGCGCATATGGCAGACATCATGGAAACGCATGACGACAATGCACCGGTCGTCACGCCGCTGACGCCTGTCTTTCACATGCAATGAGGCATGTCGCGGTCATCGATGTCGGCAAGACGAATGTCAAACTGGTTCTGGTGGATCTGGACGAGATGTCCGAGGTCAGCGTGGTCACGCGCCTGAATGTCGCGCGACCGGGACCGCCCTGGCCACATTTCGACGTTGAGGGGCACTGGGAGTTCCTGCTGGCAGCATTGGCCGATGTTCAGCGGGCGCACGGGGTCGATGCCATTTCGATCACCACGCACGGGGCGGCGTGCGTTCTGCTGGATCGGCAGGGGGAACTGGCCGCCCCGGTTTTGGATTACGAGCACCCGGGCCCGGACGGGGTCGCCGAGGCTTACGATGCGATCCGCCCCGATTTCTCCGAGACAGGCTCTCCCCGTCTTGCCGGCGGTCTGAACCTCGGCGCGCAGCTTCACTGGATGTTCGGCGCAGAACCGGGCCTGATGGAGCGCACCGCCAGGATTGTGACCTATCCGCAGTACTGGGGTTTCCGCCTGACGGGGGTCGCGGCGACCGAGGTGACCTCGCTCGGATGCCACACTGATCTTTGGAACCCGTTTGAGGGTCGCTTTTCCTCCCTCGTGGACCGGTTGGGGATTGCCGGGAAGATGGCGCCGGCGCGAGCCTCGGCCGATGTGTTGGGACGGGTCCTGCCGGAGGTTGCGGCGCGAACGGGGTTGCGGCCGGACACACCCGTCTATTGCGGGATCCACGATTCCAACGCATCGCTTCTGCCGCATGTTCTGGGCCGGGCGGCACCGTTCTCCGTTGTCTCCACGGGAACATGGGTGGTCTCGATGGCCATTGGCGGGCGGGACGTCACCCTGGATCCGGCTTGCGATACCCTGGTCAATGTCAACGCGCTGGGTGATCCGGTGCCCTCAGCGCGGTTTATGGGCGGTCGTGAGTTCGAAATGATCATCTCTGGCCAGTTTGCCGAGCCGGATGAGCAGGATCTGGGCGCCGTTCTGGCAGAGGAGGTCATGCTGTTTCCTGCGGTCGTCGGCGATACCGGGCCGTTTCAGGGCAGGGCTGCACGCTGGGCGCCGCATGAACCTGCGTTGGGATCCCCCGCCCGCGTCGTTGCCGCGAGCCTTTACCTCGCGCTTGTCACATCCCGGTGCCTTGAGCTGATCGGTCATGACGGTCCGGTTGTCGTGGAGGGGCCCTTCGCCCGGAATGCGGTTTTCTGCAAGATGCTGTCGGTTGCATCAGGCAGTGGTGTTGAGATTGCCGGGACCGCGACCGGCACCAGCCAGGGTGCAGCGCTTCTGGCCTGCGATGCGCCGGTCGGCATCAGCGCGCGACCTGTGACGGTGCCGGCAGGCCAGTCGGCGCAGATGCAGCGCTACGTGAGTGTCTGGCGGGGGCTTCTGGACGACCTTGCCTGATCCGCTCAGGCGGCCTTCCACTTGATCGAACAGCCCATCGAAGGGATCTGGTCGGCCGGACCTTTGCCGGTCGCGGCGACCTCTTTCATCGCCTCGAACAGGTCGCGGTGCAGATCTGCCGGGCCGGGCTGGGCACGGGAGGCGTCGAGACGGCCCCGGTATTGCAGCTCCAGATCGGCGTTGTAGCCGAAAAAGTCCGGTGTGCACTCCGCACCATACGCCCGCGCGATGTCCTGGCTTTCGTCGTAGAGATAGGGGAAGGGGAAACCCCGCGCCTCGGCCATCTCCTTCATCTTGTCAAAGCCGTCCTGCGGGTAGCTCGCCACGTCATTGGACGAGATCGCCGCGACGCCGATGCCGAGCGCCTGCAGCTCGCGCGCATCGCGGATGATCCGGTCGAGCACGGCCAGAACGTAGGGGCAGTGGTTGCAGATGAACATCACCAATGCGCCCTTCGGCCCCTTGATCTGGTCGAGCGTGTAGGTCTTGCCATCGGTCGCTGGCAGCGTAAATGCGGGTGCGGCGCGGCCGAAATCGCAGACGGGAGGGGTGGTGACAGCCATGTCTTGGTCTCCGTCGTTGGTGAGGATGGTCCGTCTCAGGGTAACGGCGAAGGGGGCCTGCCGTCGAGATCTGTCTGCCGGCAAACGCCGGTCAAAGGCCGAGAAAGCCGAGTTGTGCCGCAAGCTGACCGGCGCCCATATCATTGCCGGTGACGACAGTTGCCACGGCTGCGCGGGCCATCGCAATCAGGGCTGTGTCGTCAGGCGCAGTGACCGCGTCGCAGACCAGCCCGGCACGCCTGATCACCTCGGACGGAAAGGGCAGGGGATCGCTGTCCGCCTTACCGAGCGTTGTGGCGTTGATCAGGATGTCGGCCTCTGCATCCGGGTCGGCTATGGGGACGCTCCGCCAGTGCTTGTCGAGAAGGGTGTTGAGGGCGGCGCGGCGATCGGGCGCGCGCTCACTAAGGATCAGTCCGCCGATCCCCTGTTCGCAGAGCGCGTCGGTGATCGCCATGCCCGCACCACCCCCGGCACCGATGATGTGAGCGGTGCGCCCGGCCAGATCTACGCCCGCCTCAGAGATGGCTGCGCTGAGGGCCAGACCATCGGTGGCCTCGCCCATCAGGCGACCATCCCCGGTGCAGCGGATGGTGTTGAGGGCGCCGAGGCGCGCGGCGCGAGGCGTCATCCCGTCCACCTCGGCAAAGGCTGCCTGTTTGTGCGGATAGGTGACCGAGCAGCCGATGATCCCGGGGCTCGCACGCAAAAGCTGCCAGAACGCGTCCAATGCCTGCGGTGGAATGTCGAGGCCGATCATTCGGACATCCAGCCCCTTGTTTTCGAAATAGGAATTGTAGGCGGGGGGCGAGAAGACGCCGGCGACGGGATGGCCAATGATCGGGAAAATTCGGGTTGCGCCGGTGATGGTCATGAAGGCCTCGCGAGAAGTGTCTTGACTCTCGATACCCAATAACCGCAAAAATATCCAACGTTTTTGATTCTGAGGAACAGTATGGTCTTTAGTGGTGGAAAAAGCGAGGATGACACGGTTGTCGCCATGCTGGCATCCGCCATCCGCCGCGACATCTCCTTTGGCGTCCTGCGGCCGGACCAGAAGCTGAAGATAGAGGCGCTGCGGCAGGCCTATGGCGGCTCCAACCACTCCATGCGCGAGACTTTGAGGATGCTGGCTGCGGAGGGCATGGTCGAGGCGACCAATCAGCGAGGGTTTCGCGTCACCTCGGCGACGGAGGATGATCTGCGGGACATCCTCTTGATGCGGTTGGAGACGGAACGGCTGGGGCTGATGCGCGCGATGGAGAATGCCACCGTCGCCTGGGAGTCGCGCGTGGTCGCGGCGCTGCACGCTGTCAGTCGCGCCGACGCCGCCGTCGAGGTCCGGCCAGATGACTTGACGGCACTGGAGTGGGATGAAGCCTGCCGGGATCTGGCCCAGGCGCTGATCGAGGCCTGTGGCTCGCCCCGCCTGATCGATATGGCCGGGCAGTTCTACAACCAGTCGCGGCGCTTCCGGCTGGCTCTGCTACGGGAGGGCCGGATCGATTTTGGCGCGCGGGCCCGCCGCCGGGATGCGCTGAGGGATGCCATTCTGGCGCGGGACACGGCCACGGCGCTGGCCCTTCTGGAGGAGGAGATCCGCGCCGATCTGGCGGCATAGGACAGATCTACAATAACAAGACCGAAACGGTACAGGGAGGTAACCATGGTCGATTTCAACAGACGTCAGACGCTGGGTCTGATGGGGGCTGCAGCGGCAAGCGGCCTTGCAGCGCCGGCAATTGCCCAGAACAGGAGGGTGGTGGTGGGCGCACTGCGCTTCACCTCGCATTCCGGGAGTTTCATTGCGCTGGAGCGCGGCTATTTCGCGGATGCCGGCCTCGATGTCGAACTGAAGTTCTTTCAGGCCGCCCAGCCCATGGCGGTGGCGATTGCCAGCGGCGATGTGGATTATGCGGTGACGGCCGTCTCAGGCGGGCTGATCTCGCTGGCCGACAAGGGCGCCATCAAGGTGATTGGCGGGGCACTGAGTGAAGAGGACGGCATTGACGGGCAGAAGATCCTGGCCTCGGATGCAGCCTTTCAGGCCGGTCTGACCTCTCCCGCGGAGCTTGGGGGCAAGACTTTCGGGATTTCAACGGCGGGCTCGTCCTTCCACTACATGGGCTCGAAGGTGGCGGCGGCTGAAGGCGTTGAGATGAGCTATAAGCCCCTGCAGAAAGTCGGCGCGATCATCGGTGCGTTGAAGTCGGGCCAGATCGATGCGTGGTCCATCGTGCCGCATATTGCGAAGCCGCTGGCGGCGTCGGGTGCCGTGCATATCATCGGCAATATCTCGGACTATCTGCCGGGTTATCAGGTGACGACCATCTTCACCTCGACCGCGAATGCGGCGGATGAGCGCCAGCAGACCACCGATTTCCTGGCAGCCTTTGGCCGGGGTGTGACGGATTACAACAGCACCATGATCGACCGTGATGGTGGCAATGACGGTGTCAACGAGATGGTCGATCTGATCCACAAGTATGTCTACACCGACCGCCCGCGCGAGAAGGCGGCGCCGTCGATCATCAACGGTACGATGCGGATCAACGAGGGCGCGCGGCTGAACATCGCCTCGGTTCGCGATCAGCTGGACTGGTTCAAGGCCGAAGGGCTGGTCGATGCGGGCATCACGCTCGAGACCCTGCTCGACACGAGCTACGTCGAGACCTTCGAGGCCTGAGCGCCCTGAGAGGAGCGGGGCGCCACCTGGCGCCCGGCTCTGACCGCAGCAATCCACGGACACGCCACTATGGACATTCGCCTCGACGCGATCAGCCACGCCTATGCCGAGACCGAGGTCCTGCGGGATATCTCGCTTGAGATCCCCGCGGGGCGGATCGTTTGCCTTGTCGGGCCTTCAGGCTGCGGCAAGTCCACCCTGTTGCGTTTCATCGGCGGGCTGGAGCGGCCGACCACGGGTCGGGTGCTGCAGATGGGTGAGGTGCCGGAGGGTTGTCTGAACCCGCTGACATATGTCTTTCAGGACTTTGCCCTGCTGCCCTGGCGGACGGTGCGGGGGAATATCTCTCTGGTGCTGGAAGATCACGGGATCAAGGGCGGGCGGGCGGAGGACATCATCGATGATGTCCTCGCGCGCACCAAACTTTCGGATTTTGCCCGTGCGTTGCCGAGACAATTGTCGGGGGGCATGAAACAGCGCGTCGCCATTGCCCGCGCGCTGGCCGTGAACCCGGCGGTGATGCTGATGGATGAGCCCTTGTCAGCACTCGACAGCCAGACGCGCGAGCTGTTGATGGACGATCTTATAGGGCTGTGGACACGGCAACCGTTCACGGCCGTCTATGTCACCCACAATCTGGCCGAGGCCGTGCGGCTTGGTCATCGCATCGTTGTGCTCTCGCGCCGTCCCGGCCGGATCCGCGAGGTGGTCGAGATCGACAAGCCGTTGGAGGCGCGGGGTTATGCTGATGTCGATCTGGAGCGCACGCAGAAACACCTGTGGGAGCTGATGCGCGAAGAGGCGCGCGCCGCGGATGAGGAGTTGGTCGATGTCTGAGCATGTCGAGGCCCGCCCGATGGAAGTCCGGTTTCGCGGCGGTGGCTTCGCGCCACGCTCGCCGCGATGGTTCGGGCTGGCGGTGTTTGTCGTTCTGATTGCCGTGCTTGAATGGGGGACGCGGGCGGGCTGGATCTCGGCCCTGACGCTGCCGAAACCCTCGGACGTGCTGGCGACCTTTCGGGAGCTTTGGGAGAGCGGGCTCTTGTTCAAGCACCTCGCGCCTTCGCTGACGCGTCTGGCTGTTGGTGCAGCCATCGGGGCCAGTATCGGCATCTCTGTCGGTATTCTGATCGGCCTTTTTTCCTATATTCGCGCAGGCCTTGTGCCGCTGGTCGCGGCGATCTTTCCGATCCCGAAAATCGCCCTTTTACCGCTGTTCGTGATCTGGTTCGGGATCGACGAAGGGTCGAAATATGCGCTGATCGCCTTTGGCACCTTCACGCCAACGGTGGTCGCCACCTATGGCGCGGTCGACAATGTTGACCGCTCTCTGATCCGGATGGGGCAGAGTTTCGGGCTCTCTTGGTTCTCGATCGTGCGCAAGATCGTGCTGCCGGGGGCGATGCCGGGGATCCTGTCAGGGCTCAGGATCAGCCTCGCGATTGCCATCATCCTGCTGGTCGCGGCCGAAATGCTCGGCGCAGAGTACGGGATCGGGTCTTACATCCTTGAAGCGGGCTCGCTCTACGATCTGGAGAGGCTCTTTGCCGGTGTTGTGATC
>JAAUYD010028252.1_pt1 | contig 12622 bp, 14 predicted proteins | sample 7278101 | NCBI WGS metagenome assembly JAAUYD01 (sample SAMN14350128, study PRJNA611818) | marine sediment metagenome | isolation source: surface marine sediment (0.6m) | place: French Polynesia: Moorea | collected 2018-08 | reverse complement strand
TAAGAATTTAGGCTCTTGTCAAAAGATTCCTGACGAGGTACAAGATGTCTGCCAGGATTTTGTTTTCTTGAAACCCTATCAAACAGGTTGTGGAAGGAGGTATTTTAGATGGTTGAACACAAGTATGAACCAACGAAGTGGAATGAAATGAAGGGACCCGTAGTAGGGGGGCGAGACACCTACCAATCTAAGAGCTGGAATCCCACCAGAAAAAAGTGGGGAGCTTACACCGAGAAGGGTCCCGCCCCGGTCTGGTTCGCTGAAGCCAATGCCACCAACTGGACCGAATCGATGATCTGCAAGACAAAAGACCTTTTTTATGAAGCCAAACTCAATGAGTGCTTCAAAAGAGGCGATGAAGTGGCCATCAAAATCCACTACGGTGAATATAACCGGACCGCGATCTTGCGTCCGGAATATATTGCCGCCATCGTCGAAGAAGTCCGCGCTTGCGGTGGCAACCCTTATGTCGTCAATGACACCACATTATCCTACCATACCTACAACAGCATGGCAATTTCCCAGTACCAGATGGAAGGCGCCATCCGACACGGGTACACCGATGCGACCTTTGGCTGCCCCGTGCTCATCGCCGACGGGTATTCCGGTGAAGACGATTACCGGGTCGACATCCCCGAAGGCAATATCATAAAGGAAACGTATATCGGAAGGGCTATCGCCGAGGCCGATGCCATGATCGTTCTCGCCCACGCCCGGGGTCATTCCATCACCATGTATGGCGGGATCCTGAAACAACTGGGCATTGGCTGCCAATCCAAGCGGGGCAAATACATTACGCACCTGGCCCATTGGGGTGATCCACATGATGCCATCGGTTGGCCAAAGTTCACCGACAAGTGCCCTGGCAAGGCCTGCAAGTTCCACAAGATGTGTGATGACTCCTGCCCGCGCCGGGCTCACAGAGTTGCCGAACATGGCAAAATCTGGTATCCCGAACGCTGTCGCCTGTGTTACTCATGTCAGGTCACCTGTCTCTTTTCAGGAATGACTGGCATCGGCTTTGAGGAAAATTACTTCCCCAATGCCATGATCGCCCACGCGGATGCCGCTCTGGGCGCTTTGAAGTGTTTCGACCGTGGTAAGGTTGGTTTCTTCAACTGCGCAATCGACGTCGTGCCCGAATGCGATTGCTTCCCCTGGGCCGGTCTGGCGGTTGCCCCGGATGTGGGTATTTTCGCCGGCAAGGACCTGCTCGCCGTTGAGGAAGCCACGCTGGACGCCATCGACAACGCGCCGGTCAGCCCTGGTTCGGTGGCCGAAGAGAAAGGCTGCAAGCCGGGTGACGACCGTTTCCGTATGGTCAACGGCTTTAGCCCGCGTATCACCCAGGCAGCCGGAGAAAAGATCGGCCTGGGTACCCGTAAGTACAAGCTGATCAACTATGAGCCGCCGATGACACCCAAGCACATCGCCAAGTGGCAGATCCGCAAGGGTGGGGTGGCCAACCATAAACCCACAACCGTCCGATTGCGGGATGTGTTTAGGAAGCACGACCTGACCACCGAGGTCATGCCTTTCCGCCGGGTTGACTACGAAAAGGAGTGGGCTTTCAACGAGTGGAAAAAGTACGACCCATTTAAAGGCGAGACGCCCGCATAAATACTTCAGTGCATCAGGGAGGGTGGTTTCTCACCCTCCCTTATCCGTTTTAGATGCCAGCACATAAATTGGAAGGCTGCACCATGAGCGACGTCACCTGGGTGGACACAACCTGCATGCAATTCGACAACTCCGTCAGGCACAAGCTGACGCGGCTGATTGAATCTTCCGGGGCGACCGCTGACCTTTCCGAAGGGATGCGGGTGGCCTTGAAGGTCAATACGGCCGAGGAAGGGTATGATTACGGTCTGCGTCCCGAATATGTGCGAACCGTTGCTGAGGCTGCCAACGCGGCCACGCAGACGCGCCCGGTGGTCTGTGACGGTTTGAAACTAATAGACTACTGGAAACAGGCCCGCGGCAACAATTTCATGAAATTAACCAGCTCCCAGGGATTTTCCAACGAGACCCTCGGGGGCCATTTTGTCATTAACGGCGGTTTTAGTGGCGACGAAGGCGATTTATTTCCATGCAACCTGTCCGATTCCGAACTGGGCGGTGTAGAAGTAGGCACGGCGGTTTGCCGCAGCGATGCTCTGTGGGTGCTCTCGCACGTCACCCTGCACCCTCTGGTGGGTCTGAGCGGGGCTTTGATCAACGGCGGATTCGACTGTCTGGTCGGCCGTGCCCGCACCCGTTTGCTGAAATCTATCAACCCTTACATCTTTAATGGACAACATCCGCCTTTGCCGGACCTGGTTGCTTTCCAGCGAAGGGCCCTGGAAAGTCATCTGGGCGTCAAGGCGGCGGTGGAGGGCAAAATCTTTTTTATCAACTACCTTTGGGACGTGACGCCGCAGCCGGAATTTTATCCCTTCAGCGAAAATCCGGTAGTTGAAAACAAAGGCTTTCTGGCCTCGAGCGACCCGGTCGCCATCGATCGTGCCAGCCTGGACATCATCCAGGAAGGGGGATATTTAGAAGTGGCAACAATCAGCGGGGTAGACGTTATGGCCGTGCTTCGGGAAGCCGAACACATGGGAATCGGCAGCCAAAACTATCACCTCAAACGCCTGTCATAATCAACAAGGAGGAGACAATGGAGGAATTGACCCGAAAGGAATTCAGAGAAAAACAACAACAGCAACTGGTCGGCCAAGGTGCCATTGCTGAAGCCTTGCAGTACGTCAAATATAAAATCGCCATCCTTTCGGGCAAAGGCGGTGTCGGTAAAACCGCCACCACGGTGAACCTGGCGGCAGCTTTACAAAAGGCCGGGCTCAAAGTGGGTGTGTTCGATGCCGACCTGCACGGTCCCAGCGTACCGAAAATGTTTGGAATAAAAAAAGAAGCCAAGCTCAACGGCGCCTTCTGGCTCGATCCGGTTGTGACCGAACATGGTATCAAGGCGCTTTCGGTGGCATTGTTTTGGCCCGGTGACATGACGCCGGTGATGTGGCGCGGTCAGGCCAAGAGTCGCACCATCCGACAACTTCTGTCCTCCGCCAAATGGGGCGGTCTGGATTTTCTGCTGGTGGACCTGCCTCCCGGAACAGGAGACGAGCCCATCGCGATTCTCAAGTCAATACCAGATCTGGATGGGGCCATTATCGTCACTACCCCCCAGGAAGTGGCCACCCTGGTGTGCTCCAAAGCTGTCAACGCCGCACAGACGCTGGGCGCTAAAGTACTCGGACTCATTGAAAATATGAGCATGTATGTTTGTGGTGATTGCGGGGACACGGTCTATCTCTTCGGCAGAGACAAGGGCAAGCAACTCTCCCAGATGATGGAGATTCCTTTTTTGGGCTCGATACCGATCGACCCGATGTTTTCAGAGGCGGCCGACAGCGGCGTGCCGGTGGTAAACCTGCACCCGGAGAGCATCACCGCCAAGGCCTTTACCACGATCGCAGATACCCTGCGGACCCAACTACCGGCAAAGGAGGTGCCCGAAGCGCCGCCGGAGGAAAGTCGTCAGTGTCCCGGTGCCGGCCATCACCACCACGAGCACGGCGAAGGCTGCAATCACCCGCATCATCACCACCGGCATTGATCGGTGGCAAACACGTCAGACAAACGCAACTCAAAACCATATAAAGAAGGAGAAATTATTGTGAGTGAAGAAAAGACTGGAACCCAACTCGTTCGGGACATGTGCCAAACCTTTCGTGACGTGGCTGAAACGACCCAATTTGATGCTATAAAGGAAAAACTGATTTCTCTTGCAGACGACCTTGAGCCCCTTGCGAAAAAACTCTATTTCAAGACTCAAAAAGGTACTGAAGACATGGAGGAACTAACAAAAGAATTTGAAGATATGCAAGGCAAGGTGGCTGCATGCCAGGAAGCGGGAGCCGCTCAAGCGTTTTGTGTACCATTTTACGCCAAATTGGAAAAAATTATCAAACATGTCAAAACAATGAAGGTTCGGATGACTTAAGGAGACTTTGATGGAGCTCAATCAAGCCGACCAGGAAATGATAAAGGACATCACTCGCCTGGGCGTTCGCACCGCTGTGCTCCTCAGGGGCGTGATGCTGCAAAAAGTTGGTCGTGAAACCTTGGAATGGGGCCTGACGGAACTTGCGGCCGGTGACCTGATGGGCAAATATTTCGAACGCCTGATCGATCGGCCGGATTGGGTGTACCTGCTCAATCTATTGCATCTGACTTACAGCCTGGAAGGGCAACTTGATTTTCAGATTCGCGAGTACGGACTCGATTCTTTGAAAGATGACCTGCAGGAGATCAACTTCAGTCTCCAGCAGATTGGCGAGAAATTTAACTTGGAAGAATTGCGCGAGGCAATATAAGGGTTTTGATTTAAAACAGAATTTTCAGCAACAGCTACATAACTTAACAAATCGTTCAGCTGAATGAAAGGAGAGCTGGCATGAAATTGGAAGGTAAAGTGGCCATCGTTTCCGGAGGAGCCCGGGGCAATGGCTTTGCTGCCGCTAAATGCATGGCTGAGGAAGGTGCGGATATCGCTATCGCAGATATCTGCGAGGATATGGCGACGATCCCTTACAAAATGTCGACCCCGCAGTCCATGGCGGCGTCTGTCGAGAAGATTGAGGCGTTGGGACGCCGCGCAATCGGAATTAAGTGTGATGTGCGCAAAGCCGCCGATGTCGAAAACATGGTCAATCAGGTGATGGAAACCTTCGGCAAAATCGATATTCTGATCAATAATGCCGGGAACTCCTCTATGGTGGCCATTGCAGACATGGATGAGGAAACCTGGGATGCCGTACTCGATACCCATCTTAAGGGCATGTTTTTGTGCTGCCGCTATGTGTTGCCACATATGATTGCGCAGCAAAGCGGCAACGTCATCAGCATTTCATCCGTTGGCGGACAGCGCGGTTTTGGCATGGGAGGTCATTATTGTGCCGCCAAACATGGCATCATTGGTCTCAATAAAGCCATCGCCATGGAAGTTGCCGATCATAACATCAGAGCCAATGTCGTTTGTCCGGGTACCGTCTGGACCGACATGATGAAGGGCATCGCTGAATTCTTCGGCATGGAAGAGGAAGAAGCCAAAGAACAATTTTTCCAGGGTCACATGATTCAAGATCCGGAAGTGACGCCGGAGGACATCGGACGGGCGGTGCTTTGGCTAGCCAGCGATGATTCCCGCTGTATTCATGGCAACATGATAACCGTTGATTCAGGCTGGACCGCCCAGGCACCTTAATTTATTGAATATTTTCGATTGAAGAATGAATATTTAATATCCGCCTTCAGCACGTCAATTTTAATAGGACAGCTAGAAGCATCATCCATAAATCTTCAACATTCAATCCAAAGGGAGATAATACATAATGAATGAAAATGATAAAGAAATCCGGGAAAACGAACCGAACATAGATGAAAAAAAACCTGATGGTCTTGATGAGATTGAGGAAATCGTCATCGAAGAACTGGCCGTGGATGGAATTTGCGGGATTTACTAACCTAGGTTAGTCGGTTCAAAGTTCAAGGTTCCAGGTTGAAAAAATACCAGGCATCTTTTTTCAATTGAGATGGCTTTTTAATCAAATGATAGAGCGAAGCGATACCGTAAATCCGAAATCCCTCCGGGGTGTAGGCCTTGATGACCCCTACGGGCCGGAGGCCGAAATCCAAAATCCAAAATTACCCTTAGAGGTCCATTCTGATCTGAAATTGCAGGGTCACGAGCTATCACACATGGGCTTCAAGCCGGCCGAAGGCGTTCAGGTCCGAAAAGAAGCATTCGGTCTGCTCTTTTATGATTACCGGGGTCCACGATTGTACTTTGTACCGTCAAAGGATCTCATTGATGTTGGTTTTTTTGCCGGCCGTCAAAGTGTCAGCGGCCTGATTGCATCAATCTGCGCCCAAAAGGACTGCACCAAAGCGCTGGTCGAAGAAAAGATTATCCGGGTTTTGACCAAACTTGAAGATAAAGGACTCATTTATGGGCAACCAATACGTTGAAATGGGTCTCTCGGCACCCGTGAACATCACCTGGGAAGTGACTTACAGCTGCAATTTGAGCTGCATTCATTGTCTTTCCGATTCCGGTCCCAAACGAAAAAATGAACTTACCACGGAAGCCTGCCTTGAGGTCATCGATTCCCTGGCGGCAATGAAGGTTTTCCAATTCAATATCGGTGGCGGTGAGCCCTTTATGCGGCCTGACTTTTTGGATCTGATGGATTATGCGCATCAAAAGGGCATGGTGACCTGCATCAGCACCAACGGGACCCTGATCGATAAGGATGTCGCCCGCCGATTGGATAGCAAGCTGGTATATATTCAGGTGAGCCTAGACGGTGCCACCCCGGCGTCTAATGATATCATCCGGGGCCGCGGCAGTTTCGATAAAGCCCTGCAGGCCCTTGAACAGCTGCGGCAGAGAGATATTGAGGTCAGCATCAACACCGTTTTGACCAGACACAGCATTAAAGAACTGGACCGCTTGGTTGAACTGGCGGCATCATTTGACGCCAAGCTGAGAATTTCGCGATTCAGACCATCCGGCCGGGGCAAAGAGTCATGGGCGCTTCTGAATCTTGATCGCGAACAACTGTTGACGTTCTCCCAATGGCTTGGTGAGCATCTGGCGGTGTCCACCGGTGATTCTTTTTTTTCAGTTTCAACAGAGGAACGGCGTTCCCTCGGCTTGAACATGTGCGGCGCCTGCAAGCTGACCTGTTGCTTGTCTCCGACTGGTCAGGTATATCCTTGCGCGTTTTTGCAGGAAGCCGAATTTCGGGCCGGAAAGCTTCCGGAAGATTCATTTGCGGCCATCTGGCAGGACTCGCCGGTATTTCATTCCTTCCGACGGCTCGAAATTAAATCGTGCGAAAATTGCTATCGATTTGACCTTTGTCACGGCGGCTGTCCGGCGATCGCTTATCATACCCAGCGTAAATTGGGTTTGCCGGACCCCGGCTGCCTTGCCAACTGTGTCAAAGAAAAACCGATGGCTGCAGTGAGCGGTTGATGTATAAGACTTCATTTAATTAGACAGGATTAACAGGATTGACAGGATCACTTTATCTTCTTGCAGTTAGATCCTGTCCATCCTATTGATCCTGTCAGAAAAATAGAATCGCATTTCCCTAATTTTCTTTTTTAATCATACTGGACGCTCGCGGCCAGAGACGATGCTCACATGATGCCAAACAACGACGATCTGGCAACCAAACATCAGCACTTACAAAATCTTTTGTTGGAAATGAAGCGGGTGTTGATCGCATTTTCCGGCGGGGTGGACAGCACCTTGTTGCTGAAGGTCGCCAAAGATGTTCTCGGGGATCAGGTGTTGGCGGTGACCGCCCTCTCTGAAACCACCTCGCGTCATGAGCGTCTGGACGCCGATCGCCTGGCGAAGGAATTGTCGGCCGAGCATTTACGGGTGCATACACGTGAGCTTCAGATGACTGAATTTGTAAAAAATCCGGAGAACAAATGCTATATCTGTAAAAAAGAGCGGTTCGGTGGCTTGGTTGAATTGGCCCAAAAAGAAGGATATCGCTTCGTATTGGACGGCGGTAATTTGGATGACCACTCAGATTATCGCCCGGGGATAAAAGCAACCAGGGAACTGGGTGTTCGCAGCCCTCTGGCCGAGGCGGGTTTTTCCAAACAGGACATTCGGACACTTTCCAAACAGCTTGGTCTGGACACCTGGGACAAACCGTCATACGCCTGTTTGGCATCACGCATTCCCTATCACAGTCCGATATCTGCAGAAAAACTCAGGCAAGTAGATGACGGTGAAGAATTTCTAAGAAATTTAGGATTCCTGGGTCAGGTTAGGGTCAGACACCACAATGAAATAGCCCGCCTGGAAATTGACGCCCGGGATCTGCCCCAATTTCTGCAGCCGGCGCTGCGTAACAAGGTCGTTGAGCATTTTAAAGAGCTCGGCTTCACTTATATAGCCCTTGACTTGGAGGGCTATAATATGGGAAGTTTGAACCGTGTTGCAGTAGCGGCACAGAAAGGAACGTAAAATGGACAGCAGCGATCTGAAAACGCTACTTGAAAATGTAAAAAATGGCCAGATTGACCTGGATACGGCTTATCATCGGTTAAAAAAACTGCCCTTTGAAGATCTTGGATATGCCAAAGTAGACACCCATCGGTGCATGCGAAACGGCGTCCCCGAAGTTATATACTGCGAGGGCAAGACCATTCCGCAAATTCAGGGAATAGCGAAAAATATTGCGCAACACCATTGTAATATTCTGGCAACCCGGGCCAGCCGTGAGGTTTTCGATGGTATCCGGGAAGCCATCGGGGACTGCGAATACCATGAAATGGCGCGCATCGTGGTGACCAAACCGCGACCGGTTAAAAGAGTCGGCAACGTGGTAGTCGTTTGCGCCGGCACATCCGATATCCCGGTAGGAGAGGAAGCTGCGATCACGGCCGAAGTCCTCGGAAATCAGGTCAACCGATTGTATGACGTCGGCGTGGCCGGCATTCATCGCCTGCTTGCCGTCTGCGACGACCTTTTCCGAGCCAATGTCGCCGTCGTTGTCGCTGGTATGGAGGGCGCATTGGCCAGCGTTGTGGGTGGACTGGTCTCATGCCCGGTCATTGCAGTTCCCACTAGCGTCGGTTACGGCGCCAGCTTTGGTGGAATTGCCGCTCTGCTCACTATGCTCAACAGTTGTGCATCGGGCGTATCCGTCGTAAACATCGACAATGGCTTTGGCGCCGGTTACCAGTCCAATCTGATCAATAAAATCGCGGTCAAAGGCGGTATGGAGGAATTGACCTCCGATTCCAAAGAAACCGAACAGCGGTTTAAAGTTGCTAAATGAATCTGATATTAATTATATTGTCGCTTAGCCGTTGAAAGCTTTTTTCGACAACAGGTTGACAAGAGATTGAAGGTTTCGGTATTCATTGTTGTACTATGAAGATCGCGTATTTTGACTGTTTCGCAGGTGCCAGCGGAGATATGATTCTGGGTTCACTCCTGGATGCCGGCCTACCGCTTGAGAAACTGAAAGAAACATTGGCCAAACTTCAATTGGATCATTATGATCTCAAGGTCAAAAAAGTCCAGAAAAAAGGCCTCGGCGGTAGTCAAGCATTGGTTATCATAAATGAAGCCAACCAAAATCACCGGCATCTGGCGGATATCAAAGCAATCATCTCTCAAAGCGATCTCGCAGATTCGATTCAACAAAAGTGTATCGCTATTTTCACTAGACTGGCGGAGGCCGAGGCCAGGATCCATCAGACAACGATCGATCGGATTCACTTTCACGAAGTCGGCGCGATGGATGCGATCATTGATATCGTAGGGGCGGTGGCGGGAACGACGCTGCTGGGTGTTCAAAAAATATTCTGTTCGCCGCTTAACACCGGCAGCGGAACGATCGAGTGTGCCCACGGTACGCTGCCGGTACCGGCACCAGCCACCGCTGAGCTGTTGAAAGGCAAGCCGGTTTATTCCACCGGAATAAAAGGGGAGTTGTTGACACCGACCGGTGCCGCTATTTTAACAACGCTTGCCTCAAATTTTGGACCGCTGCCGGCCATGTCGGTTGAGCAGATCGGGTATGGTGCCGGAACATCGGATCCATCGATTCCCAATTTGCTGCGGGTTCTTATCGGGGAAGCGGTCTGATAAATTTCGAAATTACTAACATCGGCAACGAAGTGATCGGCATCACCCCGGAGGCTGAGATTTTCAGGCAGAGGTCCTGGAAAATGGGGTTTCTCTCAAAAAAATTTTTGAATAGGCGAGGTTCAGAGGTTAAGGTTGGTCAATGTATTCGCCCTAACCACATCAATTAACCGTTAATAAAATGGGAGGAAAAACTATGGACAAAATACTGAGAATCAATGTTGGGGCCGACGGCGGCCCTGAATTCAAAACTGAACCATTGGGCGACTACGCAGGTTTGGGAGGCCGAGGCCTAACATCGGCCATCGTCTCCAAAGAAGTCCCGCCGTCGTGTCATCCCTTGGGCGAAGACAACAAACTAGTTATCGCTCCGGGGCTGCTCAGCGGTTCCGCAGCGGCCATGTCCGGTCGGATTTCCGTCGGTTGCAAAAGCCCGCTGACCGGGGGAATCAAGGAGGCCAATGCAGGTGGACAACCCTCCCAGATGCTGGGTCGGCTGGGGTATGCCGCCATTGTTTTGGAAGGCAAGCCTAAAGCAGACAGTTTGTACAAAGTATTCATCAACAAGGATGGTGTGAAGATCGCCGAAGACAACAGCTTGTGCATGCTGGGAAACTACGCGGTGGTCGATAAAATGAAAGCTGAGTACGGTGAGAAAATCGGCGTTATCTCCATCGGTCAGGCCGGTGAACAAAAGCTGGCGGGCGCCTCAGTTGCCTTTTCCGATATGGAACTACGGCCGACACGTCACGCTGGACGCGGCGGGGTGGGTGCCGTCATGGGTTCCAAAGGTGTCAAGGCCATCGTTGTTGATGATGCCGGTTGCAAAGTGCGCTCACCGGCGAATCCGGACGCTTTCAAAGCCGCCAACAAGGAGTTTGTGGCCGGCTTGAGAAAACACCCGGTCTCCGGTGAAGGGATGCCCGCCTATGGCACCAATGTGCTGACCAACGTCATCAACGAGGCCGGCGCCTATCCGACTAAGAATTTTCAGCTGGGTCAGTTTGACGGATGCGAGAAGATCAGCGGTGAAACCCAGGCCGAAACTGAAAATGCGCGGGGCGGTGAAGGGTCTGCGACCCATGGGTGTCACCGCGGCTGTGTCATTCGCTGCTCGGGGACTTTTTATGACAAAGACGGCAATTATGTGACCAAACAGGTCGAGTACGAGACCGTTTGGGCCCATGGCGGCAACTGCGGGATCGATGATTTAGATGCCATCGCCCAGATTGACCGGCTTGATGATGATTTTGGCCTGGATACCATCGAAATGGGCGCCACCATTGCCGTGGCCATGGAGGGCGGAATTGCCGAATTTGGAGATGCTGAGGCTGCAATTAAACTGGTGAAAGAAGTCGGTGCCGGCACGCCGATGGGAAAAATTCTGGGCAGTGGGGCGGCCGTCGCCGGAAAGGTTTTCGGCGTTGAGCGAGTCCCTGTCGTCAAGGGGCAGGCCATGCCGGCCTATGATCCCCGCGGCATCATGGGCATCGGGGTGACGTATGCCACCACTACCATGGGGGCGGATCACACCGCCGGCTACGCTGTGGGATCGAACATCCTGGGAACCGGTGGTAAAACCGATCCCCTGTCACCGGAAGGCCAGGCCGAGTTGTCGAAAAATCTTCAAATTGCAACCGCAGCCATTGACTCGACCGGCATGTGTCTGTTCATCGCCTTTCCGTGTTTGGATCAACCGGAAACATTTCAGGCGCTGATCGATGTCATCAACGGTTTTACCGGCGCCAGTTTAACAGCCGACGATGTTACCGAACTGGGCAAATCCATTCTCAAAAACGAGAGAGAATTCAACGCCGCGGCGGGATTTACAAACAAAGATGACCGGCTGCCGGATTATTTTAAGAAAGAGGCACTGGGTCCGCATAATATCACTTTCCAGGTACCGGATGAGGAACTGGATCAAGTCCATAGTTACTAAGGGCTTAAGCGGAAGCAACATCTTATGTTGAAGATAAGGGAGTCCGGAATCGGGACTCCCTTTTTTTCTCGATGATCAAATAATGGAAAGGATCACATGTGAAAAATCAACAGATCGGAAAACTAAACTTGAACGTTACAGGTGACCAGATCCATTTCTTTTTTTCCTTGCTGCGGCATGGGTTTATGGTTGAAACGCCGGTGGGCTGCAGTGTCAAGACGATGCTTAACAATATTCTCGGCATGAATGACGAATATGTTGAAAACCGGATAAAAACCATATTCCTGGATGCGAAACCGGTTGACGATATCAAAACCGCCTGTATCAACGATGGGTCTGTCCTGGTGCTTTCAGGAGCGATGCCCGGATTGGCCGGCGCGACGCTTCGCCGGGGCGGTCAATTGGCTTCTTTTCGTGGGTCAATCTCTTGCAGGAGCGATGGTAAAAACGCCTTAAAACAAGAGGGTCGCGTCGTTGTAAAGCTTTTCAATTTGCTGGTCAACGATCTTGGACCGATTTTTCTCAAACAAGGTGTACTGATAAAAAAAGAACAACTGGAGGACTTTTTTGGCAGCCGGCCGTCAGATTTCTGGCCGAGCTTGAAATCTGCGTATTTTGACAGTCAAAAAATAAACTTGGCTACCTGGTCTGAAATCGCCTTTCCGGATCTGTTGCTTCTCGTTGCCGAACCTGTCGAGAGCTCCTGACCCGGACAAGCCGGAATTGAAGATTGAAGATTTGTGGAAGTCGCTTCGCTCTGCCGCTAACGGTTGAATGGAGTGATGGAGTATTGGAGTAGTGGTCTATCGCCCATAAACTCTATGCATCAGAGAAACACTATGGTTTATGTTTAAAGTTTTCTGAGATCGGTGTTAGGTTTTCGTTTTTCCAATACTCCATTACTCCAACACGCCAAAAAAATATCGAGCAGTGCAGAGTCAGATAGAGCCCGCTTCAAGGGGACCAACCAAAGCCAGGTTTTTGGGGCCTGGATT
>JAAUYD010126544.1_pt1 | contig 12627 bp, 10 predicted proteins | sample 7278101 | NCBI WGS metagenome assembly JAAUYD01 (sample SAMN14350128, study PRJNA611818) | marine sediment metagenome | isolation source: surface marine sediment (0.6m) | place: French Polynesia: Moorea | collected 2018-08 | reverse complement strand
AAGGTGTTTAATCCTCAGAATACTACTTGTATTCCTGCGGTTAAACACCTTACCCCAACACCGAGATTGGGACCGAGGGGAGGTTTTGAAACTGTTTTTATCGTTGGTTCCTTTTGTAGAAGTAAATAATGACCAACAGCTTGGCCATTTTATCGCCGACGCTCCTGCCGGCATGGGGGACGTTGGCGTCAAAATAGACCGTGTCCCCCGCTTCCATAGGGTAGGTTTGATCTCCGTAGACAAATTCAAGATTGCCTTCGATGATGTACATGAACTCTTCGCCTTCATGGGAGTACATTTTGTTGATCTCCCATGGTGCGTAGATGATGAAGGGCTCCATGTTCTTGCCGGGTTTGTCGCCGGCGAGTACCTTATAGTCGTAACCTATCTGCTGCAAGGTGCCTTTGATGACCGCCCCTTCATCTCTCTTTTGAAAACTGATTTTGATATCTTCCAGGGGCGCGATGCTCTTTCCGAACATCCGCGTGACCTCGACATTCAAGGCGCCGGCGATGCGATTCAAAGTCGAGTAGGGCGGTGCTTTCTCAGATCTTTCAACTTTCGACAGATAGCCTTTGGTGAGGCCCGTGCGATTGGCCAGCTGCTCCAGGGTCAGCTCGTTGAGTTTACGTAGGGTTTTTATGTTTTTACAAATTATTTTTTCATCCATAGGGTTTTGAGTTTCCATAGGATTAGCAAGTTAATTTCCATAGACCATCTTCGGCAGTTCGGTTACCAGACCCGGCCAGACGGCGATGATGACCAGGCCGATAAGCTGCAAAATGACGAAAGGGATTATTCCTTTGTACAAATCCGTGGTTTTCACCTCCGGAGGACTCACCCCTTTAAGATAGAAGAGCGAAGGGCCGAAGGGCGGGGTCATAAAAGAGGTCTGCAGATTGACGGCGAACATGATGCCGAACCAGAGCGGATCGTATCCGTAGTCGACCACAATAGGCGCGATTATGGGGATGTGGATGTAGGTGATTTCGATAAAATCGAGAAAGAAGCCTAAAACGAAGATGAAGACCATCACCATGGTCACCAGCTGCCATCCCTCGAGATTCAGACTGTCGACAAACTCCCGCAGCAGATCATCCCCGCCCAGACCGCGAAAGACCAGGGCAAAACACGTAGCGCCCATGATGATGATAAAGACCATGCAGGTCATTTTGATGGTCTCTTTGGCCACCTCATGGAGTAATTTGGCCTTGAGCTTGCGGTTGAGCGCGGTGAGCAAAACTGCGCCCACAGCTCCCATGGCGCCGGATTCGGTGGGCGTTGCGATGCCCGCAAAAATGGTTCCCAGCACCGCCAGGATCAGGAACAGCGGGGGGACGAGCGCCTTCAAAATTCTGAGGATAAAAGCTCTGTCCATCCCGATGCCCTTTTCATGGGCGGAGGGAACATGCTTGCTGCTGAAAAACGTCGACAGCCATATAAAGAGACAATAGAGACCCGCCAGAATCAAGCCCGGTATAACGGCGCCGATAAACATGTCCCCGATGGGCACCTCCATCACCGGTCCCAGGAGCAGCAGCACCAGACTGGGTGGCAGGATCTGCCCCAAAGTACCCGAGGCGGCAACCGTGCCCGAGGCAAAGGGCCTGGAATACTTGTGCTTCAACATGGTGGGCAGGGACATCAACCCCATGGTGACCACGGTGGCGCCCACAATCCCGGTTGAGGCGCCCAGCAGGGCTCCCACCACCACAACGGATATGGCCAACCCACCGCGTACATTGCGGAAGAGTTCCTGCATGGTTTCCAATAGCTCTCTGGCCAGCCCGGATCTTTCCAGGGCGAGCCCCATGAAAATAAACAAGGGCACCGCCATGAGCATGGTGTTGCTCATGATGCCCCACATGCGCAGGGGCATCAGGTCAAAAAAGGCAGGGCTTAACCCGATGAGCCCGAAGAGGAAGGAGACCCCCATCATGGTAAAGGTGACCGGGTATCCGGCCATCAACGCTAAGGTGAGCACCAGAAAGAGCCAGGCGGCAAGATAGTCCGCAATCCAAAACGGCAAAAATTCGATCAGCATTTATACTTCCACCCTGGAGGAGGTCTCCAAGGGTTTGCCGATGAGGATAAAGGCGCTTTTGATACCCAGCGACAGGCCTTGGATCAGGATTAAAAAATATCCCGCCGGCAGGGCCGCCTTGATTAAAAAGCGGAAGGGAATGCCGCCGGGGTCGAGGGAGGTCTCACCGACTTGATAGGCCACGATGACCCACGGGATGGTGGTGGTCAGGACCAGGTAGCAGGATGGGATCAACAAGAAGATGACCCCCAGAAAATTGACCAGGGCCCGCTTCCTCCGCTCCATCACCGAATAGAAGATGTCCACGCGTACATGGCGGTCATGGAGCAGGGTGAAGCCGGCCCCCATCAGGAAGATGAATGCAAAGAAATGCCACTCCAGCTCGGCCATGAAGACAAAACTGGTATTGAACACATAGCGCAGCACCACATTGGAAAAGATGATGCCAATGAACAGATAGACAGCAGCGGTGACCACATAGCTGCCTATCCATTCATTGATGCTGTCGCAGATTTTGACAACGCTTCTCAAGAAGTTCACGCTTTAACCACGCTCCTCTTTACCCCATAGTTGCATAAAAAAGATGGCAAAAGGTTATATGGTTTGGAGCCCTCCGACTTTTGCAACAATAGGGTCACCTATGCCATGGTGTTCCAATAGACCTTTTCAGACATGCCGCCCCAAACAGCGGTCTTGGACTGGAACGCCTTGTAATCTTCGTGGACTTTTGCGGCAAAGGCATCTTTTTTGGCTTCTGCTGCGACGACCTCTTTGGCGATCTCTTTGATCTTTTTCATCACATCGTCCGGGTAAACCTCTACCTGGACTTTGTGCTCTTTCACCAGCTGATCCAGGGCGGCCCCGCTTTGGGCGTCAAAGGCGGCCAACGTGCGAACATTGATGTCGGCGGCAGCGATGTCGAGAATGCGCTGCAGGTGCGGGGGAAGCTCACTATACGCTTTTTTGTTGAAGAAGATGTCCAGCACCGGCCCGGGCTCATGCCATCCCGGGGTATAGTAGTATTTGGCAACCTTGTAGAATCCGAGCAGAATGTCGTGGACCGGCCCGACAAATTCAGCCGCATCCACCACGCCCCTTTCAAGGGCCGGGAAGATCTCGGCCGGCGGCATCATCACCGTGGTGACGCCGATTTCAGAGAGCACCTTGCCTGCGATGCTGCCGATCCTCATTTTCAACCCTTTGAAATCCTCCAAAGAGTTCATCTTTTTCCGGTACCAGCCGCCCATTTGTACGCCGGAGTTGCCCACGATACGGGGAACCAGGTTGAATTGGTCATAGAGTTCGGTCATCAGCGTCATGCCGTTGCCCTCATAAAACCAGGCATTGATGGTCTGCGCATTCATACCGAAGGGGATCGACCCAAACCAGTTGAAGGCCGTGGATTTGCCGGCCCAGAAATAGGGAGATCCGGATCCCATCTGTACGGTTCCTTTGGAGACGGCGTCAAAAGCCCCGAACGGGGGGACCAGCTCACCGCCGCCATAGAGTTTGATCTCCAGCTGCCCATCGGACATCTCTTTCACATTTTGGCAAAAGGATTTGATGCCGTCGAACATGATGCGCACTTTGGGATTCCAGAATGTGGTGGCCTGCCATTTGACTTTTTTGGTGGAGGCGATGACGGCGGGTGCTCCTACAGTTAAAGATGCTGCTGCTGCGGCGGTGCCGACGCCTGCTGTTTTCAAAAACGTCCGTCTCTTCATGTTCTCTCCTTCCTCAAAATTGATATGAATTGTCTTCCACTTTTACCCATATTATGTGAGCGTTTGCCGGCGCCATATCATTACGCCCCAATAGGCGATGACGAACCTACTGGATGTCTGCGATCGGCAATATGTTTTCGGCAAACGGAATAATATAGCCTCTTCCCTTTAGCTGACGAATATATTGATCCATGTCGTCCACATGGTTGAATCCCAAAGATTGTGTCTGGGATGGGGAAAAATCCGATACAAGGGAGACCCTGAACCGTTGAAGGACATCCATGCATCGAAGCGCCACATAAGCCGGCATGTTAAATTTTTGGGTGAGCCGGTATCCTAGCTTTTGGGGATCTTCCCGGAACGTTCTCAGCGCATCGGCATAGGTCTCGTTCCCCACCCCTTGTTCACAGCCGGCCACAAAGAGGAGCTCGCCGCCTTCCTTGACCACATTGACCGCATTGAAAAGGGCTTTGGTGGCTTGATAGAGCTGCCCGTCCGTTCGGTGACCGCCGGCTGAAAACAGGACAAAATCAGCTTTCCGGGGGACACGGACACTGCAAGCGTGATCCACTTTTTGGCAACCCTCTAAAAATGTGGCGTGCAAAGGGCCAACATCGCAATGAAAAATTTCGCCGCTCCCGTTGGCGGCCACCGCCACATAGGTGCACGTTTTGTCCTTCAAAAAGATATCCGCCGCCTCTGTGAGATCTTCGTTGATGGGATTCCCCGCGAGCTTGGCCGGGAGCACGTTGGGGTGGGGCGTGCCGTCCAACCGGATGGCCAGGGCGTGGTTTTGCTGGATTGTATCGTATCCGGCAATGCCGGGTACGATATACTTGCGGCCGCCGCCAAACCCGGCAATCTGATGGTGAAGAAGACCTCCGAAAATAATAATGTGGTCGGCATCAACAGCTTCCCTCGTGATCAACACACGGGTTTTGCGGGATGTCTCTCCAAGGGGAACCAGACGGTGCTGGTCATTGCAGGCAGAGTTGAGAATATCAATCCTATGGCTGCCGAAAGTTCCGGCCAGCTGCGGGTACTTCTCTTTGTCCATGTCTTCGTGGGTGCCCAATGCAATGATAATTTTGATGCGATCCTCTGATACACCCAACTCCAACAGCGCTTTTACAATGAGGGGGACACACAGATCTCCGCGGGCCCACAGTCTTGTATCATCCGGAATGATGATGGCGATCTTTTGATCAATGATATCCCCGGGGCTGTGGGTTTTGATGCCCTCTGAAATGATCTGCCGAATGGTGTCATGACGGATGGCAGGGACATCCTTGCCTGTAAGGACGGCGGACACTTGTTCATCCGGAATGGTGATTTCAATCGAGGTACGGCCTTTTTCCAGATGTATCTTCATGGGAGTCCTTATGCCGCTTTGCCCCAGTGGATCATGTACCGGCCGCCACTTGCAATTCTGCCCGCTACAAATTCAGCTCCGCAGATGAAGGTGCTGATTTGGAATGTGTTAATCAATGGAATGGCCGCACTGCGCGCATGATGACGGTATGTTGGTATCATGCAGCGGTGTGCAATGTCTTTCGGCATGGAGCTATCCATCTTAGAAGTCGTCATCAGCACCCGGAGGTCGTCACACAGGTCAAGATCAAAATTGCCGTTTGATCCCATACCCTAAAAGTATTGTTTGCTGTTTGTCAACTTGTTCCTGGGAATCTTCTATGTGTCGCTTTTTAAACCATTTGAAATTATATATAATTTTTGTTTCGCGGTCTAAAAGGTGTTTTTTTATAGGAAACATTGTTGACTCGTTAACCATAACTTCAACATTCCTTGTTCGATATTCTGCGGTTCAATACTAGCGCCTGGGCCAGCAACACAATGGGATGGACTGCTTTGCGCTGGGTGCCGTCTTTGATCTGCTGTCGGCAGGAGGTACCTGCAGCAGCGATGATGGTTTCGGATGACGCCGCGCGCACGCTGGGAAAAAGGGCCTGCTCACCGATGGCCATGGAGATGTCGTAATGCTCCTTTTCATAGCCGAAAGAGCCGGCCATGCCGCAACAGCCGCTATCGATCTCTTCCACGATGGCATTGGGCATCAGGTTGAGCATCTCTACGACATTGGCAGCGGTGCCGTAGGCTTTTTGGTAGCAGTGGGTGTGCAGCTTGATCTTGCGATGTCCGGCTTTGCCATTGAATTCCATGGAGAGATTGCCCTTGTCCGCCAGGTCGGTGATGAACTCTTCAAAAAAGAAGGCCTGATCCGCCACATGGCGTGCCGCCTCGGTTTTGAGCAGACTTGGGTATTCATCCCGGAAGGTGGCAATACAACTTGGCTCAATTCCCACAATGGGCGTACCGCGTCGGGCATGGGCCGCCAGCAGCCCGACGTTGCGGCGTGCATTGGCCCGGGCCTGTTTGAGCAGCCCCTTGGAGATCATCGGTCGACCGCAGCAGCGCCGACCTTGAATCAGTTTGACTTCGAAGCCTGCGGCTTCCAACACTTGCACCGCCGCCACGCCGATCTCCGGTTCGTGATAGCTGATGTGACAATCGTCCCACAAAATCACATGATCTTTGGTCGCTCCGATTTTCGGTGTGCGCCGTTTAAACCATTGTTGAAAGGTCTCCTCCGCCAACAGTGGCAGGTCGCGACGTTGATCGATTTTCACACTACTATCAAGGAGTCTGCGAAAGGCTTTGTTTTGATAAATCGTATTGGCCAGCTGGGGTGCCTTGCTGCCCGCAGCGCCCGCCAAACCCATGGCGCCGAACATTCGGCTGCGCAGTGGCACGCCGTGTTTGGCCTGGTAAATGGACAAGAACTCGTACTTGAGCTTGGCCATATCCACCTTGGAGGCGCACTCCTTGCGGCAGGCCTTACACTCCAGGCATAACTCCATGGCCTGGTAAAGGGCTTTGTCCGCCAGACCCTCCGAACCCAATTGACCGGTGAGGGCTGTGCGCAGGGCATTGGCCCGGCCGCGGGTGGAGTGCAGTTCTTCCCGTGTGACGCGATAGGAGGGGCACATGGTGCCGGAGATTTGGGAGCGGCAGATACCCATGCCGTTGCACATCTCAACCAGGCCGGCGAATCCGCCGTAGTCGCTGAAGTCGAGATAGGTGTTTTTAGGCGCCAACGGTGTCTTATATTCCGGGTGGTAGCGCAGCCACCCCGTATCCCAGGGCTCGATGGGATTAAGTACTTTGTGGGGGTTCAAGCGGTTGTCCGGATCAAAGGCCGCCTTGACGTCTTTAAACGCCTGGTACAGTCGGGGCCCGTAGAGCCGCTCATTGAAATAGCTGCGCGCCAGCCCTTCACCGTGCTCGCCGGTGGTGGTGCCGTGGTGGGCAATGGCCACATCCATGATCTCCTTGGAGAGCAATTCCAGGCATTGCAGTCCCGAATAGGTTTTCAGATTGATCTCCAGCATCATGTGCAGACAACCGGCCGATGCGTGGGCATCGAAGTTGATGTCGATGCCCTGTTTGCGACCGACCTCTATCACATCCCGGGTGTAGGCGGTAAGTTTATCCACGGGAACGGCCGCGTCGTCGATGATCCCGATGGGCTTATCATCACCGGGTTTGCTGAGCAGCAGTCCCAGTGTCGATTTGCGCAGCAGCCACACGTTGCCGATCTGCTCGGCCGTGGCGCAATGGGTAAGGGGTTCCTTATAGCCCTCTTTGCCCAACCATGTTTTAAAGCGGTCGATGCGGTGGTCCACCTCACCCTGTGTCCCCTCTGCAAACTCCACGATCAGGATGGCGCCTGGATTTCCCTGAACGAATTTTCGCAGCATGGGCCGAAAGCCGGGATGGTGATCCGCCAGCATGATCGACGGCGACGTCATCAACTCCACGGCCGCCGGTTGGTGCTCCAGGATGGCGGGCACCATGTCCAGGGCCTGCTGCACCTTGGGAAAATGGAGCACCATCAAATTGACCACCTTGGGACGCGGCACCACGCCCAATGTGATTTCGGTAATCGTCGCCAGGCCCCCCTCACTGCCGGCCATCAAATGGGCCAGGTTAATGAGGCCTTCGTTGACCTGGTCATACAGCAATCGGTTCAATCGGTATCCGGCCACATTGCGCCATGTCTTGGGGTACCCGGTCTCGATCTCTTTTCGGTATTGGCTCAAGAGTTGTGGAATGGTTTGATAAAGTTTGCCTTCCATGGTGTCCTGGCGGGCCTTAAAGTCCACGGCCCCGGCATCCTTGGCATCCAACACGGCTTTGCTGCCGTCGGCCAGCACCACTTCCATGGCCTGGATGTGGTCGCCGATCATACCGTATTTAAAGGAGTGCGATCCGGTGGAGTTGTTGCCGGCCATGCCGCCCAAAGTGGCCACCATGCTCGACGAGGGGTCCGGCCCCACCATCAGGCCGTGGGGCGCCAGGGCCGTGTTCAGAGCATCCAGGACCACCCCGGATTCCACCCGCACCCGTTTCTCTTCGGGATTGAGTTCCAGAATTTTGTTCAGGTATTTGCTGTGATCGATGACCAGGCCCGTACCCACTGCCTGGCCCGAGAGGTTGGAGCCGCCTCCGCGGGGAATAATCGCTGTGCCGTGACGGGCGGCAATCTCCATGGCGGCCTGAACATCGTCCCCATCGCGGGGTAGCACCACACCCAGTGGTGTTTTGCAGTAATCGGAGGCGTCGGTGCTGTAAAGCTGCCGCGTCAAGCGGTCCACCCTTACATCGCCCCCCACAGCCCGTTTCAGATCATGAACCAGTTCACGCGTCGCATCGTCGATCAATTTCATGGAGGACAACATAGACTATTTGATCGATAACTCAAATATTTCTTTTTCGCCCCAACCGCTCAGCATGCAGCCGCCCTTCAATATACAGGGCCAATGCCCGCACCGCACGGTCCGACGAACGGAACACCGCCATCCCCTTCTTCATCAATTCATCCACCAGCGGGTCGTACAATCGCCCGCCGTCCACCACACCCACCACCGGATTGTCCAGCTCCGCAATCAGCTTCGGCATCTCAGCGGCGATGCTGCCGGGGGCTTTAAAATCATATCGTTGGGTTTCACATTCGGCCAGGGTGCGCATGGCCGGTGAAAGGGGATCGAGCCCCACCACCACCGCATCCACGCCAGGATCTTGGGCCAGATGTTTCACCGCCAGAATATGGGCCTCGTCATCGGCACCGGGATTGATGTCCAGGGGATTTTGAACTTCTACCAGGTGATCCAGGCCCTTGTTTTTCAACATGGCTTGGATCTTCTCCTCGGCGGCGGGAGATATGAGGGCCATTTTCATGGTAAAGTCATCCGACTGGATATTGTCGGCCATGCCCACGGCCTCAAATCCGGCACCGCTCAGGGCTGCCAGGCGGTTTCCGCTGATCTGCTTGCTGTGCAGACGCTGGGAGAGCATCAGCAAATCCTCGAACTGGGTAAAGTTGGCGGCCACGATGCCGCCGGCCTGACGCACGCACGACTCGCACACCATATAGTCGCCGGCCAAAGAGGCGGTATGTCCAGAGGTGGCGGTTTTGCCTTCGGGGGTGCGCCCGGCTTTATAAAAGATGACATCTTTTCCAGCGATCACCGCCTCGCGCACCGCTTTGCCAAAGGCCAGCCCGTCCAGGTCTTTGAAGCCCTCGGCATACACGGCGATCACATCGATGTCGGTGGCGTCTTTCAGATAGCGTACCATATCGCCCAGGGTCAGATCGTTCTGGTTGCCCACCGAGATCATATAGGCCGGGTCGAGCTCCGGACGTTTGCTCAGCCGGGTGATCATGAAGGCCCCGCTCTGGCTTACAAAGGCGGCCGTACGTTTGTAGTCGCCCCGTTGTTTGGGCAACTTGGCATCCGGTATGAAGAGGGTGTCGTATTTCCCGGGATGGGAGATCACCCCCAGGCAGTTGGCGCCCAAAAAGACCGGCCCACCGTCCCCCTGGGAATGCGCCGCGCTGATCTTGGCCATGACCTGGGCGGCCCGCTCCTGGCTATCATGGGTCTCACCCATGCCGCCGGGGATGAGCATAACGGTCTCAGCTGCCTCATGTGCGATAATCACTTCCACCAGGTCCGGCACCTTGTCGGCCCCCACGGCGATGACCAGCAGATCGAGTTTGACATCTAAAGAGGCCAGATCGGACACACATTGCATGCCCTCAAAGGATTCCATGCCCGGTCGGATGATTCGGATATCCTCCGAGGGATATCCGTTGGCCAGAATATTATTGAGAATGATGCGGCCGAAGTTCATCCGGGACGTGGACACGCCGAGAATACCGATGGTTTTGGGGTGCAGCAGGTGGCCGATTTTTTGATAGGGCCTGGCCGTGGGCAGGAGTGCGGGCTTGGAAAAGCGGCACATGCCGTCCAGGGGCACCATCAGGTAATCGGTAAAGGCAAAGGGGTTGATCTCGAGTTCTTCGATCACAAAGGGTGCATCCGAATTGGCCGGAGAGAAGTAGTTGGCCATGGCGATAAACGAAGACAAGCATTCGATCAACTGCTCGTCCGTGACGATACGGCGCTGGCCGCGGGTCAGCCCGGCCAGCTTTTTATAGCAGATGGTCTGCCGAAAGATCTCAAAGAAGGTGTCGCCGTCGGTCATGGCCGTTGAGGCCGCCACAATGGCCTGCCCTTTGCGAAAGCGTTCCGCATACAGCTCGGTATCGGTGCCCCCCAATCCGGCGCTGATCACCATGCCGAACTCGCGGGTGTTGCGGATGCCCACGATCATCTCGTTTCCAAAGGCCTGGGAATCCGGCGGCATGAATTGGACCATCAACACCCCCACGATGTCCCGGGCCAGGGCCTTCTGCAGCGCCTCCCCGCTCAGCCCATTGTACTTTTCAGCGCCATGGGCCGGCCGGCGCTCAATCATGGCCGCACAGGTCTCGGGGACCTCGTACATCATGCGGCGCCATGCCGAACGGATCTTCTCAGGCGTCTTGTCCACCACCTTGACCCCGCCCACCTCGGTCTTGTGGATAATGGTGGGCGAGACGATCTTCAACACCACCTTGTCCCCCGGCATGGACGTCAGCTCCTCGTCCGACAGCCGCGACCCCTTGGTCAGCAGCAGAGTGCGCGGCGGTGTTTCGGCTCCGGAGCGCTGCAGCAAGGCATAGGTTTCATATTCGAAGAGAAAGTCGCGGCCCTCGTCGTCCGCCACTCTAAAAAGCTGGGTGATGGCACCGTAATCTATGGCAAGATTGACAGATGCGTCGTTAGGTGGATTGTTTGGCTTCGCCATGATGTCTCATCCTTCATGCTACCCTCATGGGGCGGTGAAAAGGCGCGGATTGGCAAAAGAGATCCGCATTCATCTTGTCAGCGTACTGAAAAGACCTGCATATTTCAAACCATTACCGAATGTGTTGACAGATCTCCCGTTTAGAGGAAAAATCAGTAGACCACACATCACAATGCAAACGGAGGGGAAAATGAGCGAAAGCATGGAGGAGCTCCAATCATTTGTTGATGAATGGACCGATACCGAGGAGAGATGCAAAGAGGCCTTTATCCGGTTAAAATCACACCTTGCCGCCAAGGAAGGCGCCCGGCTTGAGTTTCTTGCGCGCCCCGGCGTCACCTATTCGCTCCGGGCGGTCCATCCCAATCAAACCCAGCGGGAACTATTCGTCATGGTGGATGTGATCGAGGACGATCCGCGATGGCTTTCTGTCTGCTTTTACGGCGACATGGTCAACGATCCGGACGAACAGGGGGATTTTGTACCCGAGGGGCTCCTGGGAGAAGATGCCGCCTGCTTCGATATCGAAGCGTACGAGGACGCCATGCTGCAATACATTGAAGCCCGAATGGATGAGGCTTACAAAAGCGCTGCAGTGGCCTGACGCTCCTCGTCATCCATAAACTTCACAGCATTGCCGGTGCACAGGATCATCACAGGTGATCCGTGCACCGAAGCAAAGATTAGGCAGGACCCAAATCATTGCCTGGAGCGAACATGTCTCTCCCCATTATTTACCACACCCAGATTCAGCCTCAATGGCTCGACTATAATGATCACCTGAATGTCGCCTATTACGTTTTGATTTTCGACAACGCCGGCGAGGCCTTTGTCCGCACCATCGGACTGGGGGAGGAGGTAACCCGGCAGACGGGTATCTCCTGGGCTATTTTGGAAAACCACGTCATCTATAACCGCGAAGTCACCCTGGGCCAGACCGTTGATATCGGCATGCAGCTATTGGACTACGACCACAAGCGGCTGCATCTCTATATGGAAATGTATGTGACCGGCGAACAAGGCTACCTGGCCGCCACCATTGAACAAATGGTCATGTGCATGGACCTGAACACCCGGCGCTCAACCAACCTGCCCCATCCGGTCCAGGCCAACATCAAGTCCCTGGCCGAGGAACAACGCCATCTCCAACGTCCCAAAAATATCGGTCGGAAAATCGGCATCCGCCGCTAAATATCAATACGACGCCAATTCAATTCCTCCGTCATCCCAGCAGAGGAGAATGTGTCGCTATTGCACCCATCAACGCAATTGGGGACTGACGTCATTCCGGCGGAGGAGTCTGTGTCATAATTGCATAAACAACGGCATTTGTTAACATCGTCATTCCGGCGAAAGCCGGAATCCAATATAGGATCAGTTACTTACGCTTATGGATGCCGGCTTTCGCCGGCATGACGGGCAGTATTTAGCCTATTTATTGAATTGTGACACAGTCTCGGAGGCCGGAATCCAGAGCGGTCTGACGTCAATGGATTCGCACCTAGCTTTCCCTTGGCCGCGATGGAAGAATACACGCCTTAAATTAGAAACATCCCGTCTACAAACATCTACTCTCTATGCACCATATGTACCGTATAGGTTAGCGCTTCACCGGCCAGCGGATGGTTGGCATCCACAGTCACCGTT
>JAAUYD010093492.1_pt1 | contig 12629 bp, 15 predicted proteins | sample 7278101 | NCBI WGS metagenome assembly JAAUYD01 (sample SAMN14350128, study PRJNA611818) | marine sediment metagenome | isolation source: surface marine sediment (0.6m) | place: French Polynesia: Moorea | collected 2018-08 | reverse complement strand
CTTTTACTTTGAAATCATGAATGCTTTTAAATACAAAGTAACAATTAAAAACGGTAAACTTGATTTACCCCCATTAGACTTACCAGAAGGAACCATTGTTGAAGCAATTTTATTAGTAAATGAACCAGGCAAAACAGAGGTAGATGAAACAGAGTATTTATTATCTACAGAAGCAAATCGTCGTCATTTGATGGAAGCATTAGAAGAATTAAAAGAACCTGAGAATTATATTTATATTGATCCTGAAACATTATGAGAAAAATTGCCTTTTTACCACGAGGGTTTGAGCAGTTTAATAAATGGGCAATAGAAGACAAAAAAATTTATAATAAAATTGTCAATCTCATTAAAGATATCCAAAGAGATCCATTCACTGGTCTAGGAAAACCAGAAGCATTAAAATATGATTTATCAGGTTTATGGTCACGACGTATTAACAATGAACACCGCTTAGTTTATAGTATTACTAATGAAGAAATTGTAATTGTTTCTTGTCGATTTCATTATTGATAACTATATTGCATAATTTAAAAAGAGGAGATGAATTAAAACTTAGTGAAACTATTTTTCAAGTTTCCATAGAAATAGAGAAGAAAATCGCTACAACTTGGAAACCTGAACCGATAGAAAATCAGAAAAAATTTATTCTTGTTTACCATCTAGTTTCAAGACAACCTCTTCTGGGTGATGATGTTTATCACGAACATTTAGGGGAGGAAGGACAGGGAAAAAGGGTTGATGAAGACTGATCAATTGGGCTAAGGTTTTTTTCAGTTGAGTACGGGAAACAATGGCATCCACAAAGCCGTGTTTTAGCAAATATTCCGACGTTTGGAAGCCATCGGGCAATTTTTCCCTTAAGGTTTGTTCAATCACCCGTCGACCAGCAAAACCAATGGTGGCATTAGGTTCAGCGATAATAATATCCCCTAGCATCGCAAAACTGGCAGTCACTCCCCCTGTAGTGGGATGGGTTAAAACAGGGATATAGAGTAATTTGGCATTGCGATGATGTTCGAGGGCCCCAGAAATTTTGGCCATCTGCATCAAGCTTAACATCCCTTCTTGCATCCGCGCCCCACCAGAGGCACAGACAATAACCACCGGGAAGCGTTCCTGTGTAGCGTGTTCAATCAAGCGACAGATTTTTTCTCCCACCACAGACCCCATACTTCCCCCCATAAAGCGGAAGTCCATCACTGCCAAAGCTAAAGGAAGACCATCAATTAATCCCGTTCCGGTTTGTACTGCATCAATTAACCCTGTTTTTTCTTGAGTGTCTTTGATACGATCGCTGTAGGGTTTGCGATCGCAGAATTTGAGAGGATCAGTAGGGGTAAGATTTTCATTCAGGGGTTTCCAGGTATTTTTATCAATTAACTGGGCAATGCGTTCTAAACTTTCTACCCTAAAATGATGACCGCATTCGGTACACACCAGTTGATTAGCCTGAAGGTCTTTAGTATAGGTTAAGGCCGTACAAGCTTCGCACTTAGTCCATAAACCATCGGCAATTTCCCGTTCTTTCTGTTGTTGTTGAATCGCGGGTTCTGACTTTTCTTGTTTAGCAAACCAATCAAATATAGACATAGATAGAATATGAGTTTTAGTAAGAAAAACGCACGGTTTTACCCGTGCAGGAGTCTTGATTGAAAATTTTAGCTAATTTCTTCAACAGAACGTTCTAACATTGTCTCCTCTGTGGCCTCTCCCTGTTGACGTTCTTCAGCCAGTAATTCCCTAGCTTTTTCATTAATCGTTTCTTCTTGATGAATCTCTTCTACTTCAGCAGCCCGATTAACCATTTTTTGATGTTGTTGTTCATCGGTTAAATGCTTTTGAGCCATCAATTCCCGTGCTTTTTCTTCGGTATTCATAACTGAATTTCTCCATGGCTGAGACTGTTTATATCTTATCATCGCGGATCACAAACCTCAGACTTTGCGTTACATTATGATCAAAACCCATCATGCTTGGCTTCTTGAGGAAAAAATTAGGCATAATCACTCAAAGAAGGCATAATAGAATGGGTTGATGAGGAGGAATGGGGACTTTTTTAAGTCTGTAGCACTATGGAACAATCGACAAATCAAGGGACTACCCCTAACCACGTTGCTTTACTAGAGCGTATTGCCTTAAGAACCAGTCAAATTCCTTGGCAAATCTGGGCGATCACTCTAATTATCGTCTCTGGTACCATCGGTTTTACGGCAACCTCGATGTTGTTAAGGTTGCCAAAATCCCCTCAATGTGTTCGTATTTTCTGGCCGGTTGCTTCAGCGTCAATGCGGATTTATTGCGCCCAAATAGAAGCCGAACAAGGGACAGTGGATAGCTTTCTACGGGCGATTAACTTAGTTGAAGCACTGCCCGATCATCATCCTCTACGGCACGAAATCAACCGTAACGTCGAAGAATGGGCGGTAGCTATCCTGGATATGGCTGAAAAAGAGTTTCAACAAGGCAAGTTAGAAGCAGCCATTAAAACAGCCCGTCGTGTTCCTGATTATGTCCAAGTTTATGAAGTGGTAGAAGAACGAATTGAAAAGTGGCGCAGCGTTTGGCGAGAAGGAGAAGAAATTTTTGCTCAGGTGGAAGAAGAGTTACGTCAGTCCAATTGGAATCTAGCGTTTAGAGAAGCGGTTAAACTTCTGAGTATCGCCAATAAGTATTGGGCAACCACAAGATACGATGACACCGTGAATAAAATCCAATTAGCTCAAGAAGAAAGCAGTCGCTTAGATAATGCTTATGATGTTTTACGTCAAGGAGGAATTGATAATTGGTTAACCGCCATCACCGATGCTGAAAAAATTTCCCCTGAGAGTTACGCTTATCAAGAAGCTCAAAATCTCATCGAAGATGCCAAAGAGAAAATTACTGATTATATTGATGATTTAATCGATGATCGTCGTTGGTCAACCCTATCCGATGTCGTTAATCAACTCCCCGATAGTCTGGCCTTATCTGAAGAGATAGCAGACTGGAGAAGCCTGGCCAGTGCAGGTTTAGATGCTCAACTAGGAACAGTAGAAAACCTAGAAATTGCCATTTTAGCCCTCGAAGAAATTGACGAAAATCGTCCCCTCTACCAAGAAGCCCAAAATTTGATCACTCGTTTTAAATTAGAAATAGAAGATGTTACTCATCTACAAGAAGCCCGCAATTTAGCCGCCGGAGGTAGCCTCGATGATTTGAATGCAGCCATTGCGGCCGCGGAACTGGTTCCCTCCAGGAACCCCCGTTATCAAGAAGCGAGACAGGAAATTAGTCAATGGACCAGTACCATTCAACTACGAGAAGACCAACCGATTCTTGATAAAGCCCGTCGTTTAGCCTCCAGTGGCAGTATCTCTGATTTAAGACAAGCGATCGCTCAAGCACGGAGGATTGGTTCAGGCCGCACGCTTTATCAGGAAGCGCAAAGAGAGATTAATCAATGGCGTGCTAGTATCGAACGCAAAGAAGATCAGCCGATACTCAATCAAGCCATTGCTTTAGGTACTGCCAAAGACTATGAAGCAGCCATCCGCGCTGCCGGGCAAATTAGTTCCGGACGGGTTCTTTATCAAGAAGCCCAAAGCAATATTAGCCAATGGCAACAGGAAATTCGCGCCCAACGTAACTTACAAGAAGCTTATTTAATTGCCCGACCCCAAACCTCTCAAGCTCTAATTTCCGCGATCGCTGTGGTTCGCAAAATTCCTTCTTCAACGGACGCAGGGTCCCAAGCGAAGCAAGCTCTTGATCGTTGGGGTTTTCAATTACTCTCTATGGCTCAAAAATTAGCTAATCGTTCTTTGTTACCTGAAGCGGTCAAATTAGCGAAGATGATTCCTGGGGATAGTGCTGCTTATCGCTCTGCTCAAACCCAAATTACGATGTGGAATAAGTTACTACAACCTCCCAAACCGGAAATCCCCCCCTCTTTAGCCCCTGAAAACGAATTTGTGCCGATTCTTGACACTGAAAACTTCTAATAGTAATCCTTAACTGATTATGATTGACTGATTATGGAATGGCAAGAAATCTCAGGAAGTTCTGTTTTAGTTCCTAGATACCCCATCGCTATTATTCATTTTTTGGGTGGGGCTTTTGTGGGAACTGCACCTAATTTTACCTATCGTTGGTTACTCGAAGAATTGGCTAAGGAAGGCTATGCGATTATTGCCACTCCTTTTGTTAATACCTTCGATCATTTAGCGATCGCTCGTAGTGTTCTTAACCGCTTTGAGAGTATTGTAGACCGCCTACAAACCAATAGCTCTCTCGGACAAAGTTATCTTCCTGTTTATGGCATTGGTCATAGTATGGGCTGTAAACTTCATTTATTAATTGGCAGTCTTTTTTCTGTGGAAAGAGCCGGAAATATTCTCATTTCTTTTAATAATTATCCTGTTAAAAAAGCGATTCCTTTTTTAGAACAAATTGATCTTGAAAATTATCTCAATTTAGAGTTTACCCCTTCTCCTGATGAAACTAAACTTATTATTGAAAAAGATTATGAAATTAGACGTAATTTACTGATAAAATTCACTCAAGATAATATAGATGAAACTATGGTGTTAAGTCCCATTTTAGACGAAAAACATCCTAATCTAATCGCTTTACAAACTTTATCAGGGAATCATTTAACCCCATTATCTCAAGAAATAAAGTGGGAAATGGGGGAAGTTTTCACTCCTTTGGATGCGGTGGGACAATGGGTAAAACAAACCTTTTCTCGTGATTTATATCGTCTTAAAGATGAAATTTTGCGCTGGTTAAATCCTGCTAGAATAATTTAATTATCTACTAAATTTCCATGAATAGCTAACCAAATACAAGCAGGATCACTACTGGTAAAGATAACCCGATGTTTTTCGTGGGCTTTAATTAATAAAATCACCCATTCATCTTGTTCTTGATCATACCACATTCCTTCAGGGGTGGTTTGTCCTGTAGAAATAATCCGCTCAATTTTAATATTCTTGTTATTAATAATTGTCTCAAAAAATTCCTGATCCCCCAAAGAGTTTGGCAAGCTAAAAATATTGTCCATTCTAAATTCTAAATTCTAAATTCTAAATTCCCAAACCCCTATCCAAAAAACCCAGGACACGATATACTCCTTTCGGGACTGTTGATGGATAGAAACATGGTAGCAGTAGCAATTCTGGCAGCAGGTAAAGGAACACGGATGAAATCTCACTTACCTAAAGTATTACACACTTTGGGGGGGCGATCGCTAGTGCAACGGGTACTCGATAGTTGTCATCTCATTAACCCATCTCGAAAACTGATTATCATTGGTTATGAAGGGGAACAAGTTAAACAGTCTTTTGAGGATATCTCATCCCTAGAATTCGTGGAACAAAAGGAACAATTAGGGACAGGACACGCTATACAGCAATTATTGCCCCATTTACAAGGTTTTGAGGGAGATTTATTGGTTTTAAACGGAGATGCACCCCTATTACGCCCCGAAACCTTAGAAAATTTGCTCCAGATTCATCAAAAACATAATAACGCAGCCACTTTATTAACCGCGAATTTACCCAACCCCAAAGGGTACGGACGAGTTTTCTGTGATGGGAACAACCAGGTTAGCCAAATTGTCGAAGATCGAGACTGTAATGCGGCGCAAAAGAACAATCATCGGGTTAATGGGGGAATCTACTGTTTTAACTGGCCAAAATTGGCTCAAGTATTACCAAAACTGTCTACGAATAACGATCAAAAAGAGTATTATTTAACCGAGGTTGTCGATTATCTTAACCCTGTTATGGCCGTTGACGTGGAAGATTATTACGAAATTAACGGCATCAATGATCGCTATCAACTCTCTATTGCTAATGATATCTTACAAGATCGCATCAAAAAACATTGGATGAGTTTAGGAGTGACCATGATCGATGCTGATAGTATTACTATTGATGATACAGTTACCCTAGCCCCTGATGTGGTCCTTGAACCCCAAAGCCATCTTAGAGGAAAAACTTCTATTGGTGCAAAAAGTCGTATTGGCCCAGGAAGTCTCATTGAAAATAGTACCATTGGGGAACAAGTCACGGTACTCTATTCGGTTATCACAGACTCTGAAGTTGCTGCCAACTGTCGGGTTGGCCCATACACTCATTTACGAGGAGAGGCTAAAATTGAAGAATCTTGTCGTATTGGTAATTTTGTGGAAATTAAAAAGACTCAGGTAGGAAATAAGAGCAATGTTGCTCATTTATCTTATCTTGGCGATGCAACTTTGGGCCAGCAGGTGAATGTGGGTGCAGGAACCATTACCGCTAATTATGATGGTGTTAAGAAGCATCCTACCATGATAGGCGATCGCACCAAAACAGGGGCCAATAGTGTCTTTGTTGCACCGGTTACGTTGGGTGAAGAAGTAACAGTAGCTGCTGGATCGGTTGTTACCAATAATGTTCCCGATCATGCTTTGGTGATTGCTAGACAACGACAAAGAATTATTGAAGATTGGAAGGCAAAAATAGCCCAAAAACAATCATAATTAGGAAGGTGATAATTATCTTAATATTTTAATTAGATTACCAGTCTCACTTAATGAGATAATAGTTAAGTATGAATTAGTTTTGATAGTTTAATTTGCTTTTTTTACTAATTTTATGACTAATTTTTCTGCCGAAAGTTCAGCCGTTCAAAAACTTTACAATACCTATCCTTTCCCCCCAGAACCTTTATTAAATGAACCGCCACCAGGGTATAATTGGCGATGGAATTGGATCGCTGCTTATAACTTTTGTACAGGAAGAAAACCAGCAACAGAAAACATCCGCATTTTAGACGCGGGATGTGGAACAGGAGTCGGAACAGAATACTTAATTTTGTTAAATCCTCACGCTGAAATTGTAGGAATTGATATTAGTGAAAAAGCTTTAGAAATTGCACAAAAACGTATTCAACAATCAGGGGTTGCAGCTAACCATAATTATCCTATTTCTTTCCATCATTTACCCTTAGAAAATGCTGACAAAATAGAAGGAGAATTTGACTTAATTAACTGTGTGGGAGTATTGCATCATTTACCCGATCCCATAGCAGGAATTAAAGCATTATCTAAAAAATTAGCTCCTGGTGGACTCTTTCATATTTTTGTCTATGCAGAGTTAGGAAGATGGGAAATTCAACTGATGCAAAAAGCCATTTCTCTGCTGCAAATCGAAACCAAAGGCAACTATAAAGATGGGGTTTTTGTCGGTCGAAAACTGTTTGAATTATTACCAGAAAATAACCGAATTGTCAAGCGAGAAAAAGAAAGATGGTCATTAGAAAATCATCGAGATGAATCCTTTGCTGATATGTATGTGCATCCCCAAGAAACCGATTATAATATTGACACTTTGTTTGAATTAATTGAAGCATCAGGATTGGAATTTATTGGCTTTTCTAACCCCCAATATTGGCAATTAGATCGGTTAATTGGAGAGTCAGAAGAACTGATAAAACGGGGAGAAAAATTAAGCGATCGCCAACGATATCGATTGATAGAATTACTCGATCCAGAGAACATAACCCATTACGAATTTTTCTTAGGAAAACCCCCTTTAGTTAAGACAGATTGGTCAGAGAATGAAACCTTATTATCTGCTATTCCTGAGATTCACCCTTGTTTGCATGGTTGGCCCAGTCAAGGTTTATTGAATTATGATTATCGACAGGTTACTTTAAGTGATGCTGAATATAATTTTATGCAAAGTTGTGATGGAAAATTAACAGTTAAAGACATTTTAGAAAATGTTTCTGTTGACTTAGAAATCCTGCGATCGCTGCAAGAAAAACAGTTAATTATTTTGATTCCCAATAATCTTAATTTTTAACGATTTTTTAAGTAATTTAAAATCTCAATAATTTCAGAGTGTTGTAGCTTCATTTGTTCTTGTTGCTCACTAATTTTTTCTTGAAGTTCTATGTATCTTTCTTCAAGGATTGTCTGTTTCTCTTGAAGAGATATCTGTCTCTGTTCAAAAGTTGTCTGTTTTTCTGATAATGTAGCTAACTGATTATAATAGTCAGATTGCACTTCATAAAAGTTAGACTGTGCAGCAGCAATACGACTCATGTATTGATATAATTGATTGCGATCTCTTTCCCATTGCTGATAAGCTTTTTTTCTTTCTGCTTTATCTGCTGCTATAGTAGCGGTCAAAGCTTCAATTGCTTTAGCATTAGATTGAATTAATTTAGTTAGCTGTTTTAAGTCTTCATCTGACATCTTTTTTTCGAGATTATGTATATTTTTTTAGTCTAGCATTCCTTGAAAATTTTCTAAGTAGAGTTGGCTGAATAAAATCAGAAGACAGATTAGATGATGCTCAATTATTAACTTCTTTAATTGAATCCCAATCGAAAATTCATCGTCTTTTCATCTTCTTCTCATCTTAGTACTTTTTAATAAAAGTATAGATTGATTAAAAATGAGGAGACTTCACTATGTTCCCCAAATCTACATCGTTTTGGCTAAGTCTTTGTTTAACTAGCTTTGTTATTCCCTTCTCTTTGGTAGCTAACACTCATCAGAAAGCATCTGCTTCTAATGATGTTTCCATGTCGCAACTTTATGCTTGTGCAGGGAAAGATCCCTGTGCGGGTAGTTCTAGCAGAAGTGTTGGTGGACCATTAGCGAAGGAATTACAAGGAAAACCCGTTGTTATTGACATTTACGCTAGTTGGTGTACAGCTTGTAAAAATATTGCCCCTACCCTCTCTCAATTAAAAAAACAATATCAAGGAAAAGCTCATTTTATTGTATTAGATGTTAGTGATAAAGCCAAAGCTAGTCAAGCAGAAGCACAAGCTAGACAATTGGGTTTAGGAAACTTTTTTGCCCAAAACAAATCCCAAACAGGGAGTATTACCATTGTTGATCCTGCTAACGGCAATATCTTAAGTCAGCATCGTAATAATAGTAACTTGAATGATTATACTTCGGTATTAGATAGTGCTATTTCTCAAAGATAATTAACTTTATTTTTTCTTGTGATCAAATGTAGAAGTCTGACATTTCAATGAATATATTCTCTACGTCAGACTTTTTTTCATAGTTTGTTCAAACCACAAACATAATTTATTGAAAACCCTCCTGCCTTCTGTCCCCTACCTCTTCTCAAGGATAAGATGGGTCCCGGAACCGGATTTGGTATGACTTTTGTGCGATAGCGCATGGTAGTAGTGAGGAACTTCTGACTTCGTTAATAAGGAGAATTTTATGACTCAATTCGACAAAGCACTACCGAAAAAGAAAGCTTTAAACCGTCCTAAAATCTCAAGAAAATGGTTGTTTTATTTCGGATTAGGTTTACTGACTTTAATTGCTATTGTCACCCTAGGTGCAGTTATTGGCCATCCGATTGAAAGACTAATTTCTATTGTGGAAAACCGTTATCAACAGTGGTTTGATCAACAAAATACAAATAATCCCCTTGTTTTATTACCCCTAGCTTTTATTGGTGGTTTACTAGCTAGTGTTTCCCCCTGTATCCTCGCCTTACTTCCGGTCAACCTCAGCTATATCGGCACCTTGAAAATAACGTCCCGTTGGGATGCTTTTAGTAAAGCCGGTTTATTTGTACTCGGTGCTGTGACTATTTTAAGTTTATTTGGCTTGGTTTCTTCTTTTGCTGGGTTGGTGATGGTGGAATATCGAGGCTATATCAATATTGCGGTTGGCCTGATTATGGCTTTAATGGGATTGTGGTTAATCGGAGTTGTTAAAATACCTTTGCCACAGATGAATGTTAGTCTTCCTGTTGCCGGTCCCTATGGAGTGGGTTTAACCTTTGCCTTAGTGAGTTCCCCCTGTGCGAGTCCGGTTTTATTTGCTGTCTTAGCTGCTGCTGCTGCTACGGGTTCTCAAATTTTAGGCACCCTAACTATGGTTAGTTATGCTTTGGGTTATACCATGCTGATTTTTCTGGCAAGTTTATTTACAGGATTAGCTAAACAAAGTAAGAAGTTGTTAAACCATTCTGAAACTGTTATTCGCTTAGGTAGTGTGGCCTTAATTATGACTGGTTTGTATTACTTATTCACTGGGACTAAATGGTTTATGGGGAGTTAATTCAAGAAGTCAGAAGTTCCTCACTACTACCATGCGCTATCGCACAGAAGTATCAATATATAGCACTACGCATTATGGTTAGAACATGGATAAAATGACGAAACTTTGTAGTGGACTGACACAGCTAAAATGATAGAATAGATGTAGGTTGGGTTGAGGAATGAAACCCAACAAAATCGAATTCTAATGCACTAAATTAGTCGTGTCAGTCCAGTAGGGTGGTCATTGCCCACCTTATCATCTTTCCTCAGAAAAAGTTAATCTTTTTGTGGATAATTTGCATCAAGATATGCTGAATCGCATCCATGCACCTTATCGAGATCAATGTCAATCTTTAGGGGTAACGGTTTCTTTAAGTGAAAAAGAGCTTTTAAACGGCTCACTTAAAACGATTAATGTTTATTACATGAATCAATGAACGAATAATCTTAATTGAAGCAAAAGGTAGTGTTTATGTTAAGTATAAAACCTCGATTTGAAACCTTTGAAGATTATCTAAAATATGACGATAATTCAGAGAAACTCTATGAATTATTCAACGGAGAATTAATCGAAGTGCCACCAGAATCAGGGTTAAATGTTGAAATTGCTAATTTTCTTTTTTTGAAGTTTGCTTTACTTTTAGGACATCGCAGAGTCAGAGGACATGGTTTAGAATTAGAAGTGAGAGGAGAACCCAAAAATCGTTATCCTGATTTAACAATTATTCGAGAAGAACATATTCAACAATTAGCTAAACGTAACACCATTCGCCTTTCTATGTTACCGCCTTTATTAGTTGTTGAAATAGTTAGTCCTGGAGAGATTCAAAAAGAGAGAGATTACATTGCCAAAAGAGGACAATATCAAGACTGTGGTATTCCTGAATATTGGATAATTGATCCAGAAAATCAAACCATTTTAGTCTTAGAATTGAGAGAAGATAGTTATAGAGAAGTGGGTAACTTTAGCCGGAATGATTTACTGCGATCGCCTGGATTTAAAGAACTTAAATTAAACCTATCTGAACTGTTCAACAGAGGTTAAAATATGATAGCAACTAAAACAACTTATCCTACATTAAAAATTCCTCCTTTAGAAAATGGTGACAAGCTCACTCGCGCAGAATTTGAGCGTCGTTATTCTACCATGCCTAAACAAAAAAAAGCAGAATTAATAGAAGGAATTGTGTATATGGCATCTCCCCTAAGAATTACAAATCATGGTGAACCTCATGCTGATATTATAGGCTGGCTCAGTGTCTACAAAGCATCGACTCCTAATGTGCAATTAGGAGATAATTGTACAGTGCGTTTAGATATTGATAATGAACCGCAACCCGATGCACTCTTAAGAATTAAACAAGGTGGACAATCAAAAATTAGTGAAGATGGTTATGTAGAAGGTACGCCAGAATTAATTGTTGAAATTGCAGCTAGTAGCGTTTCTTTGGACTTCCACAAAAAACGTAACGTTTATCGTCGTAATCAAGTGCAAGAATATTTAGTATGGCGAGTGGATGAGGGGGAAATTGATTGGTTTAGCTTAAATAACCAAGAATATATCACCCTTGAACCCAATACAGAAGGCATCATTTCTTCCCAAATTTTCCCTGGTTTATGGTTAGATAAACTAGCTTTATTAACAGGGGACTTAGCCAAAGTTTTAGCCACCTTACAACGAGGACTAACTATACCTGAACATCAAGCTTTTGTTAACCATTTATCATCAGTTGTAGAAGACAAGGAGTAATCAGAATATGCTCAAAGAATTAGATGTAATTAGTTTAACCCATGATATTGAAGAACATGGATTAAAAATTAGAAATATTTATGATACTTCAACAACAGTAAAAATGGGGCAAAGAAGATTTGAGAAATGGTTAGTAGCTGCTCGTTGTCTTTTTCCTCAAACAGCTAAGACGATTGCCAAATATCTCGACCAAATTTGCAATTACTTTATTAATGGAACAACCAGTGGAGTTATGGAAGGGTTAAATAATAAAATAAAATTAATTCTCCGACAGAGTTATGGGTTTAAAAATTTTCAATTAATGAGAGAAAAACTATTAGCTTGTCTTTTTATATAAATTTTACTTATCACCATAACTACGGGAGAGCAACGTAAACGACGAGAAGTAACAGTTTTTATATTATTAACTAATTTAGAAAGTTCCACAGAAGGATGAGTTTCAAATAATAAGTGAATATGGTCAGCAGAGCCACCAAATTCAATTAAGTCACATTTTTCAGGATATATGTTACTATATTTCTAAGTCAATAAGATTTTTAGTCGTTATGGGTAAGTCTAAAACCAAACGTAAAACTAAAAAGAGACAACAGGACTCCATGATTCGTACGGATGTCTGGACTCTCAAGGTGACATCATCCCAAAAACAGCTATTATTATTAACAGTTGCCGAATATAGAAAATTCTTAAACCCTTTAGTTTTTATTGTTAATTCTGAATGGAAATTAATGGGAAATCTGACAGATAAGGAGAAAGTTAATTATCTAGAAAAATCTATCCATGTAACTAGCCAAAACCCCCAGATTAAATATTCATATTATCAAAAAGTTAT
>JAAUYD010100280.1_pt1 | contig 12630 bp, 10 predicted proteins | sample 7278101 | NCBI WGS metagenome assembly JAAUYD01 (sample SAMN14350128, study PRJNA611818) | marine sediment metagenome | isolation source: surface marine sediment (0.6m) | place: French Polynesia: Moorea | collected 2018-08 | reverse complement strand
GGCCGGGGCCAAATCGCCGCTCGATCTGAGCGCCGGTGAATTCAATACCGCCGCCGAGGCCTATTACCGCGGCACCCTGGGACGCCGCCAGATTCAGGAGGGGCTGACGCTCTTCGCCAGGGACCTGGCCGCCATCGACGACCCCTGGACCTGGCGCCATGGTACCTATAATCGCCATCTGCTCGATCTTCTCGACGGCCGTGACGCGCGCAAATACCTGTATGACCACAAAACGGCCGTCCTGGATGAGACCGCGGACGAGGACGCCTTGCGAACCCTCATCTGCCTCTTCATCCTTACGCTCCACCACCAGGCCGACCAGGAAAAGAAGGCCGCTGACGCCGCGCCTTCGCCCAACGAGGATTGACGCTTATGCGCCGACTGCCGGAACACCAGTATATCCAGCGCCACTCCGGCACCGTGGTCACCGAAAACCTGCTTTCCGACCGCCTGGTGAACCTCGTCTATTCCCGCGGCCGCGAAATCGCACCCCGCCTCTTCCGCCAGCTGACCTCCCGCCGGAGCAACGACCTGTGGGCCTATCTCAACTATGATCTCACGGCGGGCAACCCGCGCCGCGCGGCCCGCCGGGTCATCCGCAGTCTGGGAATCGACCTGAGCGAATGCGTGGACGCCGATAACCTTGCGACCCCCCGCCAGGTCTTCGAGCGCCAAATCCGCTATTGGGCCTGCCGCCCAATGGCGGCGGCCGAGGATAAGGTCGTATCGCCAGCCGACGCCCGGATGGTCTTCGGCTCGCTGGCCCGTCAATCCCTGTTTTTTATCAAAGAAAAATTTTTTGGCTTCGAGGAACTCCTGGGGGAAGGCAAAGCGGTCTGGCTCCGGGCCTTTGAAGAGGGGCAATTCGCCATTTTCCGGCTGACCCCTGAAAAATACCATTACAACCACCTGCCGGTATCGGGCATCGTGCGCGACGTCTATTCGATCGAAGGGGCCTTCCACTCCTGCAACCCCGGGGCGGTGGTCCGGATGGTGCAGCCCTATTCCAAGAACCGGCGGGTGGTGACGATTGTGGATACCGATGTGCCCGATGGGAGCTGCGTCGGTCTCGTGGCCATGATCGAGATCGTGGCCCTGATGATCGGGGATATCGTCCAGTGCTACAGCCCACGGCGTTATCAGGCCCCCCGGTCGCTCGCACCCGGCGATTTCGTCCGGCGCGGGCAGCCCAAGAGCCTCTACCGCCCCGGCAGCTCGGTCGATGTGCTGCTTTTCCAGAAGAGACGCATTCGCTTCTGCGACGACCTGAAGCGCAACCTGCACCACCCTAAAGCTCGCAGCCGTTTCTCGGAAGGCTTCGGCCGTCGGCTCGTGGAAACCGACGTGGCCGTTCGTTCAACCATAGCCCATAAGGAATATTACCATGATGGATGAACTCTTCACCGTTGGTCTGGCCGTCGTCACCCTGCTTTTCTTTAGATGGTCCTTCCGGCATCTGCCCGAGGAAAAATGGCAGTTCGTGGCCAGCATCCCCCGGCTCAAAAAAGCCGAGGGCCGCTGGCAGGGGGTCAATCTGACCTTCTACGGCTTGTTCAATGCCGCGGGCTATACCCTCGGCGCCGCCATCGTGATCCTGCTGACCTGTGCCGCCGGTATGCCCCTGGCGCTGACCCTGGGCCTGATCGGTCTGGTGCTGGCCGTGTGCATGCCAGGCTCCCGTCTGATCGCCCGCGTCGTGGAGCGTAAGAAGCATACCTTCAGCGTCGGCGGGGCCTCGTTTCTGGGCATCATGATCGTCCCCCCTCTGCTGCTGGCCCTGCGTCCGGTGGCAACGGCCGTGTGGGAGGTGCCGCTGCCGCTGATGGTCTACATGGCCAGCTTTGCCATCGCCTACTGCTGGGGAGAAGGCATCGGTCGTCTGGCCTGCATCAGTTTCGGCTGCTGCTACGGCAAGCCGCTGTCGGCCCTACCGCCGGGGCTGCGTAAATGCTTCGGCCGCTGGCATTTCATTTTCGAGGGTAAAACCCGCAAGATCAGTTACGCCGACCAGCTTGACGGGGTGGCGGTCGTTCCCATCCAGGCGATGACCGCCATCCTCTACTGCGTGACGGCGCTCGTCAGTCTCTATCTCTACCTGAAGAGTCATCTGACCGCGGCGTTTCTGCTGGCTTTGGGCGTCAGCCAGCTCTGGCGTTTTGCCAGTGAGTTTCTGCGGGCGGACCATCGCGGCCGCGGGAAGATCAGCGCCTACCAGTGGATGAGCCTTGTGGCCGTGGGCTATGGCCTGGTGGTGGCGTCCAGCGGCGCCGCCGGCGCTGCGCCCGGGGTGACGGTCCGGATCACCGAAGGCCTTTCCGTCTTCTGGGATCCACTGATGCTGCTCTGCATCCAGGCCCTCTGGCTGGCCGCCTTTCTCTACACCGGGCGCAGCGAGGTCACCGGTGCGACCATCGAATTTCATGTCCACCGGCGTCTCATCTAACCCCCGGCCGGCGCATTTATTTTCCTGAAAGCGAGCAGCCTTCCGCGGCGGATTCGGAACGGAGGCCGTAGCGGCCGACCTCGGACGGGGCCAGTTCCACGGCCTGGAGCCGAAAACACCTCAGATCGTTGGCGTGGTTGAGTTCGATCCAGTTCGCATCCACCCGCTTGAAAAGACGATGGGTGCCGGGATGCAAAACATGGACGAATTCGTTATGGTAGAAGTATCGGTAACTCATAATCAATTTCCTGTTGGTGTCGTTCGGTCAGTGAGGTAGATGAAGGGGATAGCCGTGATCGACGGCCAGGGCCGCCGAAAACTCAAGATCGCAGGCAAGCCCTTCGAGGTATTTCATGCGCTTGTCACATTTACGACAGGTGATATTGTTCTTGTCTTTATCTTTCAATCGACAGTCCTGACAAGGATTGGTACGGTTCATGCGGGTTTCCTTTCGCTTGGTTGACGGGGAAACGTGTCGCCCGGGAGAGGCGCTGCATTCAACCGATGCCGCCGACAACCGATATGATCGCCTTTGTTAATCCCATCCGATTAGCGCGGGGTTAAAATCGGACTAGATTCGAATCAACCGGCCCGCCGGTCGCACCTGTCCCGGCCGACGAAGATTGGGGGTCGGCCCACGACAGGGAGCGGTGCGGTGCGCGCGGACCCCACGGCCGGCATCCGGCGATAAGGGCGCAACGGATTGACGGCGCCGGCCCAAGCCTCCAGTTTCGCCACGTCGGCGGGCTGCCGCCCGTCAAAAAATCCGCAGGCGCGATAATAGCGCAGATCTTCCCACCAGCAGCGGAAAAACTGCGGATCGCGGTACATGCGGCGCAACAATCGGGACGGCCGGGAAAACAGCTCGCACAGCGGACCGGTCAGCTCGGAGGGATCGCGGAAACACTCCCATTCACACTGGTAGCAGTCCGCCGAACCGGCCTTCGCCGGCCCCGAGTCCTCCGGCCCGAAGACGCCGGCATCCTCCCGGCCGCGGTAACCGCAGGGAAAGGTGTGCCCCTTCACGGCGTCCACGAAAAAGAAATCGATCCCCCCGCGGCAGCCATACCCGCGGGGACCGCCGGTAAGTTGCTGTTGCATGGCGTGGAGCGAACACAAGGGGGCGAAGATTCGCAGCCGCGACCGGTTGGCCCGGATCGCCCGGGTCAGGCCGTCGAACAGCAACGCCTTTTCATGGCGAGCGAACGATACGACCGCATCCACCGAAGTGGCCCCGTAGACCGCCTGCATCTCCCCCGGAGCGGCCGCTTCCGAAAGACTCATGGGGTAGCAGACGTTGGCGATCGTGAAACCGCAGTCGGCCGCGAATCTGAAAAAACGGTCCAGACCGTGCTCGCACGCCGCCCGGAAATCCGCCGCCTGGTCGGCGGAATGATGCCGCGGCAGCACCGGGATGCTGTTTTCGCCCCCTAGATTGCGATTGATCCCCAGGTTGGCGGAAGGGTACAGGCCGTGGGCGTGGAACAAGGGCAGAGCCCTTTCGATGCCGGCGATCACCCCATTGAAACCGCGCATCCTTTCGTGGGTGGCCGCATCGGCCGAGTCGATGCTGATCCAGAAATTGCGCACCGGCGTGGCGGCCAGCCTGGCGGCCAGGCGGTTGACGCGGTCCTCGAAATCGGGCCGTTCGGGATGGCGGAAAACGAAGCCGTTGGTGCCGGTGCGGATATAGGGTATCCCCACGGCTCCGGCGTAATTCAACATGGCGACCAGGTCGTCGAGCAGGAGCAGCGGCTCACCGCCTGTAAACGAAATGGCCTGGATCCGGCGGCGCCCCGCATTGTCGACGATCCGCTTCAACGGGCCAAGGCCCAAGCGGTGGCGCTTGAAATGTTCGGTGATGCGCATGCCGCATTGCGGACAGAGGGCGTTGCAGCGGTCGGTCATCTGGACGACGAGTTGTCCGGGCACGCGGTTGCGGCGGAACTGCCGGACATAGTGCCATAACTGGCTTGGGCTCATGGGGTCAACCAATTCAAAAAATTGAAATTTATCATTTTAATACCGCCCTTTCCCCGTCCGGGCCGACACCCGAAGACGGTCGCCGCTCAAGTGAAACGGTCCTAAAAACCGGCGGCTTTGAGCCAGCTGTCGTTGTGCGCGTCAGGCAATGATCGGTACAGTTCCCACATCTTGCGAAAAGCGGCGTCGAACGAACGCTCCTCCATATACCGGCGGGCCGCCTGACCCATCGTCCGACGGCGCTGCGCATCCACCACCAAAGACCGCATGGCCGCCGCCAGATCTTCGCACTCGTTGGCCTTGACCATCAGGCCGGTCTGACCCGGCAGCATGTTTTCGCACGGCCCGCCCTGATCGGAAACGATCACCGGCAGTCCGCAGGCCTGAGCCTCGAGCACCACATTGCCGAAGGTGTCGGTCACACTTGGGAAAACGAACAGATCGCTCGACGCGTAGGCGGCCACCAGTTCGTCTCCCTTGAGAACTCCGGTGAACGTGCACGGCAGTCCTTCAAGGGCGGCGCGCATATCCGCGAGGTAGGGGCCGTCCCCCACCACCACGAGATGGGCCCGGTTTTCGTCGGCGCGCAGGGCGCGGTAGGCGTCCACCAGCAGATCGAGGTTTTTTTCTTTCGAGACCCGGCCGACGTACAGCAGCGCGCAGACATCCCCCAAGCCGTAGCGGCTGGCCAGGTAACCATTGCGCTTATCCGGGGAGAAACGTTGAATGTCGATCCCGCGGGGGTAAAGCAGCACTTTTTCGGGTTTGATGCCGTGGGCGATGAGCTCTTGCCGCGTACTCTCCGAGGGGGCGTAGATGGCATCCATCTGGTCGTAGTACCAGAGGACGTATTTCCAGGTCAGCTCCTCCATGGCCGCATCGCCGGTCAGAAACTGGGCATACTGGGGCAGCTGCGTGTGATAGGTGCCACAGAAGGGCAGCTTCAGAATCCGGGCGATGGCCAGAGCCGCCAGGCCGATGGGCCCGGGGGTGGCCGAATGGATGCGCGTGAATTGATTCTCATAGCAGTAGCGAAGCATTTCGAGCAGGGGCGGATAATAGAGTTTCTGCTCGGTGTATTCGGGCAACTCGTATACCCCGATCGGTGTGAAGGCCCTGACCCCTTGATGGCCCGGATCGTCCTCGGTACAAGTGATGACCTGAAGGTGCTTCCGGTTGCGTCGGGCCACCTGCACCTGCTGCTGAATCGTCAGAGCCACGCCGTTGGTGTCATAAAAGGTGTCGGTGAAGTGAGCGACGCGCACCTCGTCTCCCCACATGACCTGCCCGGACGGTGCAGCCTGAAACCGCCGGCAAACCGACCGCGTGAACTGGCGGTCCTTGGAAAACAGCGCATAGGCGATGAAATAGGGGGACAGCAGGCCGTAGAGCCCCCCTGCCGAGCCCAGACTGTGAAAAACATTGAAGACATCCGCCCCCAGCAGGTGGTTCATGGTGTGGTTGGCAAAATTGATCAGCGTGCGGTTGGAGACCTGGTTGACGAAATCGAACCACAGGTTCTCCTTGTGGCTCGCATCTTCGCGGCGGTTTAAATCCGGCACCACGAACTGCGGGTCGGCCTGCAGGATCTTGGCCGTTTCGTGCCGCAGCAGATTCACCAGGTTGTCGGGATTGGGCTGGGACCGTGTCTGCTTGCGGGTGTTGAAGAAACGGTAGACCTTATCGACGATGCGGCGGGAATCCCGCCCCCTTTTTTCGCCGTGACAGCACAGGGCGCGATCCATGAATTTGAGCAGGATGTCCTTACCATCGTAGCGCGCCAGGTGGAACTTGCTGCGGTAGTACTGAAAGGCGATGCTGTAGAAATTATGCGCCATGGTCTGAGGCTCGGAGGCCTCCCGCACGGCTGTGCTTCGTCCACCGGCGATGGCCGCCAGACCCGCCTCCACCGTGGGCGCGTCGGGAATGTCCGTGTAGGTCCGGGCGATATTGAGCGAACTGTGGTCGTCCGAGCCGCCGGTGATGCCTTTTTTCCAGGGCTCGGCAAACATGGGTTCGATGCCGTGGCGATCGATCAGTGCGTCGATCACCTCGGGGGTCAGCGCGTCGATGACGGCCTTAAGACCTTCGTTGGCGATATCGTTGCGCGCCCCGTTCATTTCAAAATTCTTGAAAAGCAGCAGGAGTTTTTCGAAATGGGCCAGGGTCAGGCGGTCGTTGACGGCGTAAAGGGCATGGGCCAGCACATGCACGATCCCGCTGCGATTCAGATAGGGCACCAAATCGAAAACGTCCGCGCGCAGCTTCTGGATATCTTCGTGCTGGCGTTCGGTGATGTTGTAGGCGAGCACATGCAGTTTGCATCCGTCGTCCGGAAAATACGTGGTGATCTCCTCGCTGACGAAGGCATTCGGCAGGTGCGCAATTTCCAGCGCACCCTCGATCCGGTTGTGATCGGTGATGGTCACGTGGGTCATGCCGCGTTCGGTGGCCATCCGGTAGATGTCCAGCGGTTGGGTAAAACTCTCCGGACACCCGATTTTTTTCAACACCCATGCAGATGGTCGTTTCGAAAACCTGGAGTGGACATGGAGATCGATGCGCATATCCTCTTTCCCTTTCCTTTGGCTTGGCAGCAGACTGATCCGAGCGCACATTAAGACTCTTTTTAGCTGATTCTAAAAAGCCGGAAGGCTGTTAAAGACCGATTAGAATCCCTTTAGAATTTGATAACTTGCCAAATTTAAATCAGATGCGGTTTTTGGCGGGGTTTTCGCACGGACCGGCGCATGGCTTCCGAAACCTCCCACGGCGGGCCAATCACCGGGGAAATTTCGCTGGCCGCCATTTTCCGGTCACGGGTAAGCGACCGCGGGATTTTTCGCCGATCCGTTTGAACCTGCCGACCGGAGAACCCGGCAGCGGGGTGTTCGGGCGCTTTCCGAGCACACCTCGGCGCCCGGGTCACGGCGACCGGACAAGGCTGTTGGATCGTGAGGAAATCACGGTGTCAAAATGGGCAGGAGAGGGGCTTGGTACCTTCCACAACACCATGCGACGATGGTGAATCTCAATTATGCATGTAAATTCTAATAGATACAGAGAAAAGTCTATTTTAGTGACTATCGCAATCCTAACGCGGTTCTAACTCTACGCTAACATTGATACCGCTTAATTTCGGTTTGCTTGAGGCAAATGCACAGGCCGGTCGAATGTTCCGCCGACAAGGATCATTAGATTACACGCCGTCAGACACCCTTGGCACACCACCGTCCGAGGCTGGCCAAATCGATCCCGATGCCAGGCAAGATCAAGATGCGAGGAGCAGATACATGGCGCGTCATTTTCAGAAAGAACTCGAAAAAGTCAAAAAAATGATCCTTTCCCTGGGGGCCATGGTGGAAGAACGGGTCCGCCTGTCCTGGAAGGCGATTGAAACCATCGATCCCACGGTCGCCCAGCAGATCATCCGCACCGACCATGAAGTTGACGAGATGGAGGTCGAAATCGAGGAAGAATGCCTCAAGATCATGGCCCTGCACCAGCCGGTGGCCATCGATCTGCGCTTTCTGATCGCGGTCATCAAGATCAACAACGATCTCGAGCGCATCGCCGACGAGGCCGTCAATATTGCCGAGCGCGTCGCCACCCTCGACAAGTACCGGACCACCAAATTCTTTTTCGACTACGAACCGATGGCCGCGACCACCGAAGAGATGCTCAAGCTGAGCCTCGACGCGCTGGTCAACATGGATGTCGATATCGCCTTCAAGGTCGTCACCATGGACGACGAAGTCGACGATAGCCACCGACAGGCCTACGGCCTGATCCGGGATGAAATGAAAGGCCACCCCGATCAGATCATCTTTTTGATGAATTTTTACCTCATCTCGCGGCATCTTGAACGTATCGCCGACCACGCCACCAATATCGCCGAAGAGGTCATCTACCTGATCGAGGGGGAAATCGTACGGCATGCCCGCTACTGAACCGTCCGGTGGCGAGCGTTCGGGGCCTGAAGCATCGGTCCGACGCTCGGGAGAATACCGCGTGTGAAGACGCCTGCACCCTAAAGGTACGCTGGCCAAAAACTAACGGGATAATAACATCCGACTAACCGTTTCCTAACACGCCCGCCATAGCTAAGAGAGCCTGAGCGCAGGGGCTTCCTGTCGTTCATAGGCATTAGGATTCAGACGCAATGATCTCTCCATCATTGACCTTCATACTGCTGGTGCTGCTGGCAGGCAGCGCTTTCTGGATTGGCCGGCGCCGCGCTTTTGTCGTGGCCGGTGATCGGTCCGGCCTGATTGCGATGCACTCGCGCCCGATCTACTACGGTCTCCTGACCGCCTTGTGGTGCGCGGTACCTGCCTTGATCATTTTTGCGGCCTGGACCGCCTTCGAGGGTACGCTCATTACTCAGTTGGTGATCAACAACCTTCCGGAGGATTTCCGTTCGCTGCCCCCCGACCGGTTGAACCTCATCGTCAATGACATCAAAAACCTGGTCAGCGGCAATGTCGTCGCCACCACCATCGATCAAAACATGCAGGCGGCCGCGGACCACTATCGGCATCTGCAATCGCTCAGCAACAGTTCCCTGGCGGTTGTTGTGCTGGCGGTCGGCATGGCCGCGACGTTCCTCCTGAGACAAAGAATCAGCGGACGCCTGAGGGCCCGCAATCAGGTCGAACAGATTACCGAGTGGATATTGATCGCCTGCTCGACCATCGCGATCTTCACCACCATCGGCATCGTGCTCTCGGTCCTTTTCGAGGCCATCCGCTTCTTCCAGGTCATTCCCCTGACCGATTTTATTTTCGGCCTCGAGTGGAGCCCCCAGATGGCCATCCGTGAAGACCAGGTGGGGTCCTCCGGTGCCTTCGGGGCCATCCCCGTCTTTACCGGCACCCTGATGATTTCGGCGATCGCAATGTTCGTGGCGGTTCCCATCGGTCTGATGTCGGCCATCTATCTGTCGGAATACGCCAACCGCAAATTCCGGGCCGTGGTCAAACCGCTGATGGAAATCCTGGCGGGCATACCGACGGTGGTTTACGGATTCTTTGCGGCACTGATCGTCGCACCCATGATCCGGGATACCGGCATCGGGATCGGGCTGGATGTCTCCTCCGAGAGCGCCCTGGCCGCCGGCCTGGTCATGGGTGTCATGATCATCCCCTTTGTGTCTTCGCTTTCCGACGATGTCATTAACGCCGTACCCCATGAACTGCGCGACGGCTCTTACGGTTTGGGCGCCACCCAATCGGAGACAATCCGCCAGGTCGTTTTACCGGCGGCCCTGCCCGGCATCGTCGGCGGGGTTTTACTGGCCATCTCGCGCGCCATCGGGGAGACCATGATCGTGGTCATGGCGGCGGGGCTGGCCGCCAATCTGACCGCCAACCCGCTTAAAACCGTAACAACGGTGACGGTCCAGATCGTTACCCTCCTGGTGGGTGACCAGGAATTCGACAGCCCCAAAACGCTGGCCGCCTTTGCCCTGGGCCTGGTCCTGTTCATCGCCACCCTGGTGCTGAACGTGATCGCCCTGCACGTGGTGCGTAAGTACCGAGAGCAGTATGAATAACCGCCGCAACTATTCGTCCGGAGCCGCCGACTCGCGCCGCGCCATCGACTTCGTCAACGCCGGGCTGAAGCGCCGCTATCGGGCCGAGAAGCGCTTTCGCCTCTACGGCATTGCGGCCATTGTCGCCAGTCTGGTGTTTCTCTCCATCCTGTTCATCAGCATCTTCGCCAAAGGCTACCCCGCTTTCCAACAAACCTACCTGAAGCTCGACATCTTTTTCGACCCTGACATTCTGGCCCGCGATTCGCTGACGACTGCGGATTATCCCGGTCTGGTGAAACAGTCGCTGCGGCGCATGTTTCCCGGGGTCGAGGGCCGTCGGGACAAACGCATGCTATACGGCATGGTCAGCAGCGGGGCGGCGTATCAACTGCGCAACATGGTGCTCGACAACCCCGAGGTGATCGGGCAAACCCTCCCCCTCTGGGTCCCGGCCGACGACGATGTCGACATGTTCGCTAAAGGCCATATCTCGCGGGAGGTGCCGGAAGACGAACGCCGCATCAAGGACAAACAACTCGTTTGGCTCGATCGGTTGACCGGGGAAGCGCGCATCGAGAAACGTTTCAATCGTATTCTGTTTTCCGCCGGGGATTCGCGCGAGCCCGAACTGGCGGGGATCTGGGGGGCGGTGATGGGATCGTTTTACACCCTGCTGGTGACCCTGCTCCTGTCGTTTCCCATCGGGATTGCTTCAGCCGTCTACCTCGAGGAATTCGCGCCCAAGAACAAATGGACCGACCTCATCGAGGTCAACATCAACAACCTGGCCGCCGTGCCTTCCATTGTTTTCGGCCTGCTGGGGCTGGCGGTGTTCTTAAACTTCTTCGGGCTGCCGCGCTCGGCTCCGCTTGTCGGTGGGCTCGTGCTCACGCTGATGACCCTTCCGACCATCATCATCGCCAGCCGTGCATCGCTGCAGGCCGTGCCGCCGTCCATTCGCGAAGCCGCTCTGGGCATCGGGGCCTCCCGGATGCAGATGGTGGGCCATCACGTCCTGCCGCTGGCCATGCCCGGAATCCTGACCGGCACAATCATCGGCATGGCCAGGGCGCTGGGGGAATCCGCACCGCTGCTCATGATCGGTATGGTGGCGTTCATCGTGGATATTCCCGGCGGATTCACCGACCCGTCCACGGTCCTGCCGGTACAGATTTTTCTCTGGGCCGACAGCCCGGAGCGAGCCTTTGTCGAACGAACCTCGGCCGCAACACTGGTGCTCCTGGCCTTTTTGATCGTCATGAACGCCACCGCGGTCTATTTGCGCAAGCGTTTTGAGCGTCGCTGGTAAACGCGGCGATGCTCGGCAGGAATTGGTTTTCATTTTGCGGCCGGCCGCTGAGGCCGCGCCCGGTTTTTTAACGGTACAATAACCCAAATGCTTCAAGGAGGAAGAAATGCTTAAAAAAACCCTTATCGTACTGACTGCCATGGCCTTTCTGGCAACCGCGGGTGTGGTCGTGGCTGGATCGGCCCGCGACTACATCAGCATCGTGGGCTCGTCCACGGTCTACCCCTTTGCCACGGTGGTTGCCGAGCAGTTCGGTAAAACCACGAGCTTCAAGACCCCGAAAATCGAATCCACCGGCTCGGGCGGAGGACTGAAGCTTTTCTGCGCGGGCGTCGGTGTCGAACACCCGGATATCACCAATGCCTCACGCCGGATCAAGAAGTCCGAGTACGACAAATGCATGGCCAATGGTGTCGACGGCATTATCGAGGTCAAGGTCGGATACGACGGCATCGTGATCGCCAATGCCAAGAAGACCGCCCCGATGAAGCTGACCCGCAAGGATCTCTACCTGGCCCTGGCCAAAGACGTGCCCGATCCCAGCGGCGCGGAAAAGGTGATTCCCAATCCCTACAAAACCTGGAAAGACGTCAATCCGGCCCTTCCGGCCACCAAAATCGAAGTGCTGGGCCCGCCGCCCACCTCCGGCACCCGTGACGCCTTCGTCGAACTGGCCATGGAAGCCGGCGCCACTAAGTTTGACTGGATCAAGGCCATGAAGAAAACAGACAAAAAGATGTACAAAGCCCTCTGCCACACGGTCCGCGAGGACGGCGCCTATGTCGAAGCCGGTGAAAATGACAATCTGATCGTCCAGAAACTGAATGCCAATCCCAATGCCCTGGGCATTTTCGGGTTCAGCTTTCTCGACCAGAACACCGACGTCATCCAGGGGTCTTTCATCGACGGCGTGCAGCCGACCTTCGACGCCATTGCCGACGGTTCCTACCCGGTCTCTCGTCCTCTGTTTTTCTATGCCAAAAAAGCCCACGTCGAGGTCATTCCGGGTATGAAGGAATACCTGGCCGAGTTCACGGCCGAAAAAGCCTGGGGCACGGATGGCTATCTGGCCGACAAGGGCATGATCCCCATGCCTGATGCCGAGCGCAAACAGTTTGCCTCGGATGTCAAGAATATGAAGAGTCTGGTTCTGAAATAGTAGCGCCAGCAGATGCATGTGTCTGAGCGGGCCGGCATCAATGAAGACTTGACGCCGGCCCGCTTTCACAACACAACACCCGTATCTCAGACGCAGGAAGTCTCCGATAGGACACGAGGTGCGCCCAGCGATTCAGCACGGTGATGCAATGTTCCGCCGTGCACTTGAAAAGCCCCACCGATCGCCTTATTGATGACTTT
>JAAUYD010249100.1_pt1 | contig 12631 bp, 16 predicted proteins | sample 7278101 | NCBI WGS metagenome assembly JAAUYD01 (sample SAMN14350128, study PRJNA611818) | marine sediment metagenome | isolation source: surface marine sediment (0.6m) | place: French Polynesia: Moorea | collected 2018-08 | reverse complement strand
GACTTAGCAACCATTTTACCATTAGATACATGGGGTTAAAACCCCTGTTCGCTCCACTGCCACGCCTTAAAAGGACGTGGCTAACTCTCGCTCACGGCCGTTTAGGTTTTGTCCTAAACATTGTTAATGAATAGATAAATGAATAAACGGTTTAAGATTATTTTCAGGTTGTTCAAGTAAAAATCCAACGTAATGCGATCGCTTCTTGAGATAATAATTTAGTTGTTTAAGGAGAAAATACGGGGATAATTTTTCAATTTCTTCAATTTTCTAGTTCATTTACATTTCTTTAACATCAAAAAAAGATTAAACATTGTTTAAATTTTTCTAGTTGATGAATCTATTTTTAACTATTGTGGTTATCATTACAAACATATAACCTTACTCCATAGTAAATTGTCATGAATTTCCCAATATTAAAGCCATATAACTTATTGGCTTATGTAACAACTGCTACTTTTTTATTTGGTATGACTCTTAGTTCCTCCGCATCCACTACATCATTGAAAAAATATGACAATATCAATCTCAAACAATTCAACGAATGTATAAAACCGCCAAGTTCTAATGGTTCAGAACAAGGTTGGGCTGATTATCATGGAGAAAATCAAGGAAAAGTTGAGTTAAAAGTTAAAAACCAACCCATGATTTCTGATGGTACCATTGCAGCCACCTTAACCTATAAATTTGAACCATCAGAAGAATTATTAACCTTAGAAATCAAGGAAAAAACCAAGTTTATGTTTGGTATGATTCAAGCATCAGATGAACAAATTTGGGAAGGATTTGACGGTTTAGTTCGGCAATGTCGCAATCACGACTAGGTAAACTACCCCAACTAAATCATTGAGATTGTTCACAATAACCATCCCACGAGTTCTTATTCGTGGGTTGTATCATTTTAGGCTGTCCAAATAAAGATAGGATAAACTTAGGTTCCCTAAATAACTGAATAAATGCGCTGTTTAAACTGTCACCTTGATAATCTTCCCGAAGCCACCGAACTCTGTCCCTACTGTGGAGCAAAAGTGGTATCTTTGTTACAGGAAGTATTACCCCAAGGAACCCAACTGCGATCGCATACTTACTGTCTTGAGGATGCTATGGGAAAAGGCAGTTTTGGCATTACCTATCGGGCTTATCATACCGCATTAAAGAATCCTGTCGCCATTAAAGAATTTTATCCCGTAGAATACGTCTCCCGAAATATTGAAACCAAACTATTAATTATTCCCGAAAAACATCGAGAGGTATATCAAAGAAATCTATATCGTTTTTTAGAAGAAGGACAAATATTAGCCAAGTTAGATCATCCCAATGTGGTTAAAGTAAGGGATTTATTTGAAGAACGGGATACTGCTTACATTGTTATGGACTTGGTACAGGGAAAAACCTTATTAAAAGAACTAGAAAATCAACCGCAAAAAAAATTATCTACGGATAGAATAGAGCACCTAATTGGACAATTAGTCAATGCTTTAACTGCCATTCATGAAGCAGGAATTTATCATCTGGATCTTAAGCCAGACAATATGATCTTAACCCCTAATGATCAATTGATTTTAATTGATTTTGGAGCAGCCACTTTAGCCAGTGATGCTAAACGAAAAAGGACCCGTTCTTTTACCGAATGTTATGCAGCACCAGAAATCATGACAGGGGGAGAGGTTGGACCTCAAAGCGATCTATTTGAAGTGGGAATGATCCTGCATGAATTATTAACAGGAAAATTACCTCCTCCGGCCATGACTCGTGTTTTAGAAACCGATACTTGGCAGCCGAAAGGATTAGATTATCCTTGGGATATGTTAATCGTTGATGCCCTAAGAATTCAAAGAAATCAACGTAGTTCTACGGTAGCCCAATGGTGGGAACTACGAAAACAAAAGCAAGAAAAAACGATTAGAATTCATCAAAAAAGTGCTAAAAATTTACGAGGAAAATTTACTTTACCATTATTACAACAACAAGGAATGGCTCGGAAGTTGGGACGAGGTTGTATTAGAAAAGCGATTCCAATTAATCAAAATCAAGTCTTAGTTTTAGAAGCAGGAGGGGCATCTTTATTCGATTTTAAGACTCAAAATGCTCAGTGGGAAATTGACTGTCCCACTTCCTGTGCAGCTATCAGCGAAAATAAAAACATCTTAGCTTTAGTTTGGCAACAAAATATTTATTTATGGGATTTAACTCAGGGAAAACTATTAAGACAATTACAAAGTCATTCAAAAAAGATTACCGATTTAGCTTTTAATAAAGATGGTTCTTTATTGCTCTCAGGTAGCTTAGATGAAACCTTAATTATCTGGGACATTCAAACAGGAAGAAAACGTCATGAATTATCCGATTCTATGGGACGCATAACCGCCGTTGCTTTTAGTGAAGATAATCAATTGATTGCCTCTGGTAGCCATATCGGAATTGTCAGAATTTGGGGAGCGATTTCTGGTCAAGAATGGCGATGTTTAGAAGGTCATCAAATGGCAGTAGAAAGCTTGATTTTTAGCCCAGATAGTAAACGATTGGCTTCAGGAGGACGGGATAAAACCGTTCGTTTATGGGATGTTACTTCAGGGAAATTGCAACAAGTCTTAGAAGGACATCAAGACTGGGTAACAGCATTAAGTTTTGCTAAAAACGCAGATTATTTAGCCTCTGCATCGGCAATTAATGATAAAACTATCCGTATTTGGTCCATTGCACAACGGCAACCAACCCAAAAACTACAGGGACATCATAATAGTATCCCAGCGATCGCTTTTTGTCCCGATGATCGTTATCTGATTTCAGCATCCCTCGACAACACCATCCGTCTCTGGGACAGAGAAACAGGAAAAGAGACCAAGCAACTCCATCAACATACCAATTGGGTGTATAGTGTTGCCTGTAGTGGGGACGGTCGTTGGGTAGCTATCGGATACAATGACTGGACTGTGCGTCTTTGGGATATCATTGAACAACGGGAAGTGAATTGTCTCCAAGGCCACGAAAGTGCAGTTTCTAGTGTGGCCTTTTGTCCAGATAGTCAACATCTAGTCTCCGGGAGTTGGGATGGAACCCTAAGAGTTTGGGATATAAACACAGGAAAATGTAGACGCATTTTACAGGGTCATCAAAACTGGGTTAGTCGTGTTGCGGTGAGTCCCAACGGTCAATGGGTTGCCTCTGGGAGTTGGGATAAAACGGTTTGTCTCTGGGAGATCACGAATAGTTGGCACCATTTTAAAGGGAGTAAACCCAGTCGCATTTTACACGGTCATTTAGAAGACATTGAAGGGGTTGCTTTTAGTCCTGATAATCAATTAATTGCTAGTTGTAGTAACGATAAAACCATTAAACTCTGGGAAGTTGCCTCCGGTCAACAGGTTCAACAATTAGAAGGTCATAAGTATAGTGTAGAAGATGTGGTTTTTAGCCCTGACGGTCAATTTATTGCCTCTGTCAGTCGTGATAAAACCGTTCGAGTTTGGCACATTATGTCTGGTAAGGAAATTCATCGATTTCAAGGTCATACCAATTATGTTCAATGTGTGGCTTTTAGTTTAGAAAGTCGTTATCTGGCCTCAGGAGGAAAAGATAAGATGATTGCTATTTGGGATTTGGTTTCAGGAGAATTAACTCAATTAATTCAAGGTCATACGAATTGTGTTAATAGTATTGCTTTTAGTGGGGATGGTTCCTTTTTAGTCTCAGGGGATAATGATGGGGTCGTCAGGTTATGGAAATTAGAATTAGGGAAATTTGAACCTTAAATTAATTTGATTGATGAACAACAGAGAAAAAAGCATCTTTGGCCGCTGCTTGTTCTGCCATTTTTTTAGAACGACCATATCCTGATCCTAGTTTACGCTCATTGAGCCAAACTTCTGCAAAAAATCGGTGGTAATGTCCCCGATCTTTATGTTGTTCAGTGACACGATAGTTTGGTAAGATTTTATATTGAGCCTGAGTCCATTCTTGTAGAGCATCTTTATAATTTTGACGGGCTGGATCGGAGCGAATTTCTGCTGCTTTTTTCAGTAATAAAGGGTCTAACCAAGGACGAATTAAGGTCATGTTTTTGGTACTGAGATATAATGCCCCTAATACCGCCTCAAACGCATCTGCTAACCAGGAAACCCGACCCATTTTATCCTGAGCAACACTTTCGGACATGAGAAGATAGCGATCTAAACCATAATTGTCAGCCAACTCCGCTAAAGTGCGATCGCTGACTAAAATAGAGCGAATGGCAGCAAATTCTCCTACCAATTCATCGGGATAGGTTTCTAATAATATTTCAGCCGATACTAATCGAATCACCGAGTCTCCCACAAACTCTAATTGTTGATAGTTATTTTCCCTAGAAATCGTAGGATGAGTTAGGGCTAAATCCAGTAATTCTAAATTCACTCCTAACCGATCAGATACCCCTAATTTTTGCAGGCAGGTTTCTAATTGTTTTGTTCTACGACTATCTAAGAAAACCATTATCAATATTTCTTCTAGTTTAAATTTGGGGAAGAGACAAATTTAGAATTTAGAATTTAGAATTTAGAATTTAATTTTTTCTTCATTCTGCATTCTAAATTCTTCATTCTTTATTCTTCATTTCCTAAATACTTAGCCACCGTTTGCACATCCTTATCTCCACGTCCTGAACAATTAATAATAATGCGGGGACTGCCTTCGAGTTGGGGACAAAGGGTTTCTAAATAGGCGATCGCATGGGAGGTTTCTAGGGCGGGAATAATCCCTTCTAACTCCGATAACCGTTGAAAAGCAGACACCGCTTCAGCGTCGGTGACACTGTAATACTCCGCACGACCACTATCTTTCAGGTAACTATGTTCCGGTCCAACCCCAGGATAATCCAACCCGGCACTGATAGAATGGGCTTCTATGACCTGTCCTTCTTGATCTTGTAATAAGTAACTCATGGCCCCGTGTAACACCCCTGGACGACCTTTGGTGAGGGTTGCAGCGTGTTTTCCAGAGGCAATACTTTCCCCGGCTGCTTCTACCCCAATAAAACGGACTTCAGGGTCATTGACAAACTCATAAAACAGTCCCATCGCATTAGAACCGCCTCCCACACAGGCGAGTAAAATATTGGGTAAACTGCCCCATTTTTCTTGGCATTGGCCACGGGTTTCTTGGCCAATAATCTGATGGAAGTCTCGGACAATCATGGGATAAGGATGGGGTCCTGCAACAGAACCTAAAATGTAATGGGTGCTTTCTACATTGGTTACCCAGTCTCTAATGGCTTCTGAAGTGGCATCTTTGAGGGTTCCAGTCCCTGCTTCTACCGGTTGCACCGTTGCCCCTAACAGTTTCATGCGGAACACATTGAGTTTTTGTCGTTCCATATCATGAATACCCATATAAATCACGCATTCTAAGCCAAAACGGGCGCAAACCGTTGCCGTTGCCACTCCGTGTTGCCCCGCACCGGTTTCTGCGATAATACGCTGTTTGCCCATCCGTTTCGCTAATAAGACTTGTCCGAGGGCGTTATTAATTTTGTGCGCTCCGGTGTGGTTTAAATCTTCTCGTTTTAAGTAAATTTGTGGGCCGCTACCGTCAGGACGAGCGTAATATTGGGTTAAACGTTCAGCAAAATAAAGGGGACTGGGACGACCGACATAATCTTTTAATAATTGCGATAATTCGGCTTGAAACTCAGAATCGTCTTTGTAGCGATGATAAGCGGTTTCTAGTTCACTGAGTGCGGGCATTAAGGTTTCAGGCACATATTTTCCCCCATAGCGGCCAAAGCGTCCGATTTCATCAGGATATTGGGTTTGAGTTGAAGATGGGGCAATGGGTGTGGTTGTCATTGTTAGTTTCGTCTGGGTGTTGCGATCGAGCAGAAAGCTATTAATCTCACTAAGATTATGGTAACTGGGTTATCGACTTTTTTCCATACATTTAATGGGGTCAACAGTCTTTGACCCCTACATTGATCTAATTAATCTTGACAGGAGATTCTTGCCAAATTTGATAGAGAAGAGACTCTAGGCGATCGCTTAAACGACAGACAAATAACCCTTCTTCGCTGGCTATATCCGATCCCAACCAAGTTCCTTCTAGAACCACTTCCAGAGCTTCCTCGTCACAACGGTTAACTTCTAAAATTTCCTCCCTAAACTGGTTCACATCTTCTAATAATTGATCTACGTAGGGTAAGTCTAAAGAAATTAAAAACGAAGCACTACTCGGCTCAACACAAAGACTGGTGCCTGATCGTAAGGCTAAAATGACACGAGTTGTCACCCAAGCTTCTAAGGACTCTTGCAGATGATCAATATAAAATCCATTATGGGTATAAGTTAGTTTTAACATCGTCTTTTATAGCTTTGAAAATGGCAGACATCATTGATGTGAGTGGATAAATAAGAGAATAACAACGTTAGATCAATATCATCTCCATCAACTTTGGTTTTTCTAATCAAAACCCCCGCTTTCTACTAGGGAGTAAAGCGGGGGTTAGACAAACCTTGAGGAGTTAGGTATTTATCTAGGGATAGAGAAGATTTGCCTTCGCCACCCGCTTTTGAGGGTTAGGGATATTCTAATCTCTGGGAGTTTATCATCACCCGAAAGGGGATAATCTCGCTGAGATTGGCTCCCTATGGGAAAATTAAAGACTGTTGCTGGTTTTGTCGGGAAGTTACTTGCTATTTCTAATCCCTTCTCTCCCATGACCCCAGTTTGCCACCGTTGACAAGCACCGAGGATGAATAGGCATGAATTGGGAAAAGAGAAAAGTAACATGAACGTTTTCAATCGTGTTAAAAGAGACTTTTTTATACTACACTGATATTACTGAAATGTCTACTTTTTAATGAGGAAAAAAATGATGAAAACCCTTCCCCGTACTTCAACCACTGAAATGGAAGTCACCAGCATCCGTTTAGAAAAAGCCCTCAAAGATAAGCTCAAAGGGCTTTCTGGCAATCAAGGCTATCAAGCATTGATCAGAGATATTCTTTGGAACTATGTACAGCAAAAGTCAGGAGACTACCGACCGAAATTTTCGGTGGTGGATATTCGTGCTACAGTTGAGGCGACGGCTAGGAAAGACGAAAGTTGTGTCTTGACTGGAACCCTAATTCAAGCAGGGGAACCCATGTTATTAGGATTAACCATTTATGGAGATTTTGTCCCACTTAGTCTAGGAAGTGTAGATAGAGCTATTTAAGAGGACTTTGAGGGAGGTAAGGGAGCATTTCTATCAGCTAGTCGAATATTTGACTACATCCCAACAATTTTAACTATCTCTTACCTCCTATTTTTCCCTGCACAATCAATACAAATGTTCACCAACAAACTCTAAAATACAGTTTCAGAAGTAGCTAAGTGTTACTCAATACGTAAGGCGTGAAGTACCCCACCCTACTTCGTTGAGGGTGGGGCTTCCTACCCTCAAGAACTAACGCTCTTGATACACTGCATTTCAACAGTTTAGTTAGGCGTAGATTTCCGTTCTTCCAACGGTATTTTTGAATCAGAGAATTGAAGCAAATTCCAACAGGCGTTGATGTCCCTGTCGTGGTGTGTATGGCATTCTGGACAAATCCATTCTCTATCTTTTAGGGTCAAATCTTCTTTGATATACCCACAACTAGAACATCTTTTAGAACTAGGAAAGAATCTATCTACTCGTTTTATTTCACAACCGTAGATATCACCTTTATATTCTAAAAGTGTTAGAAATTGTCCCCAAGCTACATCGCTGATTTGCTTGGCTAATTTCCGATTTTTGACCATCCCTTTGATATTGAGGTCTTCACAACTAATAACTTGATTCTCGTTAGTTAGTTTGAGACTTATTTTATGTTGATAATCTAATCGTTGATTAGCAACTTTTTCATGGATTTTGGCTACTTTAACTCTCGCTTTTTTTCTATTGTTAGATTCTTTATGGAGTTTTACTAATCGTTACATTTTTAATTTCTCCTTCTATTTCTCGATGAATTATCATTTTGATAGGAGACATTTTAGGGAGTTGTAACTTTCCGCCTTTAGTAATAGAAAAATGTTGAGGAACACGGAAAGATTGTCGGTTAGACCTCTTTTTAAATCTCAGAAATTTAGCTAATCCTTTAAAGAAACGAGAGTAAGCGGTTTCCAAGTCCTTAAGCGTTTGCTGTAAAGCTTGAGAATTAACTTCTTTTAGCCACTCAAATTCTTTCTTTAAAGATGTTATTTGTGCAAAAAAGCTAAGCTTTGTGTGGACTTCCTTCGGTCGGTTTATATTTTGGTCGGTCATTCATCCCCACCGTTCGGCTGATCTCACGGCCGAAGCCTTGTAGAAGGATGGGGTATTCTGCCCGACATTAGGATAAAATAAAAGCAGTCCCCTGGAGGCCACAAAGGAACATCAATCAAAATATTCTCCACCAGAGTTTAACTCATGAATGAACCGTCTACCGTTACTTATCCCACAGCAGAAATTCTCAAGCGCATTGAGGATAAACTAGACAGCAATCATAAGGAAGTTAATCAGAAATTTGACAAGATCAACGAACGTCTGACCAACTTAGAAGTAGGACAAGCAAAATTGACTGAGAAAGTTAATGGTATAGATAAGCGACTAGAAAAAGTAGAAAGCACTCAAGACATCTTAGTTAAGGAAGTATCTGACCTAAAAGGAGTTAAATCTCTGATTATTCCTATCATTGTCGCTGTCATAACTGCTTTCTTGACTTTGATAGCTCGATTGATCCCTAACATTTTCCAGTAATCAATCAGGATGGCCACCACACTATCCACCCTTTAAACCTCAACTCATATAACAGGTTGTAACAGGTTAGTTTTTTTCCTCTCTCAAGCAATACAAACGTTCACCAACGAACCATAAAATACAATCCCAAAAGTAATTAACTGTTACAGTAAGGAACTATAAAATACAATAAAATACCTGAGTCATTCTACTTAAAAGATTAGTGTTTCTTCGCATTAAGATGATTCATCGAAGTCCAAGATATAGCGATCGCTCAATTTTAGTCTGTCAGGGGCTTTGTTGTCAGACAGATGGTTCCGAAAAACTGTTAACAGCATTTAAGTCTCAAACGCCTTCTGATACCAAGATTATTCCTTCTGGTTGTTTGGGACAATGCGAAGATAGTCCAGTTGTGTTGACGTTACCGCGAAAAATCTCCTATAAACGGGTTTCTCTAGAAGATGTCCCAAGTATCTGTAACAGGTTATAACAGGTTATATTTAACCAGTAATAAAAATGATCCATAATGAAAGTAGCCCTGAGTTAAGTTAAATTCATGAGTCAAGAACCATATACCGTCACTTACTCTCTAGAAGAAGTTCTCAAACGGATTGAGGATAAAATAGATAAACAGTCAGAAACCACTGCTACCAGTATCCAGAAATTAGAGGATAAACTAGATGACAGAATTAATAAACTAGATGAAAAGCTAGATCACAACACCAACCAACTACAAAACCAAATTAACAAACTAGATGACAAAATAGATAAACAATCAGAGGAAATAACAACTATTAAAGCTACTTTGCAGACGCAACAGCCATTAGGACAGAAAATACCTGATTTAACTGAAAAAGTTGGAGAATTAAAGAATTGGCGACAAATCGTTTTTGTTGTAGCAACCGCAAGTGTTAGTGGTGTTATTGGTTGGTTTCTTCGCGGGGGAAATTTTAAACCTTGATTTCACAAGTGGCTAACTCTCAATTAATACAAACGTTCACCACCGAACTATAAAATACAATCCCAGAAGTCGTTAACTGTTACAGCAGAGCAACTAAGACAAACTTTATAACAGGTTATAACCTGTTAGTTATAACCACACTATAGGGTAGTTGAGTCTTGTTATTCTTTATATTTGATCAACTCTAGAGAGTATCTACATAGTTGAACTGCATAAAAGATGGTTTTCATTTTCTCCTTATAACGAAAATTAGAGAATTGAGTTAAATAAAACAAGATACAGAACAGTGTTATAGATTTCTTGAAAATTGTTACAGTTTTGGACAAGAAATGAAAAGAATTATCCTTGTTGTTAGTAGCAGGGTTTGACATAAAATTTTTGTTTAACTCAGCTACTAACTAGAGGCATTTAATTCTATTTTTGGGACAATTAACAGAAGTTAGAAGTCAGAAGTTTGAAGTCAGAAGTTTTTTTTCGGCATCAAAGATAATTGTTTCAATTTGCTTCTAAATTTTTCTCCTTGCTCTTGATAATGGCGTAGTTTTGTTTTGTTCATTGTTTCTTTTTGAGACAAGAGACAATAATCAATTTGTTCCAGCAATGCACTGAGAAGCAAGTCATGTTCTGCTGCTTCTAAAATGGTTAATAAACGGTCATATTCTGGATCAGAGATGTTGTCACGACTGACTAATTGATAGTAGTCACAAACCGTTTCTAAGCGTTCTAAGATTAATTTGTAGAGAAGGTATTTATTCATTGTTATAACATCGATTATTTTCTGATTGATTGGTATCTTCTGGGGTTTCGTCTCCTAAGTTTTTCCTCAGTTTATGAAGTAGATAGTTACAGCAAAAATTTATTCGTGTTGATGCAATCATGATCGTTTCCTCCTGAATTAAAATAATGATTGATAAATAGATTGAAAATGATCATTTTTTTTGATGTCTTCAATCATTCGTGAATAACGTTTGCGTACAGCACTATAAGAAAGAGATGAGCCATTATTTTTTGCTAGTTTCTCACTCACTTCTTTTAATGTATAACCTTCTACTTTGTGCAAGTATAAAATTTGAGCATTGAGATCATTTAATGACTCAAATATAAGGTCAATAAGTTGTCTCATTTGTATGAGTGTATAAGCATTCTTTTCATTTGCGTGTAATAAAGTTTCTCCGAGTTCATCGTTATATTCAATAGTTTCTTTACCCCAATATTTTCTACCAATCTCTCTTATTTTCCTAGCAGCTACTGTTTTTACCCATCCATAAGGATTATAGATAGGTTGTTTTGTAATTTCTTTAAGAGCTTTTTGATAAACTTGGACAAGTATATCAAATTCTGCTACATGATCAACCTTCTGATTTTTCATGCAATAGGAAATATGGTTCATGAGACGATAGAAATTTTCTTCTTCTGATGAAGAGAATAAGTTAAAGTCTTTAAATAAAAAGCTTAACTCGTTATCAAGATGATTTCTGCGGTTAGCATATTCTAGATACACTAAACTGATCAGAAGGGTAAAAATCAGACAAGGTTTGTTTAATACAAAACTGAGTTTGAAGTAAACAGTTGTTTGTGTGATTAGGTTTAAATCTTCGCTTTTTTCGGTATTTACTTGATGGCCAATATTCTGGAGTTTCATTCCTAATTTCTCCGTCATCTTTTTTGAGGCGATTGATTGCGGTTAATAGTTGTAAAAATGCAAAGGTAATCTTGTGTCTTTTTGATGAGTTCAAGACAGTTAAGGCTATAATGAGATGTTTTGATTTATCGCCATCATTACTATTTATATGTCTAATTGGAGTAAAATATATTCTCTGTTTTCGTTGTTCTTTAGATAAATGGACTAAAAATTTATTGATAATTTGTTTAATACTATTATCAATTTTATTTTGTGTTAGTTTTTCTGTCTCTATTTTATCTTCAAGATCAGATTGATTGATTTTAGATTGATCAAGTAAAATTTCTACTATTATTTTTTCAATATATTCTATTATTTTTAAAATATAATCAATATGCTTGATTTTAAGAGATAGTTTAGAACTATTTTCTGGGTCTTCATTTTTTTCGATTTCTTTCTCAAGGTTGAGTTTATGTGAATACAATCTACTTTTTATTCTTGCAAATTTTTCTGATACTAACTTCTGATATTTATCTTTAATGTTTTCTTCTATAGATAATGACGATTTTATAGCATCTGTAATCATAGAAAGCCAATTATTTGGCAATTTATAGCAGCGATCTCTATGAAAAATCTTAACTTGGCTTTGTGTATGTAACTGTCTTTTCTGTTCAATAGCTTTAAATGATCTTTGTATATTTGATATTGATTGCTCAATAGGCTTAAATACTCTTTGTATATCTGACTGTATATCTAATATTGACTGCTCAACAATTTTCAAGGGTCTTTGTATTTCTTGTAAATTTAATCGAGATGCTTCTGTAATTTTAGGTAATAGTGGTTGATTAAACTGTTGGTTTGAATCAAAACTTTTTAATGATCTTTTTAAAGTTTGTAGCTCTAATTGTCTTTGTGTGTCCAATTCTTTGAATGATCTGCTGATATCTGATAGTGATTGTTCTATAGTCTTAAATTGATTCTGCATAGTGTTGTTTCCTTTCTAAGATGTCTGCTTACTAACTAAGAGGCAAACTTGTACCGAAATGGGACAAGATACACAAAAAATTTTTGTCGGCAAGCTAAACACAGGGTTTTGAACCCTTCAAGATCATTCCCTAACCTAATCATAGATAGTTTTTCTGGTTTTGCGATCGCCTAACACAAACCCTAGATGCTCAAGTTTAAATCCGAATATGTATAACAGATTAGCTTACTATTCTTCCCAATTAATACAAACGTTCACCAACGAACTATAAAATACAGTCCCAGAAATAGCTAAGTGTGACAACAGCGATCGCTTACTCAAACCTGAGCATCTATAGGTTATAACAGGTTAGCT
>JAAUYD010088608.1_pt1 | contig 12634 bp, 8 predicted proteins | sample 7278101 | NCBI WGS metagenome assembly JAAUYD01 (sample SAMN14350128, study PRJNA611818) | marine sediment metagenome | isolation source: surface marine sediment (0.6m) | place: French Polynesia: Moorea | collected 2018-08 | reverse complement strand
GGCGGATGCGGGCGGCCCGGATCGTCTGCATGGCGGCACTCCTTTCTGCGGCGACGCTAGTCGGATCGCTGCACCATGGTGTGATGCGGACGGGCGGTGCGGTGCAGCGGTGCGGGGATGAGCCGAACCAGCGACATCGCGAGATCCGATCTCATTCCGGTTTCGGCACCGCCGCCTGTTGAGGCGCCACCGCCATTTTAGGCACCGCTGCCTTTTTAGGCACCGTCGCCTTTTTAGGCACCGCTGCCTTAACCCGCTCTTCCATCAACCGGCGCGCCTCTCCCGCCAGGGGTGGCACCTGCTCGAAGCCGATCAACAGGGCCTTGCTCACGTCGGCCATGAACAGCACCAGCAGCTCATCGTCCTCGAAGACCAGCTTGTTCAATCCGATCTTGGCCGAAGAGGCGATGCCATGGCTCAGCATGGCGCGCACATAGCGTGCCCTGGCGATTTGATGTGCATCCAGGGTCTGGAACGGGGCGTACCCTTCGAGCGCATCGCCCAGACGGGCCCATTGCCGCCGATTGAGCTCGGCCTTCAACGCTTCGTTGCGGCCGTCGGTGAGACACTTGAAGAGATGCGGCTCCTCCCTGGCGAAGCGGATGTAGCCCACGGCCTGGTCGATCCAGCGGTCGCCGGTGTAGTGTTGATCCTGATGGTAGCGGAAGCGTCCCCAGGCCCGCTCGACGACCGCGTCTTCCAGGGCCTGCATGTTTTTAAAGTGGGAGTAGATGGGCATGGTGGAGGCCCCCAACTGGGTGGCCACCGCCGGCGCGGACAGGGCCGCCAGGCCATTTTGACGGACCAGCGCAACGGCCGCCTGAACCACGTCTTCCGCGCTGAATTTGGATTTTCTGGGCATTGCGGGTGCGTTCTATATAAAATAAAGGCTTTTATATAAAGAGCCATATTTTAATTTCATCGACCTGTCAAGGGTTAGGCCGATGGGGGCGAAGTCCATCCGCCGGGCGGATGCGCCGCCGTGGACGGGCCGTCACCCGTCGGCCGTGCCCCTTAGAAATGCCGCGCGTGGGTCTCCAGGGTCGGTCGGGCCGGATGCAGCAGAGTGGTCGCCAGAGCGGTCGCCTTGGGCAGCTCATACTTGAAGAAGAAGTCGCAGGCATGGCGTTTGCCCGCGTAAAAGCGTCGGTCCGATGCCGTGCGTGCCGTCCCCTCGGCGGCGGCGGCGGGCACCGCTTGCAGCAGCCATTGCCAGGCGATGGTGATGATCCCGAAGAACTCCAGAAATACCGTCGCGTCGGCCAGGTAGGCGTCGGGGCCGTCGGACTGGGCGACCACTGTGAGATGGGCCAGTACGGCGTCGAGCTGATCCAGTGATGTTGCGAGGGCATCGGCGTGGGCCGTCAGACCGGCTGTATTTCTGGCCGAAGCGATGGTCGCCTGGATCTCCGCCAGGAGATAGCCCAGGGCCCGGCCATTGTGCCGGACGAGTTTGCGTCCCAGCAGATCCAGCCCCTGGATCCCGGTGGTGCCTTCGTGTATCGGATGGATCCGCACGTCGCGATAGTACTGCGCCACCGGGAAGTCCTCGCAATAGCCGTAGCCGCCGAAGCACTGGATGGCCTGACTGGTGGAGAGGATGCCCATTTCGGATGGGTAGGTTTTGGCCACCGGAGTGAGGAGATCCAGCAGCAGTGCGTATTTCTCCTTCTCGACGCCCGTCGAGATGGCCTCCAGATCCATGTAACGGGCGCACTGCAGGACGAGGGCAAGACTGCCCTCCACGAAGGCCTTCTGGAAAAGCAGCATGCGCTTTACGTCAGCATGCTGGATGATGGGCAGCGGGGGTTGGTCGGGATCCTTGGCGCCCAGGGCCCGCCCCTGGGGCCGCAAGCGGGCGTAGTTCAGCGCAGCGCCATAAGCGGCCTGGGCGATGGCGGCGGCCCCGGCGCCCACCTCGATGCGCGCCTCGTTCATCATCTGGAACATGTAGAAAAGCCCTCTGTGGGGCGCGCCCACCAGCGTCCCATGGCAGTCGTCCCGCTGGCCGAACTCCAGCTCGGTGATGGGGCAGCCGCGATAGCCCAGCTTGTGGTAGATCTGGGATACCGCCACATCGTTGGGGATCAGCGTCCCGTCCGATTGGGGACGCAGTTTGGGCACCACGAAGAGGGAGATGCCCTTCACGCCGGCGGGCGCGCCGGCGATCTTCGCGAGGAGCAAGTGGACCACATTGTCCACGCCGTCGTGATCGCCGGCGGAGATGAAGATCTTCTTCCCGCGGATGCGATACGGGCTCCCGGCCTTCGTCGCGGCCGCATCCATGGGCACTGCCTCGGTGACGATATCGGCCAGGCTGCTGCCCGCCTGGGGTTCGGTGAGGGCCATGGTCCCCTGCCATCGGCCGGACAGCATCGGGGGCAGGTAGGTCTTCCGCAGCATGGCCCCACCGAAATTGGCGATCAGTCGGGCGGCCCCTGCGGTGAGAAAGGGGTAGACGCTGAGGGAGTAGTTGGCCGCCGCGAAGATATAGCGGCAGGTGCAGGTGAGCATCTGGGGAAGCTGCTCCCCGTCGAGCGCGTGGGGAAACCCGGCGGCAATCCAGCCGCCGTCGCCGCATTCGCGCATAAAGCGGCGCACGGCGGCGTGAACTTCCACCCGGCCCTCCGTCAGCACCGGCGGCTGCTCGTCCATCTCCCTGAGCGTCGGCAGGCAGATCTCCTTGGCCAGTTTGAGGGTGGCGTCGATGATCATATCGAAGCTCCGGCGCCCGTGCTCGCGGTACAGCGGGTGTTCGGCCAGTGATGCGAGGTCGAACACTTCGTGGAGCAAGAAGTTCAGGTTGCGATCGCTGACGAAGGTCGTGGCCATGGCGTCTCCTGTGCATCCGAGAAGAATAAGCGCGCTCCGGATGGGGCGGTGCGGGCCGGATGCCCTAGCCGTGATGCCCCAGGGCTTCCTCGCGAAGGACCCGTCGCAGCACCTTGCCCACGTTGGACATGGGGATCTCATCGCGGAACTCGATCTCCCGCGGCCGTTTATAGCCGGCCATGTTCTCCCTGCAGAAGGCCAGGATCTCCTCCTCAGTGGCGCGCTGTCCCGCCTTGAGTTTGAGATACGCCTTGACCCGCTCCCCGCTCTTCGCGTCCGGTACGCCGATAACGGCGGCCAGCTCAACCTTGGGATGGGTGTAGAGGATATCTTCCACATCCCTTGGATAGACGTTGAAGCCCCCCACCAGGACCATGTCCTTCTTGCGGTCGGTGATGACCACATAGCCCTCCTCATCGATGTGGCCGATATCCCCGGTGAGAAAATAGCGACGATCGTCGAGCGCCACAAAGGCCGCTTCATTGTCGTCGGGCCGCTTCCAATAGCCCTTCATCACCTGGGGCCCGCAAGCGGCCAGTTCCCCGTTCTCCCCACGGGGCAGTTCCTTGGTGGGATCGTCGAGCTGGACGATCTTGACATCAGTGTCGGGAAGGGGAAAGCCGATAGAGCCGATCTTGCGGGAATCCGGACAGGTCGGATTGGCGGTCAGGGCCGGAGCGGTCTCGGTCAGTCCGTATGCTTCGAAGATAATGCTGCCGGTTTTCTCTTCGAAGCGCCGGCACACCTCGGGCGGCAAGGGCGCCCCGCCGGAGATGCAGCCAATGAAGGAGGAAAGATTGAAGTTGGCCAGGTCGGGATGGTTGGCGAAGGCCACGAAGATGGTGGGAACGCCGGCCATGAAGGTGACCTTGTACTTCTCCACCGCCTTGAGCGCTTCCGTGAACGGGGGATTGCCGGCCCTGGGATCCGGGATACAGACGATCCTCGAGCCGGTCGAAGCGGCGATCAGCAGGGCCGCCGTGAGGCCGAAGCTGTGGTACCAGGGGAGCACACCCAGGACGGTGTGAAAACCGCCCTTGCGCAGTTTCTCGGCGGGGCGTCCCGCCTCATGCGCCAGTCGGCACCATTCTACCGCGGCCGCGACGTTGTGGGTGAAGTTGGTGTGCACCAGTTCGGCGCCTTTGGGCCGCCCCGTTGTCCCGCCGGTGTACAGCATGACGGCCGTGTCGGTGGCGGGATCGATGTCGAGCGCCGGCGGCGCCGGGGTGGCGCCGGACACCACCGCGTCGAACAATAGGTGCTCCGGCGCGATCTTCTCCGCCTTGGGGATTTTGCCGAGTAGGCCGCCCAGGAGCCCTTTGAGTTTGGGCAGATAAGACTTGATGTTGCAGACCACCACGGTCTCAACCGCCGTTCCCGCAATGGCCGCGGCGGTGTTGGGGTAGAACACCGGGTGGTCCATGCAGAACACCACCCTGGATTCCGAATCCTTCAGCTGCTGGTTGAGCTCGCGCGCCGTGTAGACGGGGTTGCAGTTGACGGCCACCGCACCGGCTTTGAGAATACCGAAGAAGATCTCCGGGAACTGGGGCAGGTTGGGCAGGAAGATGGCCACCTTGTCCCCTTTCCGAATTCCCCGGGCGGCCAGAAAGTTGGCAATGCGATCGGCCGTATCCTTCACCTGGGCGAAGCTTTTGGTGGCCCCGGCGAAGATGGTGAAGACATTGTCCGGGTAGCGTTGGGCGGTGTCGTCCAGCAAGTGGAAGAGCGGGAAATGGTATGCTGTGATGGTGTGCGATACGCCTTCGGGCCAGTGGGGCGTGGTCCATGCCTGCGCCGTCATCGTGCTCCTCTCCAGTTTTTTAGGTCGCTGGATCTAAATGGCACCTCGCGCTTGCACTGCGGGCGTCTCCGGGCCGGCACCCTAATATCCCGCTCGGACCGCCGCCGAAATCGCCTTGAGGTTCGCCAGGGGCGTTTGCAATGGGATGGCGCACTCCGGACCGATGATGTCTACCCCCGCTGCGATGGCGTGGCGGGCCTGGTCGTAGACGGTCTCCGGCGTCCCGTTTAGCAGGGCGTTGGCATTGTCGATATTGCCCACCAGGGAGATGCGGTCCCCCACCCGTGCCACGGCGTCCGCGGCGTCGAGCTGCCACTCGAAGTGGTAGGCGTCGAACCCGGCATCGGCGAACAGCTCCAGCCGGTCGCGACAATTGCCGCACACATGCAGGATCAGCGGGCCGCCGATTTCGGCGGTGAGGCGCTTATGCCGTGGCAGCAAATACTCTTCGTAGACTTGGGCGCTGACCAGACTGCCGGAGGCGTGGTCGGCGACAACGACGATATCGGCGCCGGCCCGCAGTTGGGCCTGGGCAAACCGAAGGGTGACCGGCAATACTTGGTCCAATATGCGGTGGACCACCCGCTTCGCATCGGGATCCACCAGCCCCCTGCCCACCTGCATGAGAAAATTCTCCACCCCGGCCAGATGGTAGCAGATGGTCCAGGGGCCCATCACCTTGCCCACCACGGCAACCTGGTCGCCCACCTGGCGCTTGAGGATCGACACGGCATCGAGCACCACGCGCAGGGAGGGTTTTTCGAGAAGGTCCGGGGGGATTTCCACCGCATGAAAATCAGGGTTGGGAAAGCGTTTGACGTCGGGCATCATGTTTCGATCACCCCAGTCCACCGTGCAGCCCAATGCTTCGGCCTCCTGTTGGACGCTGAATTCGGGCATGACGGTATCGAATCCCGCCACCTCATGGCCGGCCAGTGCCAGGGCAGCCATGGCCTCCGCGTTCAGGTGGGCCTCGGGGAAGCCGACACCGACGGCGTCCATGAGGTCGTGACAGGCGATGGAGGTGGGATTGCCGGCCGGCGGCCGGTCGCCCCGGCGCCCGCCGAAAAGGGCGGCCATGACCAGATTGTGCGGCGTGTTTTTCATATCTCACCCCTCCGAAGCGCAATACGCCCCGCTGCCGATGCCCCAATTGTGGTCGACATCGATGGGGGCTGGAGTGTAGGGGCGCCCCCCTATCTCCACGAAACCGATAGATGCCGGCATACCATGAAACCCGCCTGTGGCCAACTGCCTCGCCTGCAGCGGGTTTCGCCGGATTCGAAGCACGCCTTGCGGCCGATGGGTGCGGGCGGCACCGGTCGGTCCTACTGCTTGCGAACCGCCGGACAACTTGATACCAAAGAACGGCCGTTACAGCGTCCGCCCCCCTGTTTGCAGCAAGAGCACCTCGGCCAGACTATGACCAAAAACCGCTTTCATCGCATGGCCCCATTCGGACCGCAGATCCGGCGGATCGGCGTGGTGTTGATGGGTTGTCTGGCCATGCTCCTGCCCCCTCCCCAAGCAATGGCGGTCCCCCCAGACCCGCTGACGGTGGAGGAACGCGCCTGGTTGAACGCCCACGCCGACACCATCCGTCTGGCGCCGGCGCCTTACTGGGAGCCGATGGAATTTTTTGATGAATCGGGCACCTACCAGGGCCTGGTGGCGGACTATATGAAACTGATCGAGCGGCGTCTGGGATTCACCTTCGTCATCGTCCGGGGGGCGACCTGGGCCGAAGTCCTGGAACTGGCCCAGCAGCAGCGGATCGACGTGATCAGTGCCGCCTACGATACGCCGGAGCGCAGGGCCTACATGCGCTGGACCAAGCCCTACCTGGAAGTTCCGGAGGTGATTGTCACCCGCAAGTCCCTGACGCGTGACCTCTCCATGGAAGATCTCGAGGGAATGCGGGTCGGCGTGACCCAGGCGTACGTGGTGGCGGATTGGATTCGGACCCACTATCCCCAACTGTCCCTCACCCTGGTGCCCAACGATCTTGTCGGGTTGCGGATGGTATCCTTCGGCGAACTCGACGTGATGATTGCCGAATTTCCCATCGCATCCTACGCCATCGAGAAGGAGAAGATCACCAACCTGCGGGTCGCCGGACAAACCGGCTACAGCGCCAAATTGAGTATCGGGGTGCGCAGGGATTGGCCCATCCTGGCGCAGATCATGTCCAAAGGCCTCAACCTGGTGACCGATGCGGAGCGCGATCAGATTTACAGACGGTGGATCAATCTCGAAAATTACCCCTTCTATTTCCAAAAGCGCTTCTGGTACGCCATCGTTGGCATCATGCTGGGTGCCATCCTCGTCGCGGTGCTGGTGTTTGCATGGAACCTGACCCTGAGGCGCAAGGTGAGGGGCAAAACCTTGGCACTGACGCAGGAGCTGACGGCGCGCAAGCAGGTGGAGGAGGCCCTTCGGGAGAGCGAGAACCGCCTCACCACCCTGATCGCCAATCTGCCGGGGATGGCCTATCGCCATCACATCGAACCGGACGAACGCTGGCCCATGGATTACATCAGCAACGGCTGCTTGGAGCTGACGGGCTACCCGGATATCAGCGGCCCGGGGAGGGAAACCGCCTATTTCGACACGGTCGTGCACCCGGAAGATCGTGCCCACATTCGATCCATCATCAAGGCGGCGCTGGCCCGCCATGAACCCTTCCGCCTGACCTACCGCATCCTTACGGCGGATGGAACCGTCAAATGGGTCTGGGAACAAGGGGTGGGGATCTACTCTGACGTCGGAGAGGTGTTGCAGGTAGAGGGATTCGTCACCGACATAACGGTATTCAAACGGGCGGAGGAGGCGCTTTACAGAAGCCGCAAGCGCTTTCAAGACCTGGTGGTGAACTCCTTGATTGGGATATCGATCGTTCAGGAGGGGCGCATCGTCTATCAGAATCCCGAGCAGGAGCGCCTGTTTGGTCCCCTGCCGACGGATTTCAACCTCTTTGAGGCTGCCAACATTCACCCGGAGGACCGTGAGAAGGTCACCACCTTCCTGCGCACAAGTGATTCGGATCGATCGGGCACCCGGGAACCCGATTTCAGAGTATATCCGTACACAGCGCAGGGCCAACTGGGGGCCAAGTTCCGGTGGGTGCACGCCAGAATCTCGCGGATCGAATATCAGGAGCGAAGCGCCCTGCTCCTCAATATGATGGATGTGACCCGCACCCGGGAGTTGGAACATACGGTGAGCGTACAGGACAAAATGGCGTCTTTGGGCAAGGTCGCTGCTGGGATCGCCCATGAGATCCGCAACCCGCTCTCCGGAATCAACCTGCACCTCGGTGTGGCCGAGAAGAAGTTGCGTCGCAGTGCGGATCTGTCGGCCATCGCCGACAGTCTGGGGGAGATTCGGGAGGCCTCCCACAGCATCGAGACGGTGATTCAACGGGTCATGGGATTCGTGAAGCCCGGCCTGCCCAAGTTCCGCCCCATTGACATCAACCTGCCGGTAAACGAAGCGATCGGACTCAGCGCGGTCACGATGCGCAAGAACGGGATTGGCTTGTCCGTCACATTGGCGGCGACACCCTTGAAATGTAAGGCGGACGGCAATCTGGTTCAGCGGATCGTGTTGAATCTGCTGACCAACGCCGCGGAAGCGCTGCAGCACAGCACAACGGAGAGAGCCATAACGGTGACCACTGCGAAACGGGGCGGCGACGCCTGCATCCGGGTGACCGACTCCGGTCCGGGCGTGCCAGCGGCCATCGCCGACCGCATCTTCGAATTCTTCTACACCACCAAGAGTGACGGCACCGGCATCGGCCTGAGCCTCAGCCGACGCATTGCCAAGGACCATTTCGGGTCCCTCGAACTGGAATCGGCCCCCTCTTCCGGCGCCGCATTCGTGTTGCGTCTGCCGCTGCTAAAGGAGCCCGCGTGATACGCTATACCATCCATGTCGTCGACGATGAGCAAAGCATCCGCAGTGGGATCCGCTCTGCGCTCGAAGAGGAGTACACCGTCCGCACCTTCGCCTCGGCGGAAGCCGCCTTCGAGGCGATCTCGTCGGAAACGCCGGATCTCGTCCTGCTGGACATCGGTCTGCCCGGTATGGATGGTATCAGCGCCCTCAAACGGCTGAAGGATCGGACGCCGGAGATACTGGTGATCATGATCACGGCCTACGAGGATGTGGACACCGTTATCGCCGCCATGAAGCTCGGCGCCTACGATTACATCATCAAACCGATCAAGCTCGAAGCACTGGAAGTGACCGTGGGCAACGCACTTGAAACCATCCGCCTGCGAAAGGAGATTCAGGCCCTGCAGGCGGATCTTCTGCAGGAGCATGTGCCCTGTTTCATCGGCGAGAGCGATGCCCTCCAGGAGGTGATGGCCTTCATCACGCGCGTGGCCAGAAGTCCCGATACACCCGTTATCATCCTTGGCGAAACGGGGACCGGCAAGGAGCTGATCGCCAGTGCCATTCACTACCGCAGCCCCAACTATAGAGGGCCGCTGGTCGGTGTGAATTGTTCGGCCATTCCCAATGACCTGATCGAATCGGAACTCTTCGGGTATGAGAAGGGTGCCTTCAGCGGTGCCGCTGCGACGGGCAAGGAGGGCTTGATCGAATCGGCCAGGAACGGCACGCTTTTTCTCGACGAAATTGGCGACCTGAGCCTCGCGGCCCAGGCCAAATTACTGCGGTTTCTGGAGAATCACGAGTATTACAAGGTGGGTGGGACCACCAAACGTCGGGTGCGCACACGGGTGGTTTCGGCGACGAACAAGGATATCGACCGCCTGATCGACGAGGGGCAGTTCCGCAAGGATCTCTTCTACCGGCTGGGCGTCGTCAAAGTACGGCTCCCCACCCTCAGCGAGCGCAAGAAGGATATTTTGCCATTGGCCCACCACTTCTTGGGGCTTTTCCAGCGCAAATTCGACAGCCAGGTGAGGGGGTTTGCAGCCGCCGCCGAGGCGTGGCTGCTCCAGTACACCTGGCCGGGAAATGTGCGTGAGCTCAAGAACCGCATCGAGCGCGCCGTTCTGGTCAGCAGCGGCCCGGAGATATTGTCCGAGGAGTTGATGGCGGACGATCGCCATGGCCATCGGGTACCGTCGCCGCTGGATGCGGACGCTGTGGAGATACCCGCTGAGGGCATCGACTTCAACAGCATCATGACCTTTACCAAGCGGGCCTACATCGAAAAGGCGCTGCGGCTGTCAGAAGGGAATGAAGCCAAGGCGGCCCGGCTGTTGCGAATCAATCACCATACCTTCCGCTACCATTGCAAGAAACTAAAACTGAAGTGACCCCATCAGACCGCTGGTGGAGGATCCGGTGAATGACCCACCGCCAAGGAGGCCTCTGCTTCAGCGGCGCTGGTGCCCCGAGAGGGCATCCCGGTTGCCGGCCTCCATCGTCGCACTTTTAAGACCCAGATCGTAAAATTTCCATATTTCTGGTGCGCCGCCGAGGTTCCCGTCACGCTATCTGCCGGGTATTTCATCTCATCCGCCGTAGGATTCGCAGTGGCATATCCTTTGCGAAAGGAGGACCAGCAAGGGGGGCTCCCCAGCAAGGCGCTTTCAGGAACGACCGCACCCGGAACCGCTAAGATGCGGGTTGCGGTACGGTCGGCGGTCGGGATCGTTGTCCCCCTGGACAGCAGCGAGGGGAAGCCCCCATCGCCGTCATCACGGCAATGGTCGGCAGCGGTTGGGCAGCACTTCTTTGAATCATCTGGAGGCACACGCAATGGTGAAAAGGAATTTGTATTCGGACATCATGATGTCGGGTGGCTTCGGATTCAATGTATTTACCGAGGAGGAGATTGAGCGCGTTCACTTGGCCACCCTTGAGGTAATGGAGAAGACGGGGCTTTATGTCGGCACCGAGGAGGCACTGGATATCCTCGAAGGCGGCGGCGCCCGGGTGGATCGAGAGAAGCAGATCGCGAAATTTCCCGCCTACCTGGTAGAAGATTGTATCCGTTCAGCGCCCGCGAACATCGTCCTGCATGGGAGAGACCCGGCCCATGATGTGATTCTTGAAGGCAACCGGGTCAATTTCTGCACCTTCGGCCAGGGCGTTTCCGTCATGGAACTCGATGGTATGGTGCGCGATTCGGTGACCACGGACGTGGGCAAGGCCGCCCTGCTCACCGACGCCATGGAAGAGGTGGACGTCTGTGAACGGTCTCTCAACGCAGCGGACGCGCCCAATGACGTGGCGCCGATTCACGAGGCGGAAGTCGTCTTCGCCAATACGGCCAAGCATACCGTCTACGGGCCGGGAAATGGCTGGCGTGCCGGGAAGATCATTAAAATGGCGCAGGCCATCGTCGGCGGCGCAGATGCGCTGCGGGAACGGCCCATCTGCACCATCAATTGCTCCCCCACGAGCCCCCTGAGCTTGGACGAAAACTGCTGCACCGGCGTAATGACCTGTGCGCGGGCCGGCGTGCCCTGCAACCTGATCTCCATGGTGATGGCCGGCATGTCAGGTCCGATCACGCTGGCCGGGTCCCTGGTGGTCCACAATTGCGAAATCCTGGGAGCCGTCGTGCTGCATCAGTTGACCGCCAAGGGCGCGCCCGTCATCTATGGCTGCTCTTCGCTCGGCTTCGACCTGAAGCGCACGACGACGCCGGTCGGCTCGCCGGAGTGCGGGCTGCTCAATGCCGGGGCGCCCCGCATGGCAAAGAAATACATGTTGCCGAGTTTTTCGGCCGGTGGGTAGGCGGACAGCAAGCTGCCCGATGCACAGGCCGGTCATGAAAAGACCTTGACCGCCATGTGCGCCGCCATGGCAGGCACCAACCTGATCTATGGTGCCGGCATGTTGGATTCGGGGCTCATTTTCAGCTACACCCAACTGGTCATCGACAACGACATTTTTAAAATGGTTCGCAAAGTGATGCAGGGAATGCAGGTGGATGATGAGAATCTGGCGGTGGATATCATCAAATCGGTAGGACCCGGTGGTGATTTCCTCATGAATGCCCATACCATCAAATACATGCGGACCTTGCCCTCCACCCCGAACCTGATCGAGCGGCACAATCGCGAACGCTGGCTGTCGAGCGGCGGTAAAGATTTCGCCACCCGGGCCGCGGAGAAGGCGGCGGAGATCTTGGCCAACCATCAGCCCATGCCGCTGGGGGATGACACCACATCGGCGTTGCGCGAAATCGTTGCGGAGGCCGATGCGGAAAGTGCAGCGATGCATCGCCAATAAGGCGCGCAGCGTCAGCGTCCGCCGGGGGCGTCGGTTGGCCGTGGGTAGGCGCCCATGGTCGACTGTCGCCGCCGGCCGACGCGAGCGTCAGCCGCTATCCGTGCGGTGCATCAGAGGGGTCCCAGGCCTGCCGGAAGATCCGCACCTTGGCGCATGATGGGTGTGAGGGCGACAATGACCGGGCCATACCGGTGTGCCCCCCAATCCCGGCGCCGTCCCATCCGTGCATCCGAATGGTAGCGTGTCCCCGGCGGCTGTACCGGGCGGGGATTTGGCGTATCGCCGTCAGGGCCAACGGATATCCTAGCTTCAGACACGTCAGCAGGGTCGGAAGGACGACGTAAAGCGCACTTTTCTTCCAACCAAAGCAGCGAGGAGAAAATCAATGGCAGTCGCAGATATCTTCACGGCCGTATTGGCCTTCGACGAAGCCCAAGCCAAATCCCTGACCCAGGCCGAGCTCGACGCCGGCACCGACATCGAGACCATCCTCAACGAGGGGTTGATCGGCGCCATGGACGATGTGGGCAAGAAGTTCAGCGAAGGCGACCTCTTCGTGCCCGAGATGCTCATGGCCGCCCAGGCCATGAAGGCCGGCCTGGAGGTGCTCAAACCCCACCTGTCCAGCGACAGCGCGGCCAACAAGGGCACCGTCGTCATCGGCACCGTCAAGGGCGACCTGCACGACATCGGCAAGAACCTGGTGGCCATGATGATGGAGGGCGCCGGCTTCAACGTCGTCGACCTGGGCGTGGACGTGGACGCCGCCACCTT
>JAAUYD010040000.1_pt1 | contig 12634 bp, 11 predicted proteins | sample 7278101 | NCBI WGS metagenome assembly JAAUYD01 (sample SAMN14350128, study PRJNA611818) | marine sediment metagenome | isolation source: surface marine sediment (0.6m) | place: French Polynesia: Moorea | collected 2018-08 | reverse complement strand
TGCCCCGGCCGAGCGCACCGAAGCCGGCCGCGTGTTTGTGGCCGGTGGCCCAGATGAAGGTGGCTACCGCATCCTGGATTCGCGGGCTGGTGCGGCAGAAACCGCTCCCGATATCTTTGAAGCCACAACCATTCTGGCCCTGACCGATCAGATTCCAAACGACACCGTTTCATTTGGGTCTGAATTCCCGCTGGGTCAAGCGCAAGAAATCATCAGCGCCCTGGAAGCGTATGCTTCTTCTGATGAATGCCAGGAACCCGCTGAAGGCGTGGTAACGCTCTGTTCAGATGAATTCTATAACTGGACCGGTGCGGCACCGGTCAGCGACTCATTCTTTGATCCGGTTCGTTTCCTGATTGAAGCTCTGGGTTACACTGAAGAAGATATTTTGAACCAGTAATCACCGGTTCAATCAAGGCCGCGGGAACGGTTAGCGCTCCCGCGGCCTTTGTCAATATCCTCTTTTGGTGAAAGGGGTGTGGAGCTAAAGTAACCCCTCCACTTTTCAATTGTTATTTTATAGAGAAAGGTCTGCCCGATGTTACGTGTAAAAAACCTCTCCAAAATTTATGACGATGGCACCCAAGCCCTGACCGATGTTTCTTTTAACGTTCCCCAAGGTGAATTTTTATCGGTTGTCGGCTTAAGCGGCTCCGGTAAAAGTACGCTTCTGCGGTGTATCAACCGCCTCATCGATCCTTCGGTTGGTGAGATATGGTGGAAAGAGACCCAGCTCTCCCACGTGACAGGCGAAGAACTGCGGCGGGCTCGTCGAAAAATCGGCATGATCTTTCAGCATTTTAATTTGGTTGATCGGTCACCTGTCATCACCAACGTCTTAAGCGGCCGTCTGGGATATGTCAACCCGATGGCCAGCGTGTTTGGTCGCTTTCCAGCCAGCGACGTCAAACGAGCCCGCAATAATCTCGATCGGGTAGGCATTGGCGACAAAGCCGACAACCGGGCTGATGAGCTTTCCGGTGGGCAGAAGCAGCGCGTCGGGATCGCTCGGGCCCTCATGCAAGACCCCGAAATCATGTTGGCAGACGAGCCGGTGGCCAGCCTTGACCCGGTTTTGGCTCACAGCATCATGCGCCAGCTCAAGGACATCACCAAAGAAGACAACATTACCGTTCTTTGCAGCCTCCATTTTCTCGACCTCGTCCAGCAGTACAGCGATCGGGTCATTGCCCTCAATGAGGGCAAACTTGTCTTTGAAGGCAAACCGGACGAGATCGACGACGAGCGCTTTAAAGACATATACGGCAAAGAAGCTGAACGAATCGGATAACACATTAAAACGGGAGAAAAAAGATGGCCAAACGCGGAAAAAAAGAGCAGCTAAGCCCCGGAATGAGTGCCTTGCGCACCGTTTTAATCGCTGTGATCCTGTTTCTGGTGTATGCCTTTGCCGTTCAAGATACGCAAATTAATTTGGAAGAACCGCTTGATCCCCGCCGTCAGGAAACGACAATTCGCGTGCTGCGCGCCCTGGCCCGGCCGAATTTGTTTACGTTTAATGAAGAAATTCGGGGGATGGATATCAATATCCGCATGCCCTGCGGGGATGAAATAATCGGGTCCCAAGTCTCTCTTGGAGATCGCACCACGACCCTCTCACCGAACTGCGTCACCACAACCCAGGATGTCTTAACGCTGCGAGGAGAAGGATTTCGGCCAAACACCAGCGGTATTATTCGCTGGTATCCCCCAGGAGATGTCTCTACCACGCGGGCCCTGAGCTCGTTTCGAACCGATGGTGAAGGAAACTTCGAGATCGAATTTACCATGCCGGACGTTCGCCCAACCGATGAACCACAGCGAATCGAAGTTGAGGAGAAATGGCAAACCGGAATTAGCGGTCTGAGTGAAGCATCTCAAATTACGCTGGAAAAAATTACGGAAACAATTTTGCTGGCCCTGCTGGCCACGACTGTGGGAACCATACTGGCTATTCCAATTTCTTTTATCGCTGCCCGCAACCTGATGGAAAATTTTGGATCTCCGCTGGCGGCCGTCATGTCAGCTATCGTTGCCCTGCCCATTGGTTACTATGCCGGCCGCTCGATTACAAACCTGCTGATCAATATGGCCACCACCGAACTGATTACCAACACCTTTGTCCAGCTGGTGATTGCCGTCATTTTAATCATCGCCGTTTGGGCCATCGTGCAGTTTGGGGTCAGCCGTACGGCCGATGGCGAACCGGAAACCACCAGAGATCGCATCGTCAGCATCCTACAGTTTGTCCTGGCCGCGATTTTATCCATTTTTGCCCTGGCTTACCTGGGACAGGTCGGTCTGGTCTTTGGCGGATGGCTGGAAAGTAATTTGGGGTTCTTAGGTTTTATCGGCGGCTTTTTGGCTCTGGCCAGTGAATTTTTCCTGATTGGCGCCCCGGGCATCATCGGCTTTCTCGTCGGCCTGGTAGCCATGTCCTACGCCAGTCGTTTTGGGCAGGAAGCGGTTCTAGGTCTTCCGGATGGCTCCTCCCGAATATTGTCGGTTGTGGTTACCGGGATCGGAACGGCCGTCCTCGTATTTGGCATCGGCAGCAGCCTGAACTGGCTCTATGTCTTTGACAATCCCCAGAACTGGACCATCATCCCAGCCATTGCCGGCGGGGTCCTGGGGGCTGTAGGCACCGCCTTTATCGCTCCAAAACGGCTGATGCCTATCGGGTTTATCACCTACACTATCGTTCGCGGTATTCTAAATCTGATTCGCTCAATTGAGCCGCTCGTTTACGTCATCGCCTTTGCGGTCTGGGTTGGGATTGGCCCCTTTGCCGGGGTCATGGCCCTCACCCTGCATACCGTAGCCGCCCTGGGTAAACTTTTCTCTGAACAGGTGGAAAATATATCCGAAGGGCCGCTTGAAGCGATTACCGCAACCGGAGCCAATGCCGTCCAGCGCGTGGTGTTTGCCGTGATTCCCCAAATTGTTCCCCCCTACATCGCCTTTACGCTCTATCGTTGGGATATCAACGTGCGGATGTCGACTATTATCGGATTTGGTGGTGGTGGCGGTATCGGCTTTGTCCTTTCCCAGGCGATTAATCTTCTTAGATACCGCGACGCGGCCGTCATGATGATCGCGATCGCCATCGTGGTTGGAACATTGGATTATGTGAGCTCCCGGGTTCGCGCACGGATTTTATAGGTCACAGACCACAGACCATAGACGTCAGACCACAGAAGGTTGGGGATGATAGACCCCCATTCTGAAGTCTGACGTCTGTGGTCTATTGTCTCTTTATTTCCCCTTCAGTATAATCGATACAAAATACCAATTTGCAGGCTCAAAGCGCATCTCTGCTTTTTATTTTTCACGCAAAGTATGTCAGACCTTATTCACCGCATCGCTTTCCACGGTGCAGATCATCAACCAGATTCTCCTTCGGTTGAATGCCAGCATCTTTCGGTGTCTTACGCCGCCATTGGCGGCCGTCTGTTTGCCGCTGATTCTCCTGTTGATGCCCTGGCTGAACTTTCTTTTCAGGTAAAAGAAGGAGAGCAAATTGCCGTAATCGGCCCAAACGGAGCAGGCAAAAGCACCCTCTTTAAGGTACTGGCCGGGATTCTCAAGCCGGACAGCGGCCAAATCCAGCTGTTTGGCAATCCACCAGAAGAGCATATTTGCATCGCCTATGTTTCCCAACGCAATCAGATTGACTGGTCCTTTCCAGCGACGGTTGCTGATGTGGTTATGATGGGGCGCACCCGCCAAATTGGCCTGTTCCGCCGGCCGCGGAAAAAAGATTGGGAGATCGTTTACCAAGCATTGGAGCAGGTTGACGCGGCCCATCTGGCCAAAAAGCAGATCGGTGAGCTGTCCGGCGGCCAGCAGCAGCGGGTGTTTATCGCCCGGGCCCTGGCTCTCGAAACCGATTTGCTCCTTCTCGACGAACCCCTGAGCGGTCTCGATCTACCCAGTCAAAACGCGCTTTTTGAAATTTTGGACACGCTCCGGCCGGAAGAGGTAACGGTCTTGGTAGCCACTCATGATTTAAATGTCGCCGCCAGGCACTTTGATCGCATTATGCTGCTCAACCGTCATATCATCGCCTTTGGTCCGGCCGATGAGGTGTTAACGACCGAAAACCTGCTGGCCGCTTACGGTGGGCTCTCTCCCCACCAGCACCCATCTCCTAACACCCAACACCCAACACCCAACACCTAACCTCCATGCTCACCTGGCTTCTCGACCCTCTACAGTTCAACTTTATTATCCGCGCTTTGCTGGCTTCGATCATGGTCGGTATTGTTTGCTCCGTACTGGGTACATACGTTGTCCTGCGCGGGATGGCTTTTTTGGGAGATGCCCTGGCCCATACCATTTTGCCGGGTGTGGTGGGGGCCTTTTTGCTGGGATTACCCCTGGCACTGGGAGCTCTGGTTGTGGGCATTGCGACGGCTATCGGGATCGGATATCTGACCGATCGGGGGGCGATAAAAGAGGACACCGCCATCGGGGTGATTTTTGCCGGTATGTTTGCTCTCGGTATCGCCATGCTGTCCGCCTCAGGAAATTACACGGTTGATTTATCCCACTTCCTGTTTGGAAATTTACTGGGGGTTTCGGCCGCGGATTTATGGGTGATTTCAATTTTAAGCGTCCTCGTTTTGCTGGTAATATACCTGTTTTTTAAAGAGTTTTTGGTCATCACCTTTGATCCGATTTTGGCCCAAACCCTGCGTCTACCAACCACATTTTTGCGCTATTTACTGCTGATTTTAATCGCCATCACCATCGTTACCGCCCTTCAGGTCGTGGGGATCGCCCTAATGTTGGCCATGTTTGTTACCCCGGCCGCTACCGCAGCCCTCCTCACCCGTCGTCTGCCTGTCATGATGGTTGTCGCGGCCGCGATCGGCACATTTTCTGGCGTCAGCGGCGTCTACGCCTCGTATTATGTAAATATCGCCTCCGGCGCAGCTGTGGTCCTGGTGGCCACAATTATCTTTGTGGTTGTTTTTGCCCTTACCCCAAGTCAAAAATAAAATGACGGTGGAAAGAAAGAGAATCTCGTTCTAAAATCGTCTAACCTGATAACACCAATCAATCTATTGTCTCTTTTCCCTATCTCTATTCTTGAAGGAGTATCCCATGAACCCTGTCCAACCGGCTAAAGTGGCCATTTGGAGCGAATTAGAAGATCGTCAGCCGGCATACGCCCTGGTGGCCAATGTTGACCTGGTCGTCATCCGCTATGATCGGGAAGTATCGGTTTTGTACGGCCGTTGTTTGCATCGAGGGGCCTTGCTGGCCGATGGTACCATCACCAACGGCAATCTGGTTTGTGGGCTTCACAGCTGGGATTATCGCTATGACACCGGAATCAGCTCATATAATCCGGATGAGCGGCTGGAAAAATTCACCGCCTGGATCGATGAATCAAACGACGCGGTTTATGTGGATGAAAATGAGGTGACTGCCTGGCATGCCGATCAGCCGCAGGCGTATGATCGCGACGCTTATTTGGGTCTTTATGCCGATCATACCGGGACAGCGGCCGAACCATATAATGATTACATCCAAAATCTGGCCAAAAACGGGTTGTCAGAAGTCGGTCATCACGGCAAAGTATCGGCCATGGGGGTTCCATTAAACGAGCTGCCCCGCTGGGATGACATCCAAATTGTGACGGCCCAGCTGGCCCGCCGGCCGCTGCTCGATGATGATGAGGTCGGCACGGAATTGATCATCGGCCCGCAGGCCAAAAAACCGCTCAAGCTTGATATTCCCCTGTTTGTCAGCGACATGAGTTTTGGGTCATTAAGTGAAGAAGCCAAAATCGCCCTGGCGCGCGGGGCGGAAATGGCCGGGACCGGCATTTGTTCGGGTGAAGGAGGGATGCTGCCCGAAGAACAGGCCGCCAACAGCCGCTATTTTTATGAGCTGGCCTCGGGAAAATTTGGCTGGAATCTCGAAAAAGTCAAAGATGTGCAGGCGTTTCACTTTAAAGGGGGACAAGGGGCCAAAACCGGCACCGGCGGCCATCTACCTGGTCACAAAGTAACCGGGAAAATCGCCAAAGTTCGAGAGTTAGAGGAAGGGCAGGCAGCCGTCAGCCCGGCCGCATTTCCCGATTTAATCACGGTTGAAGATTTTCAGAAAGTAGCTGAAGATGTCCGCGAAGTCAGCGGCGGCATACCCATCGGCTTTAAGCTGTCGGCACAGCACATTGAAAAAGATATCGATTTTGCTCTGGCCATCGGGGTCGATTACATCATTTTGGACGGCCGTGGTGGCGGCACAGGAGCAGCACCCCAAATCTTTAAAGAAAATATCTCTGTGCCCACAATTCCCGCATTGGCTCGCGCCCGTCAGCACCTCAACAAGCGCGGAAAATCTGGTGAGGTCACGCTGATCATCACCGGTGGGTTGCGAACGGAATCCGACTTTGTCAAAGCCCTGGCTCTCGGCGCAGATGGGGTCGCCCTGGCCAATTCCGCCATTCAGGCGATTGGCTGTTTGGGGATGAGGGCCTGTCATACCAATAATTGCCCGGTCGGCATTGCCACACAAAAGAAAAACCTCCGCGCCCGACTCATTATCGAGCAGTCGGCCAAACAGCTGGCTTCCTTTTTGGAAGCGTCTACCCACCTGATGCAGGTGCTGGCTCGGGCATGCGGACACGACCATCTCAATCAATTTTCAGTTGATGATCTCACAACCTACGAGCGCAGCATGGCGTATTTGACCGGGGTTGCGTATGGGGGCATTACCCCTCTTTGAGACAACAGACCACAGACTTCAGACCACAGAAAACCTGCCCTGACTGAAGTCTGAGGTCTGAAGTCTGAGGTCTTTAACATGTCAAAATCCCGCGCCATCCTCACCCTCGCCCTGGCGGCCGCGCTTTTTAGCTCGAGCGGTCTGTTCATCAAAGTGACCACGGTCTCGCCGCTGTATCTTTTTGGCAGCCGCAGCCTGGTGGCGATGGTCACGCTGCTTTTTTTTGTAAAAGAAATTCGCCTACCGCGCACCGTCCATCAAATCGGAGGGATGATAGCCCTGGCTGGCGCGCAGCTTTTTTTTATTTTTGCCACCCGACAAACAACCGCGGCCAACGCCATTTTTATTCAATTTACCGCACCGGTTTACGTGGGGCTCTTTGGTGCCTGGTATTTAGGAGAACGCGCTCAAAAAAAGGATTGGTGGGCGATGGCCGCTATCTTGGCCGGGCTGCTCATCTTTCTCAATGACAATCTTTCACCGGCCGGGTTGATGGGTACCCTCAACGCCTGGTTAAGCGGCCTCAGCCTGGCCTGGTTTGTATTGTTTATGCGCCGCGCCAAAAACGAGAGTACGTTAAGCATCGCCCTCTGGGGCAATATTTTGGGAGCGATCGTCACCCTTCCACTCTTGCTGACCACCGACCTCCCTTCGTGGGGGAATATCGGAGCAATCTTGTTCTTAGGGGTCTTTCAGATCGGGTTAGGGTTGGTCCTAATGTCAATTGCCATCAAGCATTTAACCGCCATAGAAAGCATTTTGATTCAAACTCTGGAACCAATTCTCAACCCGATTTGGGTCTTTTTGGTCATTGGCGAGCAGCCTACGGTACTGACCCTGGCAGGCGGATTGATCGTTTTGACGGCCGTCACCTGGCGCTCAATTGCGGCCACGAGTGAAAAAGAAAAAGATTCGCGGCTGACAAACCCAACCTGAACCATCATCCTGGAGAAAAAAGATGAAACCGATCATCGGCCTGACCACCTACGGCCGTCACGAATTAAAGATCGACTACAAATTTTACGACGATTTTTTTGCGATCCCGGCACAGTATGTTGATGCGGTGCGCCGGGCGGGCGGGGTACCGGTGCTTCTGCCGCCGGGCGAGACCAGCTGGGATGAAATCTTTCACATGGTTGATGGAATGATCATTACCGGGGGTGCTGATATTCATCCGGCCGCCTACGGGGGAAACGCGGCCCATCCATCCCTGACCCGGCTGGCACCGGATCGAGATACTTTTGAATTGGCTCTGGCCCAAGAAGTAATGGATCGAGAAACCCACCCGACCCTGTGCATTTGCCGCGGTATGCAGATATTAAACGTGGCCCTTGGGGGCACGATGAGTGAGCATATACCAGACATTCTGGATGAAGATATCCACCGCAGTGAGGATGGGGGGTGGACCCAACAGCCGGTTGTCGTTCATCCAGGGTCCCTGCTGGGAGAAATTATGCAGGCCGATCATGTCGTGACCTTTTCAGGTCATCATCAGGCGATCAAAGATGTCGGTGGAGGATTGACGGTTTCAGCACTGGCCCCCGACGGCATCATCGAAGCGCTGGAAGCGGCCGGGCATCCCTGGCTGGTGGCCGTACAGTGGCATCCAGAAGTTTCAGCGGCGGATGATGTCACCCAGCAGCGCCTGTTTGATGATCTGGTTGCTGCTGCAAAAAAATGATACCTTAACGCCTTTACGTTCTCGACTGCCCGGTGAAACAATCGCTCTTGCTCGAAGCGTTCAGAATGGACCAATCTTGGAGATTGGTCCATTCTTAGAGGAACGCGCCTGTTGGCGACAATGATTTCAACACGGTAGAATGGGAAAAGCAAAAGGAACAATTTAATGAATCAGGATGATTTAATCAAACAATACAATTACGACCAATTTATCCCTGAGAAGTTTAATCCCTGGATGCGTTTTGGCGAGAGCCCTGCTCTTTGGCAGCCTGCCCCCGATTTTCCCCTATGGACCCTTGATAACAAAGAAACATCGCTCAGCGCCATATGGTCACAACATACGTATACCGTCGTAGAGTTTGGCAGCTTTACCTGACCGTATTGTGGGATGGCGGCGCCATCCATGAACAGCCTGGCTGAAAAATACGCGGCAAACGACGTCGGGTCGATCTTTCTCTACACTCATGAGGCCCACCCGGGGGAGCATTATCCCCATCTCACCTCCTTTGAGCAGAAGCTGCGCCACGCCCAGGCGTTACGCGATATTTATGGGGTTAGCCGGCCGATTTTAGTCGATGCCCTTGATGGTGCTTGCCATCGGGCGTATGGCTCGATGCCCAACATGACCTGGATTTTCAATAAAGCCGGCCGGCCGCTCTACAAATCAGATTGGACCAATAGTGACAGCGTAGAAAATGCCATTTTTTATCTCTTAAACGTTCTCAAACGACGGCGGGATGGAGAACGCATGGCCCCGTTTCATGTAGAACGGATCGATTTTCGCACTCAGGATCAAAAGCGATTTTACGAGGGGCTGGCCCGCAATGGACCCAGGGCGGTTGAAGAATTTAAAAATGCGTTTTAGGTAAATTAGCCAGTGCCATCGTCCGCGAATCCCCTGTCATCCAGAGCCCTTCGACTTCGCTCAGGACAGGCTTCACGAAGGACCTCGTCAGGCAGCAACTATGCAAAATCTGCTAGACTGGACCAAAAGGACTTTTCTCCTGGCAATGGCTCATTTTGATGAAAATTGGCGGGATTCTTCACGCCGCTGCGCTCCGTTCAGAATGACAGGTGTGCTGCCCTAGACGGCCACCTATGATGTTGATATCCAATTCATGTTTCACCTTTAAATATCGCGTTTCGGTCTCTTTGGCCGATGAATAAATTCATCGGGAAGGTTTAGTGGCAACTTGAGTTAAATTTAAAAAAGCCCGCAGCTTAAACGCTGTGGGCTTTTTATTTTAGATGGTGTCAAATTTGCCGGATTAGGAAGCCTCGGGCTGTTTATCTGTATTCACCAACACATTGTCAACCAAACCATACTCCATCGCTTCTTGGGCACTCATAAAAATATCACGATCGGTATCGGTTTCAATTTTTTCCAACGGTTGTCCGGTATGACGGCTCAAAATTCCGTTTAGCGAGGATCGCAAACGTAAGATTTCCTGAGCCTGAATCTGAATATCAGACGCCTGACCTTGTGCCCCACCCAGCGGTTGATGCATGTGGATGGTGGCATTGGGGAGGGCAAAGCGCATCCCCGGCGTTCCGGCCGTCAACAGTACAGTGCCGAAGCTGGCTGTAAACCCAACGGCAACCGTAGACACTGGACACTCGATTTGCTGCATCGTATCGTAAATCGCCATTCCCGCATACACCTGACCCCCAGGGGAGTTAATATAAAACCGGATCGGCTTGCTGGGATCTTCCCGCGCTAGGAACAGCAGTTGGGCAACAATGAGGTTGGCAATTTGATCGTTAATTGGTGTGCCCAGCATGATAATCCGCTCTTTTAGGAGCAAAGAAAAGATATCCATGGCGCGTTCGCCACGGGGGCTTTGTTCAATGACCATGGGCACAAGAGAGGTTGGTAAAATATCCACGGTTTTCTCCTTAATTTAATTTCCGCTTGTTTGTCACCGTGCGCTTCTTTACTTCCACGCCTCGGTCTATGTCGTTATCGATAAAACCTGCTGCCCAAAACCGATTTGAAACACAGGTTTGGTCCCTGTCCCCATTACAGGAAAACCCATTAACAATAAAAAGAAGGCGCTGCCTGTTAAAGACAACGCCCTGTTATCCTACAAACTCACTGTAAATGTTTCGTTAGGGAAAGGATAATATTTCATTAGGAGCAGCAGTTACTCGTCCGTGCGCTCTTCATCTTGTTCTTCTTCGTCGTCGTCACCATCTAAATCCGCTTCGACGACAGCTTCTTCTTCAACCACCTCAGATTCCTCAGTGGATTCTTCATCGACCACTTCCGCTTCCGCCTCTAAGGCCGCTTCAGCTGCCTTACGCTCCGCTTCTTCTTCGGCTTCCAGGGCGTCGAGGTCGGGTGCATCGCCGGCCAATATCACCTGAATCCGCTCATACGCCTTGTCGATCATAAGCTCGTTAGCCATGCGCTGAATGCCGTCCTGACCAAGATACACGTTGCGCATCGCTTCACGTAATTCGTCATCCATGTCGGCAAACTGCTCCATTTGCTCATCAACCTTGGCTTCCAGCTCATCATTTTTAACCTGCAGCCGTTCGGCCGCAATAAACTCGCGCAGGACCAGCGCCCGCTCAAAATTACGGACGGAATCTTCGCGCCACTGCTCCCGCATATCGGCTACGGTGGTTTCCTGGGTGCTTAGGTAATCATCCCAATCCCAATTGTAAGATGACACCTGCTGCTTCAAATTCTCAACCGCCTGATCCAACTCTTCTTCAATGGCAGCCGGTGGATAATCCAGCTCGGCCGCTTCGTGCAGAACGTCAATCCACTCCTCAAGGGTCTGTGATTTGAGCTCTTGCTCAGCCATATTTTCCAGATTTTCGCGGTATTTAGCCTTCATTTCTTCCAGGTCTTCATAACCCGCTTCTTCGATCAGTTCCTGATCCAGGTCAGGTACGGTGCGGCTTTTATTTTCCAATACTTCAATCTCGATTTGGGCTTGACGGCCGGCAAAGTCAGACACTTCATAATCATCGGGGTAGGTGATGGTAAAGGTCTTTTCATCTCCTACTGAGAGACCGATAATTTCATCCACAAAGCTGGTTCCAACAAAGGTTTGTTCATCATCCAACACAAACTCAAGGCCATCTTCCGAATCAAATAACACGTTGTTGGCGTTGACATCGGGGTTTTCTTCATCTACCTCTTCGTCTTCCAGAGGCACAATCGTTCCCTTACCGCTTAGGGTGACGATATCACCCTCTGCAGCCGGCCGGTCAACCTCTTCGGTGACCGCCTTCCCCTGGCGAAAATCTTCAATCGCCTGGTCAACCGCTTCATCGGAAATTTCCACCGTGTCCAGTTCCTTGCGCTCTTCGCGAAAATCACCAAGGGTTACCGTGGGTTCGAGGGGAACGGTTACTTTGAATACGGTGGGCTCCAGCTCCAAGTCATCAAGCGTCGGCCGGGCATAAGGCACCAGCTCTTCCTGCTCCATCGCTTCGACCAGCACATCATTTAGCATTTCTTCGACCGCTTGGGCGCGCACGCCTTCACGACCAAAGCGCTTTAAAATCACCTGAAATGGGGCTTTCCCAGGGCGAAAACCGGGAATCCGCACGTTTCTAGCCAGCTGTCTGGCTAAACGCTTCATTTCATTCGTTACTCGCTCTTCCCCTACTTCAATTGTCAGGGCCAGCTGCCGCTGCTCCATCTCTTCTTTATGAATCGTCAAACTCATCGTTATTCCTCTCTAGGCAGGACCACGAAACCCATCTGCCGGCAACGCAGAAATTTTTCAAATCTTTTTGAAGGTTACAGTTGTGTGGATCTGGGTGGTTTTATAAAAAAACGCTGCTTGATCGCAACGTCATCGCTTCACAATTTTAAAGATGGGGAAGGAGGGACTCGAACCCACACGCCTTGCGGCACATGATTCTAAGTCATGCGCGTCTGCCAATTCCGCCACTTCCCCAATATTGAAGGATAAATTATAGCGAGAGGCCGGGCAATTGCCAACAAAAAAGACCGGAGATGGACGAATTTTGATTTTCCTTTTACGATTGAAACAGACCTCAGACATCAGACCACAGACGACAGAATGAAACCTGTTTTCTTGCTCTCCCTGAAATCTAAAGTCTGATGCTGAAGTCTGTAGTCTGATGTCTGAGGTCTATTATGAGATTTACCGCTACCGGAATTGTCACAAACGAATACAACCAGCTGCTGCTGATTCAGCGCAGCGACACAAAAACCTGGACCGCCCCC
>JAAUYD010218962.1_pt1 | contig 12638 bp, 9 predicted proteins | sample 7278101 | NCBI WGS metagenome assembly JAAUYD01 (sample SAMN14350128, study PRJNA611818) | marine sediment metagenome | isolation source: surface marine sediment (0.6m) | place: French Polynesia: Moorea | collected 2018-08 | reverse complement strand
CTTAAGACAAGCTATAGAAAGCGTTATAAATCAGGAGTATACCAACTGGGAATTGGTTCTGTGGGATGACGGCTCCACGGATGGCAGCGAGGCGATCGCCAGAGAGTTTCTTGTAAAATACCCTGAAAAAATATATCTAGCCAAAGACAATACGAATATTGGGAGAGGGAACGCTTTATATGAGGCGATCGAGGTTTCTACTGGCGAGGTCTTCTGTATTCTCGATGCTGATGACTGTTTGGGTAAAAAAGCTTTAAGCCTAGTCAATAAAGTATTTGCCGAAAATCCTAACGCTGGATGGCTGTATACCAATTATACAGAGTGCGATAAAGACGGAAATCAATTAAGAGTTGGCACTAAAAACAATCTCGTTTACAGCAGGTTGAACGAGCTACATACTATGTGCTGCTTTCATCTGCGAGCTATTAGAAAAGATTTTTACGAAAAGACTCCCAAAGTCGATCGCACTTTAACAGCAGCAGTTGACCACGATCTAAACTTAAAACTTTCAGAACAGGGAAAACCCATACACGTTAAAAAGGCTGTTTATAAGTATAGGTTGCACGAGAATCGCATTTCTGTAGAGAAGAAAAAAGAACAAGGTAAAACTTTTGTCGCTTGCTCAATGGCTGCAATAAATCGTCGAGGTTGGCAAGACAAATATTACCTCTCCCATACTGACGACTACAGCAGCATCCAACTCTGCGAGAAAAAGTATTTGAGAGATCCAATGCCATCCAAAGTATTCTGCATCGGTCTGGGTCGGACGGGAACGCGATCGCTTTTAAGAGCTATGGGGCTTTTAGGGTACAACACTTTGCAACATCCCAGAGATTTAAATGTTATTCAATATTTCGACGCAGCCTCAGACGTGCTTATAGCTGCTAACTACCAGGAATTAGACAAAACTTACTCTAATAGCAAATTTATACTGACAGTTAGGGACATTCCCAGTTGGTTAGATTCTTGGGAGCAACACGATCAAAGAGCGCAAGAAAAATTTAACAATAACTTACCTCAATGGGTAAAAGATTTTAGAATTAGGCTATACGGTCAGTGGGAGTTCGAGCGCAATATTTGGAAAGAGAAGTACAAAAAACACGAAAAAGAAGTTAGTAATTATTTTAGCGAAGTTAGAAGTAAGCTTTTAGTCTTAAACGTTGTTCGTGGAGAAAACTGGAAAAAATTAGTAGTCTTTCTGTCTCATAATGCAACAATGCCATTGTCTGTAAAGGAAACAGAATTATTAATACAAAACAAGTTTCCAAATATTAAAAATTGAGCGACTTCGATTGACATTTTTCCGTCTTAAAAAAGCGGAAAGGACTTTAAAATCCCTCAGCATAAATACTAATGTCTATTCTGTGAAATTCTTCTGGAGGAAATTGAATACCGTTTCTATTTCCGTTTTGAATGTAATCTTTTTTTGGTGGACTGAACCTAAAAAACGTGTCGCCTACTTCTGTACCTATGTCAAAAGGAGAGACTACCTCTATAAGGTCTAAGCGAAGTCCGTTGGCATACACCAACTCGTAAGTGACAAAAGTGTCTAAACTTTCAGGTAAGTTTAAATTTAAATCTTTTATTGGTTTAAATTTAAACGGAAAAGTTTTAACACGAGTTAATTCTTGCTTCTCTTCTGTTAAGGTTGCAGTGACTAAGCTTAGATTTACTTCATAAGATTTATTTTTTGTCAAAATTTTATCAAAGGCTTCTTTTTTTCCCTTGGGATAAATAGCAATTCCTTTTAACTGTTGTTGATTTTCAAGATCTAAACTGGGATTGTAATTAATTACATTGACAAAAGCAAAAGGTTTTAATCCGTTTTGTTCTAAACTAAAACTTAAACTCCTACTGTTGACTTTTTGTATGGCTTCCAAAAAACGATATTTTGGATTTCTTTCTGCATAATAATTATCATAATTATCTCCTAAAAAGATTTCTTTATTATCTATTACGCTAAAAGATGGAGTCCCTTCAAAATATTTAAAAATCTCATTATATTCCGATCTTATTTTAAATTTTTGCCAATCTTTTTCTTGGTTTGGGTCGTCTTCGATAGGAATGGCGTCGGGAAAATTTTTAGAAATAGCTATAGGGTTATCCTCACCTTTCCATTTCCAAATAAATCTTTTAATACTATTAAAAGCTTTAGTCCTTATTCCAAATCTTGATTCTATCCCATCTTTAGATGTAGGTTCTTCTGCATATTCTTGACTGCCTGGGTTTCGATCGAGAACTAAAGGATCGTGAAAAGTTCCGTGTAAGATAGTTAATCTAATTTCGTCTTTAATTGTCGTTAAATATTCAGAAGATGGCTCGGAAGCGGGTAATTTAAAAACTTCTACTGTTTTTTCGATTTCAGAATTATATAGATAAAAATATTTATTACCATAAGCTCGTTCATTTATTCTGCCAGTTGTTCTACTTCCATCCCTTGTAGATATTCCGAAAATATTTGGAGCGCAGCCAAAATACACTTGTTGCCGACCTGTTGCCGTAAGCCCACTGTTTGTAACTTCTATTGAATTATCTGGGGTCTGAAAAAAATCGTTAGCATAAGGAGATTTACTATTTATATTAGACTTAGGATAATTTCTACATAAATCGTAAGAAGTGGCGCCTTCAATCGTCAAATAACTGTCATTTCCAAAACTCCCTTCTAAGGGATCTTCTCTTATTCTATACACTGTTATTAATATGGCATATTTAGTTTTAATTCCTGATTCAAAATTGATTCTACTTTTAAAAAACTGCGTCGTTTCTTCTTGTATTGTTTGCGCTCGCTCTCCCAAAGCGTAATATTTTCCGCTATTGTCCTTAAATACTATTACTTCTCCGCTCGTGATATCTGTAAGTGCTTCCGCTCTTATCGTGCCAGTAGAAGTAACTACTGAGACAATATCGCCTTGGCTTACATAACCTTGAGCCGTTCCATTTATGGGGTTTTGAAGTTTGCTAAAGTCTATCACTTATACAAAAAGTTCATTTTTAATTAAGGAACCCTTTTACAATAACTTTATTACTCCGTTTATAGCTTAACTACTATGAAGGGTTCCTTAATTAAAAATAAAAACATCTCTCGTTAATATTTCCCCGCTATCGGAAACTAAAATATCTCCAGTACTGGAGATTAATAAACTATCTAAATCGGACTTTTTAATAACTAGAGTTTTCGTAGAAGATGTATTGACTAAAGGAACTCCCGCATCGCTGAGTAATATTTCTCCCGTATCACCGAGCAATAAATCATCAGTTGAAACGATCGCGTCACTATTGATGTCAGTTTGATTTGTATTGTTGGCGAGTAATATTTCTCCTGTATTGGAAATTAATAAGTTGCCAGCACTGCTAAATAGCAAGTCGCTTAAAGCTACTGTTTCTACTGTTTCTACGGTTGTAGAAGATTTGTTGGAAATGATTCTAGCAGTAGTAAGAATATTTCCGCAATCATTTACTAGAATTTCTCCTGTATTGGATACTAGGATAGTATCGAGAATGCTTGTCTCCGCTAGAGGCTCACCAGTATCACCAACCTGGTCACGAGGTTCGCCTATCCTAAGCATTGCTCCACTAGCGTTGTTTAAGCCAATAGCGCGCTCGTCATCGATAGTTCCCGCATAATTTTGAAAGTAAGCATAAAGCTCCTGGCGTTCGTCCGAGCGATTGAAGATAACCACGGGATTCCCAGCCAAATCCGCAGGAGTTAAAGCCTGCATCTGTTCTAAGCTGGTAACGTCAGCAATAAACTTTCTTGAAGTAGCGAGAAAATCGGCAAAGTTTTGGCTGAATTCTGGGATGCAACCAAGATCGGTACTGTGGGATATGCGAGTGAGATTGTAGTTAGGGGAAGGATAGAACCAAGCGATCGCAACTTGGTAGTCTCCCGCAGCTAAAGATCCGCTTTCCTCTGGCACAGCACTAATACTGTCGTACCCATAAAGTACAAAATCGCCATCGGCTGCGGGGAGGGTGGCAACGACGACGGCGGAAGACAGAGAATCTATTAGGAACGAGATTGAAGCAGCGGGAGCGACGGTAACGGGAGGTAATTGATAAATTAAATTGTTAAAAGTTACAAACGGTATTAAAGAAGGAGTATTAAAAATTACGTTGGGAGTGTTGGCGATTGCGTCTGGATAGTCCGATCTTATTCTTCCTTGCAGGTTAGCGTCAATAGGCAGGGTAACAGTTACCCTAATCTTTTGATTGTCTGCGATCGTTACTGAACCTGTTAGCGAGGATGCCGTAGCAATTCCTGGCTCGGTAGATACGATCGCTCTCAATGCCTCGGTATCTGCTAGTTGAGAGTCGGGTTGACGGACAAATATTCTTCCTCCCAAAACTCCAGAAATAGCAACTTTTTGATTAGCCGTGTCTGCTGCCAAGCCAAATAAGTTGGCTTCTTGCAGCACGGGAGTAACATAATAGTCCTGAAAAGCACCGCCGATTACCGCTACTCCGCCAAGACGCTTGTTGGGAACTATTCGCAGGCGATCGCCTTCGTTAAAAACTACATCTCCCGTAATCCTGCCAATATCGCTGGGAGTGCCTATTAACCCTTGATTGTAAAGGTTGAAACTAATAATACTCCCATTGGGAATTAAACCCCCAACTCGATCGGTATCTAACGTTAAGGTAAGCTCCCAAGCCGCCCCATACCCGCGAGGCAATGGTGCGGGTAAATTTATCAATCCCTTATCTGGAAGCCAAGTAAAGAACGATCCAGCCCCTTCAATAGTAGTATCTAGCTCTCCCGTCGAGCGCCTCACGTACCCTAAAAAGGTAATCTGCACGTATCCCGCGAACAACCTAGCGTAATCAATTCCCTCTATCTCTCTTTGAGAGTTAACGAAAAACAACAGCCCAAACTGTTCTCCTGCTTGTAGTGCTGCGCCGCCATCTTCAGAGTAGTCGTTAAAAAAAGCCAATCTAATAGGTGTAGAAGGAGTATTAGCGATCTGGTCGGGAGGAGACAAAGGATCTTCTACTAGAGCTAAAGAGCGATCGCAGCCTCCCAAGTCTGTAGTAGCACTAATATAAGCAGAATTAGTGGAGATAGGTCTCCAAATCAGCAGCTCCTCGTCGTACTGATAGAACTCACTTAGCTCGATTACTTCCCGCACCATTCCGTTAATCGGACTTGCAGGAAATTCGCTCTTTTTATTCACGGCGGCATTGATTAAAAAATGCTCGTCTTCGGTTAGTTCTATAGTGGCACTCAGAGCGCGATCTGTTATCTGGTCGCTCTCTTTTGCCTTCCATACAGCTATTATTACCGCATCTATTGGGTTCCCAGTGTCCTCAGCAGCTAATATTAAGAATTGTAAATCTTCTCCAGTGCCGCGAATAGATTCGTTAAAGGTAACGACTAGCTTACAACCAGCTTGAATAGTCTTGTTGGTAACTGGAGAAAGTCTATTAATACCAGCTCGATTCTTGCCCAGCACATAATAATTGAGGGTACGATCGACAGTAGTATTGCTCCCTAACACTTCTTCGAGGGAGAAGTCCGATAAAGCGTAGCTTTCTCTTATCGATAAAAATTGGCTCGGCATATGCAAAATTTAACTATTAACTATATACCTGCTGCAACAGTCGCGACTGGAGGCTTAGACGTAGAAATTCCAGGAGCGAAGGATCCTATCACAGTATTTTACATCAACCCTCCTTATCCAGCAGTTTTTAAGCAGTTTAATGTTTACGGAAGCGTTAATATTACCCGAACGATCCTCGGACATCCCACGGCTTCTTTCCAGTGTACTGCTAGCCGACCTAGAGAAGTAGAACTTAGAAACACCCTCAAAAATGCCGAATTTTTCTTGTGGGGAATAAAGTATTTTGTTGTTTCCCTAACTATAGAAAGATACTCCCTTCTCTCCAAGCCAGGAAACTTAATAGATATCAAAGTAAATCTAACGGGAATTCACAGTCCCAAATCGCAACCGTCGCGATCGCCTCTCGACGAACCAGTAAAATTAAGCGAACTGGGCAATCCCGCTACCGTTGCCAGTATCAATAAATTAGCCCTTGCTAGTGGGGTAAGGTATAGGGGGGCAGATATAAAAATAGACGTGCCTAGAGAAACTTCTGGCGGCGAAATAGTAGAGTTTAGAAGCGAATTAGAAAGTCGCGCCGTTATCTATGGGGAATTTGTTTACTATAGTGACCCAAACTTTGTAACTACTCGACCTTGGGGACGCACCACCAAGCATGTTTTAACGGACGCGGAAATAGTAAGCGAAAAGTACGCGATTAATACTCCTGGCATTGGAACCCCGATCGCCGACGGTACGGTTTGTCTAGTAAAAGAGTACAGAAATACTACTCTAAACTTAGATCGCTCCAATATAGACAAATACAATCCCAATGGCGGTGATAGTGAGGGACTGGACGAAATAACTAGAGAAGAGTTCGAGAATACCAGCGTAGAAGATACGATCGAGGACGTTCAAACTGCTCCTTTTATTGAAGATTTAGAAGCCTTAGAAAGTATTCTTAAGGATCCTTCCAGTACTTTTGACAATGGCGGTTTTCTTAAGAAATACAGGCAAATTACCGAGCGCAGCGGCATTGAAACGAAAAGAACCGAGCAAGTATACGGTTGGGTTTTTACGAGCAAGGACACTTACGATTTAATTATTGAAGACTCTGAAGTTGTAGGGACTAAATTTAGAGAGGGTATAGCGGCGAGTGCGCAAGGCTTTTGGCAAAAAATAGAAGAGACAACCACCCAGCATATCTTTGATAACGACGGCTATTTAATCCGCACTCTTAAAACTGGTACTAAAAAGGGACGGGTAAAGCAAGAATCCAACAGCTTAGAAGTAATGGAGATAGAAAAAGAAATCAAACAGTCTCAAGACGACCCGACAGCTTCCCCAGACACCAGCGACGAGACGATCGCATCTAGAGTTGCCGAGCAAAGTCTCTATGACTACGACGTAGACTTTCCTATTGCCGACGAGCAATTTTACGAACTGACTAACTTTAGAAAAGTTTACCAAGATACCAGAATTCCCGATATCGGAGAAACTGATTTTGTCGAACCCAAATTTGTATCTAAATCCACGAGGAGAAATTTAGCCACTTTCAGCAAACCAGATCCGAGCAGTACCTCGGACGATCGCAAGCCAGAAGTAACCACTAAAGATACTTTTATCTCCTCTGCACGAACGGTAATAATATCTCCCAATCCCAGCAACAGACAGCTTAAAAAGCCCGAACGCTACAAGACAATTGAATATCAGCAAGCCAGTTCGGGAGAGCGAGGCAAGTACGTAGCTGCTGCGGGGAAATCTTCAATTAAAAAAGGTCGTCCCCCAATCCACACTCGTCTTAAGTACGGATTGAGTGTTGTGGGCGTATTATCTTTTACAGAAACTCCCATTCCTCCAGACGATTTAGAAGAGGGCAAAGATTTTAAGTACTATCTTTACACTCCCGAAACTCCTTTCCTCCCAACTAGCTCGGCTATTAACCCTGGAAGAGTGAGAGATTTTAGCCTGAGTAATTTTAGCGCCATTTCTAGCTTGAACAAACTCCCCTTGTCTCAAAATAGCGTTTCTTTTCCTGGAGTAGATAGCGCTGAAGTAGGTAGAAAAGCCGCACAAACTCAAATTAGTATTGAAAACACTCAAAGCGCCGAAACTGTTACTCTTTCTATACTTCGACGACCTGAATTTAGCGAAGGAGATTTAATTATTTGGGATAATAAAGTTTGGGTATTGTTAGAAATCTCAGAAGAGCAAATAATAGTTCCCGTTGAAGGAATATTACGAATATACTATAGAAAATTTCAAATTAAACTGGGAAGATTGCTAAATGTCCCCGTAGAATTGAGGAAATACAAAGTCCCTGACAATTCCCAAGAAAATTCTGATTTAAGCGACCGCCTCGTTGTTGTTTCAAAAGATTAAAAAAATGACGATAAATTTTATTCCCGTAGCTAATGTAGATTTTCCTGCCCCTTATTTTTCTCAAATTTCAACCCCTAAAATTGCTAATAATATTAATTCTACTTTAGAGATAGAAGGTAGTTTTTTTACCCCTAACATGACGGTACAAAGCGGAGCTTTTTCAATAAATTCTTTTGACTTTATTAGTGATAACAAAGTTATTTTAAATGTCAGTACGACTTCTATTTTAGGTCAATATAATATTCTTTTTAATAATGGCACTCAAACAACAGCAACTAATGCCATTGAAATCGTAGAATTGGGAGAATGGATCGACTTGCGATCGGGAGGAACGCCATTAGATTTAACTGCGGACGTAACGACTACGGGAGTGGCTCAAGAAATAATCAGAACTTCGCAAGGTATGACACTAGTTAGAAACAATGTCAATTTTCCTCAAAATTCTTTGGCAGAATCCCTTGCTTTTGAAAAATACAAATTTAAAAAAGGGAATAATACTACTGTAGAAATTGTTTTTTACAATTACCCAGGCGAAGCAATAGGGTTGAATTATATGGTCGGGCTGGGCAAAAATCCTAGGAATTTGAACTCCACTACTCAATTTTTTGAAACGGAATTAGTCTTATATTTTGACCCTCCTGATTTTATTGGATTTTATGGGGATAGAACTTTTAGTTCTTTTGGTAGTATCAACAATATAACAACTACTTATCCAGGATATTTAAAGGTAAAATTTACCAACGATTTAAACACTGAAGGAAGAGATGTAGGGCAATTTTTTCTTTATTCTTTACCGACGGTAGAAGACGAAGCCGACTGGAATGATGAAAGCAATTTAATCAGTTCTGGTTTTATTTTTAGCCTTGGCGGGGGCTTTGCTTTTTCAGGAGAGGAATTGTTTCCTATTTTATTGCCCAAAAGTGGCGCGCAGAACAATGTAATTACGGCTTTTCGGCTTACTTGAAGAAAAAATAAAAAATTTTTCTGTAGACGATCGGTTATTTTGCGGATTATAAAATAATTGTACTATCAAAACAATTGTATTATGCCGATCAGCATAACGGACACTACACAAGATAGCCAGTTTCAAACCGACACGATCGCTCTCTTGCAGAATCAGCTTACGGAAAATCAAAATCTATTAACCTTCCTCCAAACGCAGGACACCGACGATAACACCTTTCAAGCTGACTCTTTAACTCAATTGCAAGCTCAATCTGCGTCTTTAAGTACGATCGAGTCCCAAACAGCTTTAAATACCAACGTTTCAAATCAGGTAGATTTTTTAGTAGCCCAAACTTCTTTAAGGAAAGCTCAGTTTCAGATCCAATACTTAGATACTGCTGGAGTCTATAGTATTCCCGAAAGTATTTCTGCAAACGTGTTAATCGTTGCGGGAAACGCTCAGATTAACGCTATAGATGGCAACGTTTTAGCTACTCCCATACCCATGCCCACTGGATTCGGTCTGGACTTGCCTTTTAAGTCCCACTATTACTTCTACGCTGCTATGGACATCGAGCTTTTAGGAAATAACAGCAAAATGTACATAACCTATGAGGAACCTTACACTGATTTCTACCCAACTAACTCCCCATATTAATGTTTTTATCTAGTAGACTTAAAGAATAAATAAAGGTTGGAAAAATTCTAACCTTTAAATTTTTTCTATGCGTGGCTCATGTGTCCCATTTCTTTTGCTCCTTCTACGGATTTGTCCACTGTGTCCATTAATATAGACGCAATTCTCAATAATGGAGGGATTGTCGAGGGCAATCCCAATCCTTTTTCAACTTCAACTTTTCCTTTTATTTCTCGAATTTCGGCTTTTACTTTCCTGCCTCAATCCTTACCTAAATTTCAAATCAATCAAACTAAAACTCTAGAAATAGAAGGCAGTTTTTTTACACCTAATATGATTGTTGAATCCGAAGGGTTGACCGTCGATAATTTACAATTTATTAATGAAAATAAAATAATTTTAACTGCCACTTCTTTGCAGGAGACTGGAGAATTCGACCTTAAATTTAATAATGGTTTCGAGACGATCGTCACTAGCGCTATTTTAATAGAAAATGCTCCTTGGGTAGATTTAAGGCACGGAAGTGGAGAAACTTTTGAGGTAGGAGTCGATTTAGTTGTAAGTAAAGACGTGATTCCTATTACCAACGTCCCTCAAAATAACCGACCTGGGATGTGGTTCAAGAACGCCAAAACCTGGAAAAGTTCAGCCGCTTTTGAAAAATACAGGTTTGTTAGAGGCACTAATAAAACTGTAGAGATTATTTTTAACAATTATCATAAAAAATACGCGATCGGTATTGGTAAAAATCCTAGAAACATAAATGCTAGCTCTCAATTTTACCAAGCAGAAGTAGTTCTATATTTTAAAAACAATCACGTCTTTTACGGCTTGTATGGGGATAGAAACAGACAAAATCTTCAAAGAGAGTTAGACAAAGATGGTTGGTTAAAAGTCAAATTTACTGACGATGTTACGGAAGGTTCTAAGTGGTATTTATATAAATTAGACTCTATAGAAGATACAAACTGGGGCGACGAAAGCAATCTAATTGTGTCGGGAGAAATAGACGATCGCTTTAAATTAGAAGGAGAAGAACTTTTTCCTTTTATAATCCCTCAGTACGATTGGAATAATTATGTAACTGCACTCAGGGTATTTTGATGACAACCGATAGAGTTTACAAAATTTATGACTTTCTCAATTATGAAATTTTGCCGCATTTAATTTTAGAGCGTCCTCGCGGTATAGATTTTAAAAAGGATCTAACTATCAGACCTATTAAGAAAGATACTATCGAATTTGGCGAAAGAATAAAGAGCGAACACTACGAAAAAATCGAAGATGGCGAGTATATAAATCTTTTGTTGCAAGTAGACCACATTTTTACTAGAGACGCTAAAGGTTTAGTTGAACAACGAGATACTACTGTTCGTTGGGTCGGCGATGATGATTCCTTAGAAGAAGGATTGGTGACAACTAAATATTATCCTACCGAAATAGAAAAATTTGAGGAAATAAAAAGACGTAGATCTAATATTGTTTATAAAAATTTAGTTCCTCTCGCTCGAACTTTTGGATTAGAAAATGAAGTAGTAAGCTTTTTTGAAGCCAATCAAGTAAAAGTAGATACTTATATTAATGCTGGGTCAAATGAATTGCTATTAACTGTAAATTCAATTGTTACGGACGAAACAACTCAGTGGTTCGATAGCGTTCTCCCCACTGGCAATACTCCGAGGCAAGCTTTACAATTATATTTGCAAGTAGGAGCGCAGAGTTAATTTGAATAAGCAAGAAGCAGAGCAAAAGATTAGAGAGATTTTGCAACGAATTACTCCTTCAATAGAAGTTTACAAACAAGATGCAGAAATAGAAGGTTCTATTATTAAGATAGAGCGACTTGGCAAAAAGATTGAGATTGCGATCGCTAATGCAAGTGATGAAGACCAATCCACTTCTCAGTTTTTCTGAGCAACAAAAATAACCAGCCGTCCGACTGGTTTAAGGGAAACAAATACTACGTTGAAGGTGTAAAACTGGTGTAAATAAAATCGACTTATTAGAATTTCCGTATAAATCAAGAAGCTCTTTCTAGCTAGCACCAAACAACAGTAATCACACTGATTTTTTAATCAGGTTTCAAATGCGCGATCGAGGACGCGATCGACTGATGAGGAATTTTTGGCACAAAGAAGACACACTGATGAGAGAAGTCGAGCGAGCAAAAAGCACTATAATTAGTGCCTTAGAAAATCAAGAAAAATAAGCAATAACCTATGGCTTAAAAAGTCATAATTTACTTGAAAATAATTAAAATTTATTTTGAGCGCTTTATAATTTATTTAATTTTCATCCAACCCTCAGTATTTTTCACAGAGGAAAAAAGTTCAGTATTTTTTCCCTTGCCACAGTAATTAATAGAAAATTAAATTAGAAAAAATGACGCTAAAAAATTCCCTTCAAAAATATTTGATAAAATGGAAAACTTTCAGGTAATAGGAACAAAAATTTACGACCCAAATGGACAAGAATTTATTATTAAAGGAACCAATATGTTCGCTTGGGAAGGAACATCTAATGTAGATAATTATCTTAATGATTGGGGATTTAACACCATTAGAGTACCCAATTACTTATTGGGCAGTTACAATCAACCTCATCCGGAAGAGGATGAATACACTAATAATCGCGCGATTGTAGATGCTTTTACTGGCCAAGGTGCAGTAGTAATTTTTGATGCTCACGATCGCATTGGTGGATATTACGAAGGAGAGGACTTTGAAATTCTTAAAGACTATTGGCGCGATATGGCGCGGGAATTTAAAGATAATCCTAACGTTTGGTTTAACTTATCTAACGAGCCAGGTAATGGCACAGCTAATCCAGAGCAATGGGTAAATTATCACCGTGAATTAATTGATCTCATTCGTGCTGAAGGAGCAAATAACATTATCGTCATTGATGGAGAAGCTTGGGGTCAAGACTTTCTCACTCAAACAATCCCTAACTATGCTCCTCAAATCATGGAAGGAAACGAAAATATCGTTTTCTCTATCCACGCTTATGACCAGTGGGTTGGTCAAGATATTGGTGCCTATTTTGACAATTTACAAAGTCAAGGAATTCCAATTATTGTTGGAGAATACGGTTCAGGTAATTATAATGCCGGAATCAGTACCATAGATGCAAGTACT
>JAAUYD010175536.1_pt1 | contig 12639 bp, 11 predicted proteins | sample 7278101 | NCBI WGS metagenome assembly JAAUYD01 (sample SAMN14350128, study PRJNA611818) | marine sediment metagenome | isolation source: surface marine sediment (0.6m) | place: French Polynesia: Moorea | collected 2018-08 | reverse complement strand
TCTCTAGTAATGGGCTGAATCTTCTGTATGGCTCAATACCAAGACGTAAAGCTTGTTTCCTAGTGATTAAAATATTACCAACACAGCTTCTTATTTTTCGGGTACGTCCTTGGAAGACGCGGTGCGGCTCGTTACAACTAGGAGCTAGTAGAAAATACTAGGGTATGAGTTGTGTAAGTCATCTAGGTAATACCTAGAAACTTATAACTATTCTTATGATGTGGGTGTAAAACCGCAAAGGTAACAGCCCCACCATCTAAGGGAAAGATGACTCCTTATCTGGGCACACCGAGTAAGCCTACATCTTACAGAGTGAAGCTGCCAACAGGACGAGGACGGAATCAGAGGCAAAACAAGTAGCCACACTGCCGTTAATAGGGAGACAGCACGGATAAACAAGTCCTAAAAAAGTGTCCTATCCATAAGCCACAACTTGAATAAAAAAAATGTGGACTTTATCTCCTATATCCTCATGACACCATCGCGTCAGTAGTCATATCCCCGAGGAGGAGATGGGCAAAGTGGACTACCCTAAACTGTCAAAACAATCGTAAGAATGGAACGAGTAAAAACGGTACCAAGGTCTGGGAAAGGTCGAATACTCAGTAGGTTATGTAGAACGGAACTCCTGGTACCGGGTAGGATGTCGGCCCAAACTGCCGACGGGTGTTTAGAATACACAAAATCAAGTAAGAGAGCATGATTAGACACAGTAAAACTAGTGAATCTTGGAATAAAATCCCATGGAAAAAACTCCGTAAGAATTTATTCCGCCTCCAAAGACGAGTGTACAAAGCTGTGAGAGCTGGAAACAAACGGAAAGCCAGGTCACTACAGAAACTAATTCTAAAATCCACATCAGCGAAACTGCTGGCTATACGTCAAGTTACCCAACTCAATCAAGGTAAAAAGACAGCAGGGATTGACGGTAAGAAAGCACTTACTTTCAAAGAAAGATTCGAGTTACTCACAATGCTGAACCAAGCTCTGGACTGGGAGCATCAGGAATTGAGAGAAATCCCAATTCCCAAGAAAAACGGAAAAACTAGAATCCTAAAGATACCTACAATCTCTGACCGAGCATGGCAGTGCTTAGCAAAATACGCAATAGAACCAGCCCATGAGGCAATATTCCACCCAAACAGCTATGGATTCAGAAGTGGGAGGTCAACTCACGACGTCCAAAGATGGCTATTCCAGAAACTCAAAGGTGGAAGCGGAAAAGGAAAGAGAATCTTAGAAGTAGATATCAAGAAATGCTGAGCACGCGCTGCGCGAACGACAGAATCTCACACTCTGCAATAATGGACAAAATAATAGCCCCTAATAAATTAAAACTGGGAATATTCAGAAGTCTAAAAGCCGGAGTCAATCCAGAATTTCCCGAACAAGGAACGCCTCAAGGAGGAGTCTGCAGCCCGCTATTAGCAAACATCGCACTAGATGGAATTGAAGAAGTACAACCAAAAGGAATAGGCAGAACCTACCCTAAACTGCACTATTGGAAGAAAAACGGGGAACCGTACTACAACCAAAAACGGGCAGTAACTGGAGTGAGATATGCAGACGATATGGTGTTCGTATTACAAGACACCAAAGACGAAAAGCATAACGAAATCCAAGTACAAGGACTCCTAACATCCTTAAAAGAATTTCTTCATGAAAGAGGAATGGAATTAAGCTCAGAAAAGACCAAACTAACCGAACCGACCAAAGGCTTCGATTTCCTAGGATGGAATTTCAAAATCAGAAGAAACGGAAAATTCAAATCCAGACCTTCCAAAGAAAACTTCCAAAAATTCAAGGAAAAAGTAAAAGCCATAGTTAACAGCTCAAATATGGGAGCAACAGAAAAAGCAACTAAGCTCGCACCAATAGTAAGGGGATGGAGAAAATATCACAAATACTGTGATATGAGTAATGCCAGGGACAAACTATGGCACATAAGCCACAGAGCGTTCCAAGTATTCAACAAGGAAACTAAGCAGAATCGCCACACCAGTAAAGAACTAGTGGAAAAGGCATTCCCAAAAGTTCCCTACTCCATAAACTCACACGTAACAGTCTTCAGAGATAAATCACCTTTTGACGGAGACTTCATTTACTGGAGCAAACGCAAAAGCAAATTATACGACGGAGACGTAAGCAGAACGCTTAAGAAACAAAACCATAAATGCGCCTCATGTGGTCTAAAATTCCTCCCCGAAGACGAGATACATCTTCACCATAAAGACGGAAACCACAATAACTGGAAATGGAACAACCTAGAAGTATTACACGCAAGTTGCCACCATTACACGCATTCAGCAAAACAAAACACTTAGGAGCCGGATGCGGCGAAAGTTGCACGTCCGGATTTGAAGGAGAGGTGCTCCCGGTAATACGGGACATCGACTCTAACCGGCTAGCGCCACGAATGTCCGTTCCAGTTTTTTCTGAGATAAAACGCGTCGGCGTAAGACGCAAGGGAACGCGCACCAAGAAATGCGATTTTCGGATTGACGTGTTCTAATACTTGGTCACGAACGGTTGTTTCAATACCTTCAAAGGTTTCAAGCTTTTCTATTGGTGCGTTTTTGTATAGAATTTTAGCTATTTCTTTAACGTGACTATCTAAAAGCTTCTTGTCTTCTGGTGTCATTGGTTGGCTAAAGCAAACTCGATCATTATTTATTCTCTCCAATTGTGGTGCTGATGTATAGCCCCGCATTATTCGCGATAAATGCTCGCGAATAATATTGATTCCTTTTCATCCTTTTGCAAAATTGGGATGCTCCCGTTGTCTCTCTCATTGGTGCGCGACACCGTAAACCCTAATTTGCCTTACTTTATTTATCATCTGGTCGCACCTCTACCCTTGCAAATATGCCAGTTGCGTAATTTCTAAATATAAAAACTGTGTAAATTCAGTGATTTTTGGGAATCATACTGGTGATGCTTCTTGAGCTTGCTTGAGTAAATCTAACCAGATGAAATTATTATCTTCACCAAAAATCAATCTTCCCAAATATTTGAATCCGTTTTTATACGGCTTGTTTTCTTTATTATTAATATTCTTAGTATTTTCTCATCCAGTATTTTTTACTGTAGGTCAGCAAGCTTCAGGACAAACCATTAAACAACTGCGATCGCAACAAAAACAAATCAAGCAGCAGCATCAGGGAGTAACCAAAGAAAAACAACGCCTGACTAATTTAGAAACAAAAGCAAAAAAGCGTCTTACTGGTTTAGAGGAAAACCTCAAAACTACAAATAACAACATCCAAGACAGCGAACAGCGTTTAAAACAAGCAAACAAACGCCTCCAAGAATTAGAAACAAAATTAACAGCAGCACAAAGTTCCTATCAAGAACAACAAACAGCAGTAGTTGCAAGATTGCGATTTTTGCAGCGATCGCAACTAACTCAAGGATGGGCGATTTTATTGCAAAGTGAAAACTTGAACGATTTTTTTAGTCGTCGTCGCAACTTAAAGTTGTTATATCAAGCTGACCACAAAATTTTAATCAAATTAACCCAACAAGCTAATCAAATCAAACAACAAAGAACCGAAGTTGAAACCAAAAAAAATGAAATAGCTTTAATTCGTCAACAATTGCTTGCCCAAAAATTAGATTACCAGACCCAAGCACAATTGCAATCAGAATTAATCGGACGTTTGAATAGCGATCGCCTTGCGTTGAAAGCTGCTCAAGCTCAACTTCAGAAAGACTCACAAGCCATAGGAAGTTTAATTCAACAAAAAATTAGAGCCGCAGAACTAGCTAAAGCCAATAGTAAAAGAAACTGGGTTCGCGGTAGCGGTATTATGGCGTTTCCTAGTAATGGTCGAATTAGCAGTCCTTTCGGTTTTCGGATTCATCCCAAACTTGGTTATCGACGGATGCATACGGGTATGGATTTTGCTGCGAATCATGGAAGTCCAATTCGTGCTGCTGACTCGGGAACTGTCATTTTTGCGGGTTGGTATGGTGGTTATGGTTATGCTGTAATTATCAATCACGGTAAAGGAATCACCACCCTTTACGGTCATAGCAGTAAACTTTATGTGTCCGAAGGTGAATCTGTTAAACGAGGACAAGCGATCGCAGCAATTGGTTCTACAGGTTTGTCAACTGGTCCTCACCTGCATTTTGAAGTTAGGAAAAATGGTAAACCTGTAAATCCAGCTAATTATCTTTAGACATCTCCAGAAATGAGATATCACCCCTGACTACACAAGGCTTTTATATTCTTTTTCGGAGATGTCTTTTGAACACAGTGGGAAATACAATCTTCCTACACAAAAATAAATCACTAACTACCTATAGCCAGCCAAAGAGATCCAAGGTATACTATTCGGGTATGCAAACAAATAATTTCGTTTGTAATAACGAGGGCGCGTAGCTCAGTGGATTAGAGCGTCAGATTCCGGTTCTGTAGGTCGGGGGTTCGAATCCCTCCGCGCTCGTTTTTATGTTTAATATAAAGATAAAAACGTAGAAATTAAATATTCCCTGCAAACAGCACATAAGTTTGATGCTATTAGAATCTTAGTTGAACTAAATTCATATGAGTGCTTTAACTTTACAGTTACCCCCCAACCTCAAATTTACTGATGAAGAATTTGAGCAAATTGTTGCTGTTAACAAAGAATTGCGCTTGGAATTGAATTCTGAAGGAGAATTAATTATCATGTCACCCACTGGGGGAGAAACAGGTAATCGTAATTTTGATTTACTAGGTCAAATATGGTTGTGGAATCGTAAATACGGCTTAGGTAAAGCTTTTGATTCTTCCACTGGTTTTAAACTCCCTAATGGTGGGACTCGTTCTCCTGATGCAGCTTGGATAAGAATGGAAAAATGGGATGCTCTGACAGCGCAACAAAGGAAGAAGTTTTTACCTTTGTGTCCGGACTTTGCAGTGGAATTAGTTTCTGACAGCGATGATGTGGAAGATACTCAAGCTAAAATGCGCGAATATTTAGCAAATGGTTTAAAGTTGGGCTGGTTAATAAATCCTCAAGATAAACAAGTAGAAATTTATCGTATCGGTCGGGAAGTAGAGGTATTGCAATCCCCGGTAAGTTTATCTGGTGAGGATATTCTTCCTGATTTTATTTTAGATTTACAAGTGATTCTTGGCTGAATAATTTTTACAGCAGTTTTCATTTGTTTGAAACACACATCAAAAACCAAAATCTTTGTAGATACGACCCGGTGGGTTGTCTCTCTTGGTATCTATCCTCAACTTAGAAAATAATAAGTTTAAAAAATTCCTCACTAAATGGGAACTATATAAATAACCATTAATAGAAATTTTAGATCGTGGAATTTTTAAATCCATCTATCGAGCAGCTAGTAACAGAAATCATAGCTGTCAATAATGCTTGGAAAGAAGCAAAGGATTTATTTAATCTCCCTAATAATCCTTTAGCTAATTCTCTACGAGATTTGAAAGCACGTTTACAAGTAAGGCTTTTGCGTAGGTATGCACCAAGTCAAGTATATCTAAGAGTAGATACAAATTCGAATTCAGATTACGACGAACCTCTTTATGGTTTGCAATTAGCAATACCAATAAATGGTAGAAAAGACGCTGCACATATGCCGATTAGAGTCGCCGAAAAAAATTTATCAGCACAAGAATTAGAAAATTTTATAATAAGCTAATTTTTTATCAGGTACTAATCAATGGTTAATAACATATTTTATTTAATAATTATTATAGTATCATTTGGTATTGGAATTTTAGAAACAATATCTATTCGTAATTATCAAAGTGGTGATTTTTATATTGCCAAAAAAGCTATAAATGTATTGAAAGAATATAAACATAATAATCGTCGAGACATTCAACAATCAGATGTAGATGTAAAAATAATCAGATGGTTTTCTCAGCATTTAAAAGGAGAATCGCTACGAGCTGTTTTTCAACTAGAACAAAATAGGAATGGCGATTTTATTTTACTTTGTTACCCATCTATTTTAGGAAAACCAGTATCTCGAAGTCCTGTAAGTTTCGCCCCAGCTTTGTTAACTGCAATTGGAATTTTAGGAACTTTCACTGGTATTTTCTTAGGTTTACAAGGAGTAGATTTAGAAAATATTAGCGAAACTCAACAACTGATTGCAGCCAGTCAAAAACTACTGGGAGGAATGAAAACATCTTTTTCTACTTCTTTATTTGGCTTGGGTGCTGCGATTACTTTTATTGTAATTTTATCTGTAGGAGTACACATACGTACAAGACTTCGCAACAGTTTACGTAAAAAACTCAGTGAGGTTGCTTTTTTAGAAAGTCCTAATAGTTTTTTATCTCGTTTAGATAATCAAGGAAATATAGAAGTTGTAAGAAATCTTCAAACTGTCGCCGATAATTTATCTAGTTTCAATGCAGATGTAATTTCCAGTAGTATTCAAAATGCGATTGCATCTCCTGATAGTCCTTTTATTCGGGAATTACAACAGATTCAAAATTTACAAAAACACCAAATTCAACGTTTAGATACAAATAATCTGGCTCAAACTATCGCATCTACAATAAATGATAAATTTACACTCTTACTTAATCCAATTTATGAAGAGATAAGACTACTTCGCGAGCTTCAAGAAAGTCAGGAAAATACTGCAGAAACTTTAGTTAAACAACTACGTAACGAGTTAATTGAACCTGTCGTTACTAGATTAGATCAAAGTGCAGAATTAACTAAAGAAGCATCGGTAGCAGTAACCAATTTAAAAAATGAATTAGGTGATATTAGTCAAAGTTTGGCTGGTGCAGTAGAAACAATTCAAAGTTTTCAACAGGATACTCTAACTCGTCTTCAAGAATTTGCTGCGAATCTACAATCAATTCTAGGTCAATTCCGTACCGATACTCAAGGTGTAATGGAACAAGTAACGGTAGAAATCCACCAAGCAGTAGACCAAAGTATTATGGGAATGAAAGCACAAAGAACTGCTTTTGAAGCTAGTGCAAGTCAAGCATCTCAAACATTTAGAGGAATTAGAGAAGATTTACAAGCAGCACTGAAAAACCAAGCGGAACAACAACAAAATATGTTGCAAAATGTTCAAAGTTCGACAAGAATGGTTTTATTTCAATCTAATGAAGCTTTCAAAAATCAGTCTGAGACTTTGGTTACAGTAGGAAGAGAAGCTTCAGAATTAATGACTGAAGCAAAAGATAATTTCCTCAGTACTTTAAATAATATTGACGGAATGCTGCAAAATACCCGTCGTACAGTGCAACAGGAACTAGAACAATTCCGCCTCGATTATCAAGCAGCGTTGCAAGATTTCTTTACTCAACAAAACAATCTACTCAACGACACATTGGGAAAACAAAGAGAAGGATTAGCAGGAGTAGTAGTTGACCTACAGCAAACCTTTAGCGAAGAAGCAACTCAACGCAGAGAAATGACAGCACAAGTAGACCAAAGTTTAGAAAAAATTGGAGAAACAGTCAGAAGAGTAAATACTTTAGTTAGCGCAATTGGTATGAATTCTAGCGAACGTTTAGGTCAATTACAAGAACTAGCTCGCACTATTGGTAATGAAGCACATCGTGTAGAACGTAGTTATCAGAGCATGACCCAACAGTTTAATCAAGCTCTCAACGATGGAAATAAGCATTTAAGTGAATACCTACAACAAGCAAATGAAGTTTACAGTAAAAGTATAGAAAATGCAGACGAAGCAGCTGCTAAAGTTTGTATAAAATTAACTGAAACCTCTCACGGTTTACATGAAAACTCTCACCGTTTGATGAGTGTGGCTGAGTGTTTGGTTTCTGCTGCTAATGAACTGAAAAATAGTAAGTAGGTCGGCGTTAAAAAAAACAAGGTATGTCATTGCGTTAACGCAGTGTGCGCAAAGCGCATGTGGAACGTAGTGAAACGTTAGCACGCACCTACGGTGAACGTGGAGCGCGTCCTCAGCAATCGCAGGGGTTTCAGCCTTGTTTATCTTTTGTTACATAGTTGATTTTATTTGTGCCTACTTACTTAATGGATTTAACTAAATATGAATAGTTGGGAAGATTTTGCACCAGATATAGAAATAGAAGAAGACAACGCTGGTATTTGGTTATCTATTAGTGATTTGATGTCTGGGTTATTAATGTTTTTTGCTTTACTGTTTATCGTTGTACAAGTTCAACTTCAGCAAGAAATGTTACAAGCAAAAAAACTAAGAAAAGAGTTAGAACAAGAAATATTAAAAGCTCAAAAATTAGAACGAGAATTAGAAACCTATAAAAAAATTATCGATCAATTACCTTTGAGAATAATTAGTGCTATTGAAGGTAAATTCGGTCAGGGTGTTGTTGAGATCGACCCCAAAACAGGAGACGTAAAAATCGGCGATCGCATTCTCTTTGATGAGGGAAGTGCAGAATTAAAACTGACAGGTAAACGATTTCTCCAACGGTTTATTCCCATTTATAGTGATGTAATTTTCTCTGATAAACTTTTCGACAGTCAAATTACTCGCGTTCTCATCGAAGGTCATACTAGTTCTAAAGGTTCAGAGAAAATCAATATGGAATTAAGTCTCAGACGTGCTTTATCTGTATCTGATTATATTTTTTCTCAACAACTCAATTTCAAAACCAAGCAGAAGTTTAAGCAAAAAATTCTCGCATCTGGGAGAGGTGAAATCGATGCAGATCAAAGTAGAGATAATCCCAGGAATCGCAAGGTTGTTTTTCGTTTCTAATTTCGCCGACAAGACTTTAGCGAATTACTTAAAAGAGCTAATACTGTAGAGAAATCTGTTACCAAATGAATATCAACTTTCGCAAAATAGATCTACCTCCACTTCCAGTTATCAACGCTAGTGCTTTAATTAAGCTAACAGAAAACTATGGAAATAGTACTTTGCGAACTCCAGCTTTACCTAATGGTGCAGCTAAAAGCAAAATAATTTCTCGTTCTAATCTGGATGAAATTATTCAAGATATTGAAAATGGTCAAATTGAAAATATTACTGTTTTAGAATGGGTTCACTGTCTTTATAACAAAAATAAATGGGATTCTAACAACCCATCTAGAAGTATATCTACATCCAAAGCAATTTGGAAAGCTGCAGAGCGCAACAATTGGTTGAAACAGCGATTATTTTGGAATTTAGTTCTACATTTAGAGTTTGATAATGTTTTAGCTTCGTCTTTAGTAAATAGTTATACTTCTTTTTCCCCTAAAAATCCGTTAGATAAACGAAAATTAGCAATAGTTCAAGTATTCCGTCCCGAATATTTAGATAGTTTTATTAAATTATGTTGGTCAACGTTATTAACCCCTAATCAACTTTTAACTAAATATCAGCTTCCTGCTGAAATTTCTATTACTAAAAAATCATACGATCATATTGCCCATCAATTTTCCAATAGCGATCGTATCAATCACCAACATGTTGAATGGCTTTTAAAATGCTTGGAACAGATGAATAGAAGACAGCAAGTAAGAACTGTAGAGCATTTGCTAATTCAAGTTAATCAACACATAGTAGCAGAATTTCCAGTATTAATTGATTGGTTGCGTCAGCATTATGGTTCTGCTGTAGCTAACTCACGTTGGAATGAGTTATCTGCAGAAGCTAAAGTAGCAATGCGTAAATGGATTGGTGCAGTTAGCTATCAAGATTTTCAAAAATTAGTTATGTTAATTTTAAATCGACTGCATTTAGAAGATTGGGAAAAGAGACGTTTAAACAGTCGTAGTGGGTTTTGGTCAAACTATAGCGATCGCTTTGAACGAATTCGTATCCTATTACCTGAAAGTTCAATAAATATTTTAGGTAACGATCTTAATAGCCAAGATGTTACTATCTTACGAAATGATGGTAGCGATCCAACAGAAATTTGTATTTTTGATTTTGCTGATTGGTTTTTAGTTGAGTTTTTTCGCGGTAATGGTAGTGAAACTCGTATTTTTCCTAAAAATTATCAAACCGAACAGCAATTATTTAACTCTCAATTGTCCATAAAACAGCTTCGTGCTTTAGATTCAAGTCATGAAATTCACGATCATGTATATTGTTGGCAATATTTTTGCGAACGATGGCTGAGACAAAAGAAGATTTTTCCCAATGAAGGAACGGAACGTTTTCAAGGTGTACCTAATCAATACAATACATATAACCCTCTGACGGGATTACCTGAACCTTCAGACGAAGATATGAGGAAGCGCGATCAAAAATTAAAATCTTGGAGAGAGAATATGGCTAAATTAGAGCGAAAAGCTGAATATTCAGAAGAATATCTATATGTCTTATATGAATTAGAAGCTGAAATAACGTAGATCCATGAGTCATTTTTACTTACTAATAAAATATTGAGGTTCTGCCTCAAGTAATATGATACAGAGCAGAACCTCAAAAATTACGATCGCAAAAAAGGATTAATCTTCTGGTAATTAATCTTCTTATAATTACTCTTCTAATAAACTACGCAACATCCAAGCAGTTTTCTCATGGACTTGCATCCGCTGAGTTAATAAATCAGCAGTCGGTTCGTCGTTTACTTCTTCAACTACCGGAAAAACAGAACGCGCTGTTCTAACCACAGCTTCCTGTCCTTCTACTAACAAGCGAATCATTTCTTTAGCTTTCGGAACTCCCGGAGTTTCAGAAATCGAACTCAATTTTACATACTCACTGTAAGTACCTGGTGCTGGATAACCAAGTGCACGAATTCTTTCAGCAATCAAATCTACTGCTGTAGATAACTCTGTATACTGAGTCTCAAACATCAAATGCAAAGTCTGGAACATTGGACCCGTAACATTCCAATGAAAGTTGTGGGTTTTAAGATACAAAGTGTAAGTATCTGCTAGCAAACGAGATAGTCCTTCAGCTATTTTTGCTCTGCTATCTTCATCAATACCAATATTGACGGGAATTGCGTTAGTATTTGCACCTTGAGCTTGCATTGTCTTTCTCCTGATCGATTACTTATCGTTGTTTGTTTATTAACTTTTTATTATTACTTAAGCAATAAATATTTAATTTTGACTTTTGAGTTTTGGTTCATGCAATGTGCATTTTTAAAACACTTTTCGGAGCTTTACGAATTCTTGCTAAGATTGTTTTTTTACCCAAACGTTGACAGGCTTCATAACGATGACAACCAGAAAAACCGTAGTATTGTCCCTCTACTTCTAAAACATCGATTGGCTCTTGCTGACCTATCTGTGCGATCGACTCCATCAAAAACTTGACTTTTTCTGGGTCGTTCTGTCTCGGTAATGGTCTTTTTATTTGATCAAGTGGAATTTCCTCTACTCTCATTAGCCTTAACCTTTTTTAGTAATCATATTTTTTATCCTTAAATTAATCATAGTCGTTATGACTTTATTTAGCAAATATTCGGATTGGAAAAAAGTAGTCATAATATTATTAAGTGCCTAATCGCACGACAAAAATCAATTTTTTTTTGTTAAAAAAGTAACTAGCAGGCGGCAGAGGCGGAAAATCTTGGTTTCAATTAATATTTGGATTTGGCGTTTCTCATCTGGGATTTTAACGGCGCTTTTTTTACCATTTATCACCAGTACTTATACTTACGCTAATACTACTGGAGATGTCGAATTGAGTGTGGGAATAGTACAAAAATTTGGCGAAGATCCCCAACGACAGTTCAAACTAGAACCAACAAATGGCGATTTCCTGAAACTTAAGTTCAAAAAAAAAGGTAAAGACCAGACTTTGGTTACAGCTAATCCGGTGAACTTAGAAATTAGCACGGCAAAGTTGTCAGATACCAAAATTGATGAAAGAGTTGTTTTAGGAACATTTCGTACTTTTGAAGCAGCAGAAGATGGTGCTAAAAAGTGGCGGGAAAAAGGAATAGAAGTGGAAATAGCCCAACCCGAACGTTGGGAAGTTTGGGCGAAACGAGAAGTTTATAACACACCATTACTACGGCGCTTACTATTGCAGAACGTACAAAAAGTAGGCAAGAAACTAGCTTATATCAAAACAAATATTTTCAAGCAAGAACCAAAAATTAGCTGGGTAATTGGAAATAATCGTTATAACCGCGAACACTTAGAAATTAGTAGTAACAAAAATTTAATTAGAGTTAGATCGAATAGAAATCCTAAAAGAGCTAGGCTTTACCCCGGAAGATTGCGCGTACAACCAAATGCTTACGGTACCTATACGTTAGTAAATCAAGTACCCCTCGAAAAATATTTACGGGGGGTTGTACCCTATGAGATTGGTCGGAATGCTCCCAAGGCTTCCTTAGAAGCACAATCTGTTATTGCTCGCACCTATGCTCTAAGAAATGTGCGTAGATTTGCAGTTGACAACTATGAGTTGTGTGCGGATACACACTGTCAAGTTTACTTTGGGATCACTGGTGCAAGTTCGAGCACAGATCGAGCGATCGCTTCCACAAGAGGAATGGTACTTACCTACGACAATAAATTAGTTGATGCTTTGTATTCTTCCACAACTGGGGGTGTAACAGCTTTTTTCGATGATGTTTGGAACGGTACTCAACGTCCTTACTTACGTCCAATCATCGATTCTCACGTTAATATTTGGAGTTTATCTCAAAAAAGTTTAGCTGATGAAGAAAACTTCCGGAAATTTATCAGTTTGGAAGAAGGCTTTAATGAAAGCGAACAACGCTGGTTTCGTTGGCGT
>JAAUYD010247536.1_pt1 | contig 12643 bp, 10 predicted proteins | sample 7278101 | NCBI WGS metagenome assembly JAAUYD01 (sample SAMN14350128, study PRJNA611818) | marine sediment metagenome | isolation source: surface marine sediment (0.6m) | place: French Polynesia: Moorea | collected 2018-08 | reverse complement strand
TGAACTTGTTGGCAAGAATCTTCGATTTGTTGGTGGCAGCCCGCTCGTCTTCTTTTTTTTACTTGGACTAGTTGGAGATTATTAGGGTGTCGGAAATTGCCAGGGAGCTCGATGTCGACCACATTGTGGAAGGGAGCGTCCGCAAGGGCGGCAACCAGATCCGAATCACGGCCCAGCTGATCAAAGCAGACAGCGGCTTTCATCTCTGGTCGGATACCTGGGACCGCACCCTGGACGACGTGTTTGCAATCCAGGACGAGATCGCCGCGGCGGTAACTGACGCCCTCAAGATCACCCTCCTGGGCGATATACCCCACGCTACACCGGTCGACGTGGAATCTCTTGAACTGACCATGCAGGGCCGCTTTTTCTACAGCCGGCGGCAGCCCGGGGATGTCGAACTGGCCAGGGATCGATTTGAAGCGGCCGTTGAACTGGACCCCAACAACGCAAAGGCCTGGGCCGGGCTGGTCCCGATTTATTGGTTCAGGCGTTTCGGCCTGGCAGACCCTGACCGGGCCCGGCTGGCCGCTGAAAATGCAGTCCGGCTGGACCCGGAAAACCCTGAGGCTGTCATCCGCAGGGGGCAAATTCACGCGGCGGACGGAGAATACGAGGAGTTCAAGGCAGCCTACCTGCGTGCGCTTGAACTCGGCCCGGACAACGCCCTGGTTTTGTCCATCTGGGCGGGCGTCTACCACCGACAAGCTGACGTTGAAAAGATGATGGAATTCAGCCGGCGCGCAGTGCAGGCCGACCCACTTTACCTGGTCAACGTCATGAACAATGCGACTTATGCCATGCAGGCTGGATTGCTGGACGAGGCGGAGGCCTTCGTTGCCCGTGCCGCGGAGTTGGCGCCCTTGCGGACCAAGCGAAAGATCGATGAGGCATGGCTACTCACCCTGAGCGGGCGTCATCGAGAGTCACTGGAGATTCTGGAAACATTGCCCGATGAAGCGGAAGTACTGTACCACCGGGCACTTGCACTGCACTCAGACGGCCAGCTTGATGCGGCGCGCGACGCATTTGCGGGATTCGCCAGGGAAATCGGCCAGGCTTCTCATGATGAGCGCATCGTCCAGGCCCACGCCTGGTTTGGCGACCTGGATTTGGCCTTTCAGGCTCTGGAACTCGCCATCGAAGCCAATCCCGCCATGAAATCGAGTGACCGCGCATGGACCTTCGGACCGTTCGCCGACATCCTTGCCAAAGATCCCCGATGGGAGCAACTACTTGAGCCCGCGCCTGACTACCAGGAGTATTTACTGGAATCCGGGGACCGGTAGACCTCAACGCCCTCCAGCAGTGTCAGCAATACAAGCACCTGGGAAATCTCCGCGGCAGGGACCCCGAACAGGTTACGATCCAGCACTACCAGGTCAGCCAGTTTCCCGACCTCAATAGAGCCGGTCAGATCCTCCTGCCGGGCCAGCCAGGCCCCATTGATCGTATAAGCCGCCAGCATCTGCTCCAGGGTCACCGCCTGTTCCTGGTTGAAGGATGGCGCGCTGCCGTCCAGTGGCTGGCGGGTGATGGCGACCTGGATGGCGTCCAGGGGATTCATGGACTCGGAGATCCAGTCGCTGCCGGCCACCACCCGGGCACCGCTGTCCATGATGCTGCGAATCGCCGCGTACCAGCGGGATCTCTCCGGGCCCAGCATGCCCAGCAACTCCTCGCGGGCCTGCGCGTCCATTTTCGCCCACAGGGGTTGGAAGTCCGCCGCAACGCCAAGTTGCTCAAACCGGCCACGATCATCCGGATGAATCATGGCCAGGTGGGCGATCTGATGACGCCGGTCCGAGGGTGGATTGACCGCGGCAGCGTTCTCAAGGCTATCCAGCCCGAGCCTGATTGCGGCGTCTCCGACAGCATGTATATGCACCTGGAAACCCTCGGCATCAAGGCGGGCAACGCCCTTCCTCACCCGGTCCGGGGGGATTCGCCAGCCGCCGGTTTCTCCGCTGTGCAGATAGGGTGAAAGCAGCCAGGCCGTGCCGTGTTGAATGTCCCCGTCCAGAAACAGTTTTGCCGCGTCCGCCTTGAAACGGTTTCCCGCTGCACGCTGGCGATTCGACACCATGTCTTCGACCTGGGAGTGATCCTTCAAGGGATCCCACCACTGGGAGCCCTGCACGCGGATAGTCATTTCTCCGGCGGCGTCCGCCGCGATGTAGGCATCCAGCAACTCCCGGCTCACCCGGGCCTCGTTGGCCGAGGTGATGCCAAAGCCATTGCCCATGGCAGACGCCATCTTCAGGGACTCTCGCAGCCTGTCCTGGCTGGGCAAAGGTGCCAGTCGCCACATCAGTCCGGATGCCGGCTGCAACAACTCGCCGGTCGGCTGCCTCGAATCCGGATAGCGAACCACATCCTCGCGATCGTCCGATTCGGCATTGAATCCGGCCAGATCGAGGGCTGAGGAATTGACCCAGGCCTTGAACCCGGAACTGTTCGAGATCAATGCCGGTCGACCCGGCGCCACGGAGTCCAGAAGTTTTCTGTCCAGAACGCCTGAGCCGAAAAGCTCCTCAGGTAGCCCAACGCCCCGCAACCACTCGCCCTCGAGCAGTCCGTCATGGCATCGCTTCAGTTCGGCCATGACGGCATCCGGCCACTCCAGCCCTTTCAACTGGCACCGGAAAAACCGGGTGCCCGCTGCCATGGGGTGCATATGTGAATCATGGAAACCCGGCAACAGCATGCGCCCGTCCAGCTCCATGACCCGGGTGCCCTCCCCGACCAGGGGCTGCACGCCAGCGTCATCACCCACGTAGGCGATACGTCCGCCGCGAACCGCCACCGCCTCGGCCCAGGGCTGGTCCGAATCCACGGTGTAAACCGCACCGCCGGTGAAGACCAGGTCGGCTGGCGCCACGGCGCAGCCGGCCACGATCCAGCAGAGACACAGCGGAAAATTCCTGATCAGCCGAGCGACGTTCATACGCCTGGAACTTTCTCCCAATATTCCTCGCCCGAATGCAGCCTGGTGGAAGTATCAAACATCGTTACCTCCGGACCAAATGACTTCGGCAATCCGAAATGGTGGATCGGCTGCTCCGCCCCCATCCCTGTTTCAGGGCCTGGCTATCCGAGGGTTGGCCAAAGCACACACTATATTGCACTCTTGGCGCTTTCGATCCGCCCTCGACAACACCGGCCAGGCCCGTTCCTCCAGGCGCGACCGTGGATTCGCTTTCAGGTCGTTTTCCGTGCGCTCCAGCTTATACTGAAGCATGATTCGACGTGTCCCGGGCATTGATGTGAAAGCAACCGCAATAATCCTGCTGGCGGCCCTGGGAACTGCCCACGCCGAGGTCCTGGAGGACCGGACTACCAATTGCGCTGCCGGGGAAACTGTCGGCCTGAGTGAATTCGGAGGATCACCCATGGCCCTGATCGGCGTGGAGGCGGCAGACCGGTTTTCCGTGCCATCGGGACAGACCTGGACCCCGACCCGGGTCACGGCACAGGGTTTCCAGGCGATTGCGGATGGCGACACCGGCGTGCGGGTGCGCTTCTGTGACACCCGCTGTGCCCAGGCGGGCGGCGGATTCTGCTTCCTGTCTGAACCGAACCAGGAGCTCCGACACACGAGTTGCTGGTGACGCCTCCGGTTACGGTTCTCCAGTCTCAAACCACCGCGCTGGGGGACCTTGAGATGGTTCCCGCAAGTTTCGAAGCGGTGGTGGACGACCGGATCTTTCAATCCACCTTCGAGTCATTCGAGAGCCCGTGACACCCGGAACGGTCGGGATAAGGCAATACATACCACCAGGTTGAATGCCAGCCCGATCACCCCGGCGTGCACCCCGGCCACCTTCCCGTAACCCGCCAGGGACAGGCCTGCTGCCACCACCACCCCGGTCACCAGACCGGCCAGTGCCGGCCTTGCCCCCAGGCCGCTCCAGCGGGCGCCCAGCACGAACAGCGGCACAGTCTGACTCAGCAGTTCCAGCTTGAGCTCGGCCAGTCCCCACAGTGAAATTCGCGGATTGAGCGCGATCAACACGAGAACCGCCATCAGCAGCCAGCTGACGCGTTTGCCGGCCCGGGTCAGGGCCTCGTCGCCGGCATTGCGCAGCCAGCTGCGTCCCAGCAGGTCCTTACTGATGATGGAGGACAGGCTCAGCAGCACCGAGTCGGCCGTGGACATGATGGCGGCCAGGGTGCCGGTGAGCAGCAGCACCACCAGTGCGTAGGCCAGGGGTGACAGACCGGCCCATTGGCCCAGCATCAGCGGCATCACCTGGTCGGCGGCCACCCCCTCCAGGCCTGAAATCCTGGGCAGAGCCATGATACCGATCAACAGAACGGGCAGCATGGTGACCAGGGGCATAAACACCATCCACTGCAGTGACCGGGCCAGGGTCCGGCTGCTGCTGGCGGCATATATCCGCTGCAGGGCCTGGGGATACATGGCCGCGCCGAAACCCACCAGCACCAGGGTACTGACCCAGGTCACCAGCAGGGCACCGCTGGGCACAGCCGCTTTTTCAGGCTGGTTCTGGATCACCCACTGACTGGTGTGGGCCAGGCCGCCGCTCTCCGGAACGGCAATCCAGAGTATGCCGGCCAGGCCAGCGATCAGCAGCAAACCCTGGGCGCAGTCCGTCCAGGCTACGGCCTTGAGTCCGCCCAGGGTTTCGTACACCAGGATCACAACCCCCAGGAATAGAACCCCGGCCCAGAATGGCACCGACCCTCCGGACAGGGCCTCGACCAGGTGCCCCATGGCCAGCAGCTGGGCCAGCAGGTAGTTGCACATGGCCACCAGGAAAACGCAGTTGGCCGCCACGGTCAGGCCTTCGGATTCGAACCGGTACCGAATCCAGTCCCCCGGCGTCACAAATGCGTGATTCAGGGCCGCTCGCCGCAGCTCCGGCGCAAATGACAGGTAGACCACCACCACGGCCATCATGAAGCCCACGCTCATGACCCAGGCAAACCCAAGCCGGTAGGCCTCACCCGGATAGCCCAGCAGCGCGTTGCCGCTGTACTGGGTGGCATACAGGGTCAGCAGCAGCACCAGGGTGCCCAGACCGCTGCCTGCCAGGTAGAACTCCTTCAGGGTCTCCCGCCGGCGCAGGTGTTTTGCCAGCACGCCCACCGCCACCATGGCGGTGAGATACACTGCGACAAAGGTCAGCGCACCAGGGCCAAAGATGATGTTCACGGCAGGCCGTCCGTGTCATCGTTCCCGGGCCAGTAGCGACCGATGGTCCAGGCAGTGAAAATGGCAATGGCCAGGCAGGCCAGCAGGGACAACACCACCCAGTATGGCAGCCCCAGCCACAGCGGCGGCTGGTCGGATTTCGGCAGGTACCAGGGCACGCTGAGGGCAAACAGCGCCAGGAATATCAGCCAGATCCAGGGACGATTCACAGCTCCAGCCTGTCCTCAGTACCAGCGGTCAAGACAGGCTCTGGAAGCCGCCATTGTCCCACCGGATCATTCTGGCGACAGGATTCAACGCGGCTGCGGCGCTTTTGAAGTTTGATTCCTTCATGAGATCTCAACATTTGATTGTATACATTTCGGTTGGGAAACAGACCGATCTCGACGGCAGGCCATGCCCACGGGTATCTGGAAAAGCACAGGGAATGTGCACAAATCGACAGACTGGAGGGAGCAAAGCCTGTACGTACAAGTGCCTTTTTAGCCATGTATTGTATACAATGTCACGCTATACTTGCTGCTCGACCACCCGGGCCCCCGTGGTCTGATTTTTAATAATTATCAGGAGGAAGCCAAATGAAGAAACGGGCTTTAATCTCCCCGCTGATCGCCGCTGCTACTGCAGTACCCGCCAGCATCGCCCTTATGACTCCCGGCGCCGCGTTTGCAGCACTCGAAGAGATTGTTGTTACGGTACGGCAACGGGCCGAAACCCTGCAGGATGTTCCCGCATCCGTGACCGCGTTTACATCCTCGGAATTGGAGCGCATCGGCGTCCAGCGTGCCGAGGACTTTATCTCGCTGACGCCCGGCGTGGTCATGGTCAACACCGTGGAAGTGGGCGATACCCAGGTCAATATCCGCGGCCTCAATGGCGCACGTGACGGCGAGACCAACTTTGCGTTCATTCTGGACGGCATCCTCTACACCAACCCCAGCGCCTTCAACCGCGAATACGCTGACCTTGCCCAGGTTGAAGTGTTGAAAGGCCCCCAGGGTGCGCTTTACGGCCGCTCCGCAGCCGCCGGCGCAGTCATTGTGACTACCCAAAAGCCCCGCGCTGAGACTGAAGGCCACGTGGAATTGAGCGCAGGCCAGCACGGATCCATCACTGCCCAGGGCACCGTAGCGGGTCAACTGGGTGAAGGCCTTTATGGCCGGCTGAGCGCGGACTACCGCGACACCGACGGCTTCCTCAGCAACAACTTCCTCGATGACGACGTGGTCAACGACTTTCAGAGCAACTCGCTCCAGGGCCGTTTGATCTGGGAACCCAATGATCGCACCACCATCGACGCCAAGCTGCGCTACGCCGAGGTCGACGCTGCGGCTATCGCGTTCAACGCCTCCTTCGCGCTGCCGCTGTTTGCCGACCTGTTCGGCGTCCCGGATTTCTACGAGAACGCCAACGACCACAACTTCGTGTTTTCACCCAACGTGGACCCGGCCAACGAACAGGAAACCACCGAGTTTTCCGTCAAGCTCGACTACGAAATGGACTGGGCCACCCTGACCTCCTGGATGCTGTACAGCGACCAGGAACAGTTCTTCGTAGCAGACGGGACTTCGGGTGCCTTTGGGTTCTATTTTGGCGATCCGGCCTGTCAGAGCAGCGCCGCGTCTCTGGCCGGTTTCCCGATCCAGTCGCCTACCTTTATCTCGGGTGATCCGCTGACGTCCCTGCTTGGGCCTTACACGCCTACCACCTGCGATGGCTACCAGTACCAGGAGCGGAACCAGGAAGACCTCAGCTTCCAGCTGCAGCTCACGTCCAACAGCGACGGGCCGCTGCGCTGGCAGACCGGCATCTACCTGCTGGACATCGATCGCCGGGTGGGTGTTGCGCAGCTGCTGGACGACGGCCGTGCCAACCTGCCGCGTTCATTCGTCAACGAACTGACCGATGCCCTGGTGCTGGATGATTTCGAAACCCAGGTTTCGGCCATCTTCGGCTCGGTCTTCTACGACGTAACCGACAACGTGGAACTGGCCCTTTCGCTCCGTTACGACCGGGAGGAACGCGAAGTCTCCAATGCTGTTCCCACCCCGAGCCAGCGCGTTTCTGACCGCATCAACTACTGCGCCAATATCGGCCCCGGGTTCTGCTCATTCGACGGCGTGACCCCGTTAGCCGGAACCCCGCTGAACCCGGCGTTTATCGCGGACTTCAGCACCGGGCTGGTGGTGGACTCCATTGCTGACCGGAAGGAAACCTTCTCTGAACTGCAGCCCAAGCTCAGCGCCACCTGGGACGTCAGCGACAACCTGACCGTCTTCGGCAGCTGGGGGGTGGGCTTCAAGAGCGGCGGCTTCAACAACATCGGCGCCACCGAGACCATCCAGTTCTTCCTGGTTGACGGCGGAGCCGCATTCGGAACCGAGCTGACCGCTCCGCCGGAGATCTTCCAGGAGGAAACCTCCAGCGCGTTTGAGCTGGGCTTCAAGTACAAGTCGGAAAACGGCCGCCTGGATCTCGACGGCGCCATCTTCAACACCGAAGTGGACGACATGCAGTTCTTTGAATTCTTCGTCGGCCCCTTCGGCCTGTTGCGGGTGGTAGAAAACATCGACGAGGTATCGCTGCAGGGTGTGGAGCTTGCCGCCGCCGCTGAGCTGAATGACAACTTCAGCATCACCGCCGGCTTCAGCATCATCGACAGTGAAATCGAAGAAAACGCCATTCGCCCCAATACCGTGGGCAACGAGGCGCCCAGCGTGCCCGAGTACACCTTCAACATAGCGGCCCAGTACATCCGCCCCGCCTTCGACAATACGGACCTCGTGGTCCGGGTCGAATACTTCCAGGTGGGTGACACCTGGTTCCACACAGTCCAGGATAACGTAGTCCCGGCCACCCTGTTTGGCGGTGTGCCGGCCAACTTCGATCGCTCCCAGGTGGAAGCCTACGGCATCACCAACCTGAGAGTCGGACTGGAAAACCAGACCTGGTCGGCCGTGGCTTACGCCCGCAACCTGTTCGATGAAAAGTACCTGGCGGAAGTCATCACTGCGCCGGAATTCGGCGGCTCCTTCGTCCACCCGGGCATGGAGCGCACCGCTGGCCTTGAGTTCAGCTACCGCTTCTAACCGTTCTTTTGCCACGGGGCGGCCGCAATGGCCGCCCCATTTTGCCTGTTGATTACCCATGTCCTCGATCCGCATCATTGACGTTTCCCCCCGGGACGGCCTGCAGAGCGAACACCAGATTCTGCCTGCCGAAACCAAGGTCGAGCTGATCCGCCGGCTGGCTGCCGCGGGCATCAGCGCGGTGGAAGCCACCAGCTTCGTCAACCCCAAGCGCGTGCCCCAGATGGCCGACGCGTCCGAGGTGATGGCGCTGCTCAAGGAACAGGAGGTGCCGGTGCACGCGATCGGCCTGGCGCTGAACGTCAAGGGCTGTGAACGCGCCATTGAGGCCGGCGTGAACGAGGTGGGTTTCGTGCTGGTATCCACCGACACTTTCAGCCAGCGCAACCAGGGCGCCCCGGTCAGCCGGTCGGTGGAAATCTGGCATGAAATCCATGCCCTGTGCCGCGCGGCTGGTGTCCAGTGCAACGTCTTGATTGCGTCCGCCTTCGGATGCCCGTTCGAGGGTGAGGTCCCGGCTCAGCGGGTCCTGGACCTGGCAGAGCAACTGCTGGAATCGCAACCCGATACCATCGGCGTCGCCGACAGCATCGGCGTTGGCGTACCCATGCAGATGAAGAACGTGATTCAGCCCCTGTCGGAAATGGTGGATATTCCCGTCCGCTGCCATCTGCACGATACCCGAAACACCGGTATCGCCAATGCCCTGGCCGCCATAGAAGCCGGGGCAACCCGGATCGACGCCAGCACCGGCGGCATCGGCGGGTGCCCGTTTGCCCCGGCGGCTACCGGCAATATCGCCACCGAAGACCTGCTTTATGCCCTCAACCGCAGCGGCATCGATTGCGGCGTGAACATCGACGGTATCCTGGAAACCGCCAGCTGGCTGGCCGACCAGCTGGGCCACGACGTTCCCAGCTCCCTGCTGCGCGCCGGGGTGTTTCCCAGCAAGGTCGCCTGAGCCCTACCCGCCCGCCGGGTAACGCGTCACCGAGCGGGCACAGGACCGACGCGCCGCCAGAGAGTCCTCGTCCGCGCGCTCCAGGCACTGGTGGAGGCCGTGGAGGTACACAAAGCGCTCCAGCAGGTCATAACACACCACGATCTCACCCAGTTCCGGCCGCCAGAATGCCGACTCGTCGCCCAGGCAGGCGCCAAACACCAGGCTGATGGGCCGCGGCAGGACGAACAGCATCTCAGTCTGTTCGGCCACGTGGGCTGCCACACCCGAAGCCTCAACGATGTCAGCCAGCGGCTGGTGACCCGCTCGAGTGGGCGCTTCAAACCGAACGGCGACTTTTGCCCCACCGGGTTGGCGCTCCGAACGCCCGTAAATTGTCAGCATGCGGCGCACCGAACCCTCGGCCCGCAGGTATTCATGATCACTGCAGCCCACGGCACGGCCGCCGGGCAGATCCAGGTCGGGATGCTGCTCCAGCATCTCCGGGTTGTGGCCGTACATCAGGCAGACAATATTGTAGTAGCGCTGGATGTCCAGGGAGTGACTGTCCCAGTAAGGCGTGGGGTCACCGTCGTGGCGGCTGAGCCACCATTCGGTACGCCAGCCCACCGCCGCTGCCCACAGGTAATCGATTTCCTCGTCGCCATGGGCATGGTTCGGCGTGCCGTGCAGCAACGCCAGGCTCGCCAGCAGGTCTGCAACGTCTTCTTCCCGTCCCAGCACGTGGATGTCCAGCTCCGAGATCAGCGCATGCCCCATCTCGTGCACCAGGGTCCACAGGGTATTGCCCACCAGGAACTGCTGCTGTGAGGGCGACAGGTCTTCAACCGCCGGTGCGGTTGCGTAACCAAGCAGCAGGGCCAGGCCCACGACACGTGCCCGGTTACATGTCCGCAGAGCGTCCATGGCGATGATTATCCCGCGATTAGCGGCATCCAGAAAGTGACCGGGTCAACGGGTTTCCAGGGCGGCCCCGTCTGCAGGCTCAAAGGAATCTTCAAACAGGGTGTCCAGTTCGATCAGGTCCAGCACAACCAACTGGTCAAACGAAATCCCCAGGCCAGGCTGCTGATCAAGCGGCAGGCCAGGCAACGAGCCGTCTAACTGCGGATCAACCTGAATGAAAAGCTGGTCTTCCTCCCTCAGCCAAACCGCAGCAACATGGCCCTGGCTGAAAACGGACTCGAGGGAACCGGATTCCCGGGAATAAACATAAACCGAGTCGGCACAGATCATGGCTACACGGCTGCCCCGGGCTGACGCGCTGACCCAGCGGCATCCGCCGGTCTCCGGCGAAATGAGTGAGGTCGTGCCGGTTTCACGGTCGCGCAGAAAAGCCCGTTGGGAATTGCTGCCGTTTAACGGCGGGTCGACCAGGAACGGGTCCTGGCTCAAAAAGGCCATGAACCGACCGTCCTGGGACAGATCAACAACGTCTCCGGTGCTGTCGGCCGGTTGGCCGCCGAACCCAAGCGAAACCAGCTCAGTGGTACCGGCGACAATGTCACGGAGATAAACCTGTTCCACGCCACTGACGTCCGTGCCGGCCAGATTGTCAGCACTGCTGAACAACACGAAACGGCCATCATCCGTATGTCTCAGCAGCCTCGACGGGGCCGCTCCGGCAGCGCCGGCGCTGGATAGGCTGACCATGAAATACTCCGCGGTCGAACGGCGAAATCCATAAACGTCGGAGACTCCATTGTCGTCAGCCACGCCAAAGCTGTTTGCCGTGGATTCGAACAATATCAACTCGGCGTCCGTCGCCAGTGACAGTGTCCGCACCCGGGCGTCGCGAAAGACCAGCTGGTTGGCGTCTACCTCCACCACATTGAATGTTCCGGAAAAGGTCGGCGGATCAAACGTCACATACCCGACGAAGCGGCCGTCGGGAGATATCCTGGGGCTGGCAGGTTCACTGACATTCGGGAACAGGGCGAAATATCGCCTATGTCCGGTATCCCGGTCGAACCACGCAATCGGCGGGAAAAACATTCCTGACGTCTCCCGCGTCATCCACTTCCCCGCCACGTATCGTCCGCTGGCCGATACCTGGATACTCGGCTCGACGCCCCTGGAAGCCGCCGGCAGCAATACGTCTGGCGGTCCCAGCGACTCTACCGTGGTCGATCCACTGTTCATTTTGCGCAGATAGATTTTCGACAGCCGGTCATTGTCGATACCGGGCACGATGAACCGGTCAGTCGACGTCATGAAGATTCTTTCACCTTCAGCTGTGGCGGTGTAGTGGGCAAACACATCAACCGGCGTGTCGGAGCCGTCCCGGGTGCTTACCGTCTCGATGGTTCCCGGTACCAGGGTGAGCTTTCGCCTGATCTGCGGGTTGGAATCGCCCCCCTCGACAAAGGTCAGGAACTCGCCGTCTGCCGAAACCATCGGAGAGGCGGCTTCCCCGGTGATGAAACCGCCATCGCCGTCAAGGGTGGCGGGGCTCAACGCACCGGTAGACAGTTCAACCACGAACACCTGGGGTTGATCGGAAACCGGCAGGTCCGGGGCAAGCGCCGGCGTGTCAGCGGAAACGAATGCCGCCCAGGTACCCGCCGAGTTGAGGTGCACTTCTGATACGCCCCGGCTGAAGCGGCTTTCATCAGCCGGCTGACTCAACCTGGTGATCGCCCCCTCCATCCACAGGAAGGCATCCACCAGGTCATTGGCATCACCCGCTACAATTCCGTTGGCGTTGGAGAGGAATGCCACCGCCGACCCGTCGCCGGTGATACCCGGGGCAAAAGCACTGACGGGCATACCCGAAGGATCGGCACTCAAAAGCTCGAAACTGCCATCAGACCGGTCCCACAGCAGTAGCGCCGTTGAACCCGATGGCGCGCCGGGAATCAGCAGGTCCACCTCGTTACTGCTGAACACAACCTGGCCGGAACCTGATACCGCAATCCCCTGGTCGTTGGCGCTGGCCGCGATATCCAGGGTGGTTTCGGAGTGAAGGTCAAACAGCTTCACGCGCCGCTGGGCGATGAAAGCCACGTACCTGCCCCGCTCAGAGACCGCGTAATCGCTTGCGCTGTCGGCAATTTTGCCCAGCCGGCCGTTTGAGCGCTGACGATAGACCAGGGAGCCTGCAAAGGTCAGTCCGGGTACCAGGTTGCCGGCGGAGGTCTTGAACACCAGCAGCGTGCCATCGGCGCTGACCACCGGATCAAAGCTTGGCCCATTTCCCAGGCGACCATACAGATCCGACTCGTCGGTGACCAGGGTGAGCGCTTCGGACGGCTGGCCCGTGGCGCTGGTCCATCCCGCCAGCCCGATAAGCAGCCAGCACAGGCAAATCGCGGCATGAGATGTCATGGCTGCCGATGATAATGCAGCCAGGCAGGGAGCGGGCTATTCGGCGGGGACTTTTTCGGTCAAAGGTACACCGGGCCGGGGCCAGCG
>JAAUYD010127657.1_pt1 | contig 12646 bp, 10 predicted proteins | sample 7278101 | NCBI WGS metagenome assembly JAAUYD01 (sample SAMN14350128, study PRJNA611818) | marine sediment metagenome | isolation source: surface marine sediment (0.6m) | place: French Polynesia: Moorea | collected 2018-08 | reverse complement strand
GCCGAGCATGGCCTCGTCTGCCTGATCCATACCGGGTTCACCAGGCTCGGCGCCGGCGTCGCCGGAGGTGGAGGGGTTGGTTTGGAGCCGGCCCGGCCACTTCATGTCGACCGGGTTGCCGCAGGATTCCCGTCGCTTCGGCTCATCCTGGCGCATACCGGCCGTCTCTGGCTTGACGAGGCCATCGCCGTTGCGCTGCACAAAAGCAACGTGCACCTGTGCCTCTCGGGCATCTCCCCAAAGGCAATGGATGCAGAACTGCTTGATCTGATCAGGGGCCCGCTCCGGGACCGGGTTCACTTCGGGAGCGATTACCCGTTTGGTTCGCCCGATGCCTGGATATCCGAATGGGAGTCATTGGCGCTTTCAGAGGAAGTCAGCCGCGCAGTGCTGGTCGACAACATAACCAGACTGCTCACCGCCTGATCAGGCGCAGGCCTGGCGGATCTCCTCCGCCGGCACGGGGAGCCCCAGCCCGGCTGCCACGAGGCAGGCAACTTTCTGCTCCCGGAAGTAGAAGAAGTGGTCGCTTCCCTTGAGCACATGAATCGTCGCCTTGGCTCTTGTTGCGTAGTCGACAACCAGATCGACGGGAACCAGCTGGTCACGATCGCCGACGATGAACGTACGGTGAGCCGGGAGCAGCTCCTCCGGTTCGGGAAGCCGCTGGCCGGCGTTTACTCCCATCCCAGGGGAGATTCCGACGTAGTTGTGCGGGGACCGATCCCGCGCATGCCAACGGAGCGCGGCTGCGGCGCCGAATGACCAGCCCGCAATCCCGAACTCGAGATCCGGGTACTGGCTTTCGGCGAACTCAACGGCAGCGGCAACGTCGTCGATCTCGGCAAGACCCCCATCGTGGGACCCGGTGGAGCGTCCCACGCCGCGGAAGTTGAACCGCAACACCGCGACACGGCGACCGTTCAGATCGGCGGCCAACGCATCCAGCAGCGGGACATGCATCGTTCCTCTGTGCAGCGGGTGGGGGTGGCAGATCACCACACCGCGTTCGGCATCGGCGGGGACATCCCAACGGGCCTCGAGCTGCACCGATGCGGATACCCGGATGGTGGCGTGACCGGTCACAGGCGGGTCGCCATCCATACCGCCGCCGCTACCAGGATGGCGAGGCCCGTCAGAAGCGATGCGACGAGAAGGTATCGAGTCTGCATGGGCGGCAGAATAGGTCGATTCGGCAGGGCCGGGCGCCGCCGTGGCTGCGAATTGGGGCAGCACATTGCACTAACCTCAATCTCGACCCAGATTCCCTGCGGAGGCATGGTGTACGACGTCGTAATTATTGGTGGTGGCCCCGGCGGCTACGCAGCTGCCCTGTACGCCCACAACTTCGATCTAAGCGTTGCTCTTGTCGAGAAGGACGCGATCGGCGGAACCTGTTTGCTGCGCGGGTGCATTCCGGCCAAGACATGGCTGAAGACGGCTGAGGTGTACACCACAGCGCTGCGGGCCGCAGAGTTTGGGGTCGCCGCAAGCGACATTTCCATCGACTGGGGTGCCGCGCTGGAGCGGAAGAACAAGGTGGTTGACGGTCTAGTCAGGGGACTCGGCGGGCTGCTCAAGGCTCGCAAGGTGGACATCTTCGATGGTTACGGCAGGCTTGCGGACGGAGGGGTTGAAGTAACCGGCGACGACGGAACGCTGCACCGGCTCGAAGGTCGCAACGTCATCCTTGCCACCGGCTCCAAGCCGCGGGCGATACCCGGTTACGAGTTTGATGGGTCCAAAGTTGTCTCCAGCCGTGAGGCTCTCGACTGGAACGAACGTCCCGGACGGGTGGCGGTTATCGGGGCCGGAGCCATCGGTTGTGAGTTCGCTTCGCTACTCGGAGATGCCGGGTCAGAGGTGCATCTCTTCGAGATGTTGGATCAGATCATTCCCGGTGCCGAACCTGAAGCGGCGAAGGCGCTCAATCGAGAGTTGAAAAAGAAGGGTGTCAACATCCGAACCGGGGTCGCAGTTGGTCCCGCCGAGGTTCACGATGACAGAGTCGTCATTCCGTTCGAGGGCGACTACGTCGATGTCGACAAGGTTCTGGTTGCCGTTGGGCGCGCCCCGGTCACCGAAGATGTCGGGCTCGAGACCACGAGAGTCCAAGTTGAGCGTGGTTTTGTTCACGTCGACCCAGCCACAATGCTGACGGCGGAACCGAACATCTACGCCGTTGGGGACATTGTCGCCGGCACTCCGCAGCTGGCTCACGCCGGTTTCGCCGAAGGCATTGCTGCGATCACGCACATTGCCACCGGTGAGTCCGCTCCGGTCGACTATCGCGCCATCCCGCTGGTGGTCTACACCCACCCGGAGGTTGCCAGTGTTGGTATGACCGAGGCAGCCGCCCGCGACGCCGGCTACGAGGTCGAGGTTCACGATCACGGCATGAGGGGCGTTGGTCGCGCCATTATCCAGGGCGAGGTTGGTGGCACCGTCAAGATCGTCACTCAGGTCGACGGGCCGATCCTCGGCGCAAGCATCGTCGGGCCCGGAGCCGGCGAGATGATCCACGAATTGATGTACGCGGTGGCATGGGAGGCGCTCCCGGCGGAGGCGGCAGCCTTTATCCACGCTCACCCCACCGTTTCAGAAGCGATCGGCGAGACTCTGCTCTCGGCTGCCGGCCGCAGTCTGCACTGAAGAACGAGAGAGGACCGACCAATGGCGACGACCGTGACGATGCCCCAGCTGGGCGAAACCGTAACCGAGGGCACCATCCTGAGCTGGGCCAAGCAACCCGGCGACAGTATCGCTGAGGACGAGGTTCTGCTCGAGATCTCGACCGACAAGGTGGATACCGAGGTTCCGTCCCCGGTTGCCGGTACTGTCCTCGAGATCCTTATCCCGGAAGGGGAGACCGTCACGGTTGGCACCGCCCTTGCGATCATTGGTGACGCCGGCGAGCAAGCTGTTGTGAGCTCGGCTCCTGCGGCGGAGGCGGCTGCTGAGCCCACTGCGGAGTCCGCCGATGAGCCGGTGCCGGCCGCACCGTCAACTCCGGCTCCTGAGGCCGTCCCGGTGGCTGCCGAGCCCCCGGCAGGGGCCGAACCCACGCCACCGGCAGAGCCTGTGCCGGTCGCTGCCGAACCGACGGCGGCACAGCCGGCACCGGCTGCGGCCCCCGCCATGCCGGAGAGCACACCAGAAGAGCCAAAGCGGTCGGTTCTCTCGCCGGTGGTCCGCAAGCTTGCAGCTGACAACAACATCGACCTCTCCCTGGTGCCGGGGACCGGCGACGGCGGTCGGATCACCCGCAAGGACGTGAGCCGCTACATCGATGCCCAGCGTGCTGGTGCCTCGCCGCCACCTCCTCCGGCCGCACCAACCGCCGAGGTCACGTTTGAGCCTGCGGCCGCCCCGGCCGCTCCCACCCCGGCACCTGCGCCGGCTCCCGCCCCGTCGCCTGCGCCGGCTCCCGCAGCGGCCCCCGCTGCGGCCGCCCCGGCTGCTCCTGCCGGCACCGAAGCGCAGCCGAAGACGGCACCGGCAACAGGTGCTGACAAAGCGGATGAGGCTGCCGAACCGGCCGGCGCGGACCGAGTCGAAGAGATGCCACGGCTTCGCAAGGTGATTGCCGAAAACATGCTCAACGCCAAGCGAACGGCTGCCCACGTATGGACCTCCGTCGAGGTGGACTTCGAGCAAGTGGAGCGAGTTCGTCAGAAGCACAAGGCCGGGTGGAAGGCCCGGGAAGGCTCTTCGCTGACCTACATGCCTTTCATCGCTCGCGCCACCATCGACGCGCTTGGTGCCTACCCGGTGGTCAACAGCTCGTTCGACCTGGAGAACGCCAAGCAGACCTTCCATTCTTCGGTTGGCCTCGGCATTGCGGTCGATCTCAATGAGGGTGGACTCGTGGTCATGAACATGCCGGGGGCGGACAGCCTTGCCTTGACCGGGCTCGCGCGGGGTATCCGCGGCGTAGCGGAGAAGGCGCGGGCCGGGAAGCTGGAGCTCGACGATCTGGCCGGCAGCACGTTCACAATCACCAATCCCGGGCCCTTCGGGTCGTTCATGTCGGCCCCGATCATCAACGTTCCCAACGTTGCGATCCTCTCGACCGACACTGTCTCGAAGCGACCAACGGTGGTGACGTTGCCCGACGGGTCCGACGTCATAGCAATCCGTCACATCGGTTATCTGGGCTTGACTTGGGACCATCGGGTGTTCGATGGTTCTACTGCGGTCCTGTTCCTGCGTCGCATCAAGGAGAACCTGGAAACCTGGGATTGGGACCAGGAACTCGCATGACGCCTCCGGCCGGCCACCAGGCCGAGCTGGTCCGGGTTCGATGGCTGGGCCGGCTGGCCTACGAAGAGGCTTGGGACCTGCAGAAGGCGTTCTGGGAAGGCCGGGTCCACGGCAGGAGCAGCGATGATTACCTATTGCTCCTGGAGCATCCCCATACCTACACCGTCGGTCGCAACGGCGACGGCTCTAATCTGCTGATTCCGGAGCCCGAGTTGGAAGCGATCGGGGCCGAGATCCACCATGTTGATCGCGGCGGCGACATCACCTATCACGGGCCGGGTCAGCTTGTTGGTTATCCGATCTATGCGGTCCGTCGCCTGCCAAACGGGTTCGACATGGTCGGGCACGTCCGACGTGTAGAAGCTGCCCTCATTGCCGCACTGGCCGAGTTCGGCGTGGCTGCCTGGGCTGAGGATGGATTGACCGGGGTGTGGACTGAGCGAGGGAAGATTGCGGCCATAGGGGTCAGGGTGGCCCGGGGAGTCTCGATGCATGGTTTCGCCCTCAACGTGGATCCCGACCTCGACTACTTCAACAAGATTGTGCCGTGTGGGATCTCTGACCGTGCGGTCACGTCTCTGACGGAAGTCCTGGGTCGGGCGGTCACCCTGGAGGAGGCGGTGGAGAAGATCATCCCTCACTTTGCGGCAGCATTCGGGCACAACACCGAGGTCCAGCTGGGGGCGTTCGCCAGAGGTGCGGCTAGGGAGCCGTTTGCGATCGACAAGATGGTCTCCGCCGGTGTGTTCTCGGGTCGCAACGGCGCCGAGGTTCCCCTGACCATCAACGGTCTGCTGCCCGGTGAGCCGCCGCGGCCTGCTTGGATGCGAGTCAAGGCGGACATCTCCTCGGACGGCTATCGAGAGCTGCGTCGGCTGATGCGGAGCAAGGAACTCAACACGGTCTGCGAGGAGGCAGGATGCCCCAACATCTACGAGTGCTGGTCACAGGGCACCGGAACGCTGATGTTGCTCGGCGACAAGTGCACCAGGGCATGTGCGTTTTGCGATGTCCAGACAGGCCGCCCGGGTGAGGTCGACTACGACGAGCCGCAGCGCGTCGCTGAGGTAGTCGCGGGTATGGGTTGGCGACATGCAGTGTTGACTTCGGTCAACCGGGACGATCTCGATGATGGCGGCTCGGAAGTGTTCGCCGAGACGATCCACCGAATACGGGAGCTGATGCCCGATTGCGACGTCGAGGTGCTGATCCCCGATTTCAAAGGCAATCAGGCGGCACTTGAAACGGTGATGATGGCGAAACCCGCCGTCCTCAATCACAACACCGAGACAGTTCTTCGCCTGCAGCGCGAGGTGCGCACCGCGGCCAACTACGGTCGGTCGCTGACCTTGCTAGCGCGGGCGAAGTGGATCAACCCCGAATGCACGGTCAAGTCCGGTCTTATCGTCGGTATGGGCGAAACCGAGGCCGAAATCATGTCGGCGCTAGCCGACCTGCGGGCGGTCGGAGTCGATCTCGTCACGATCGGGCAGTATCTACGCCCAACTCCTCGGCATCGCCGGATCGACCGTTACGTCCATCCCGATGAGTTTGCCCGCTATGCGGCCGAGGGGGAGCGGCTCGGGCTCAGCCACGTCGAGTCCGGTCCGCTGGTCCGGTCTTCCTATCACGCCCGGGAATCGTTGGAGACCGCACGGCAATGACAAGGTTCGACCACGACGCCCGGATTGACAGGGCTCGCCATGCGATGGAAGCACATGGAGTCGACGTGCTGCTGGCGTCGCTTGGCTCGGACCTGCCCTACCTGACCGGCTACGAAGCGATGCCGCTGGAGCGTCTCACGATGGCGGTGATCCCGCGCCAGGGGAAGGCGGCGCTCGTGGTCCCGGAGCTAGAGGCGCCCCGAGTCGAGGGCCTTCCCAACATCTTCTCGCTGCATGCATGGGGAGAGACCGAGGACCCGGTAGCGATCGTCGCCGATCTGATGGGATCCGCGAAGCGAGCCATGATCGGCGATCAAACCTGGGCGGTGTTCCTTCTTGCGCTGCAAGAGCTGCGGCCCGACACGTCGTTCTCCTCGGCCCGTCCCCTCACCGAGGCGTTGCGAGTCGTCAAGGAACCCGCCGAGATCGAGCTACTCCGTCGCGCCGGAGAGTCCGCAGACGTAGTTGCCGGGATACTCGCCGCCCATCGGTTTGGGGGTAAGGCGGAGGCCGAGGTCTCGCGGGAGGTTGCCTCGCTTCTCGAAGACAACGGGACGGATGTTGCCGGGTTCGCCATCGTGGCATCTGGCCCGAATGGAGCCTCACCTCATCACGAGCCGGGCGATCGGGTCATCGAGCAAGGCGATGCGGTTGTGGTCGACTTTGGCGGAAAGGTCGGTGGCTACGGCTCGGACACAACCCGCATGTTCCATGTCGGGGCGCCCTCAGCCCGCTACGCCGAGGTCCACAACCTGGTTCAGGCTGCGCAGGAGGCGGCAGTAGCGGCTGTCCGCCCCGGCGTCACAGCCGCTGGGGTCGACAGCGCCGCCCGGGAGGTCATCTCCGACGCCGGCTACGGAGAGTACTTCATTCACCGCACCGGTCACGGTATCGGCCTCGACGGCCATGAGGATCCCTACATCGTTGCCGGCAACGAGCAGATTCTCCGGCCGGGGATGGCCTTCTCGATCGAGCCCGGCATCTACCTTCCTGGTGAGTTTGGGGTGAGGATCGAGGACATCGTCGTCTGCACCGAGACCGGGGTGGAGCGAATGAATCGCTCGTCACGGGACGTGGCCGTTGTCAGCTAGGGACCCATACGACCTAGCTACGCTGGCCCGATCGAGGCCAATTCGCCATCTGGAGGAACAGTGGACAAGGACATCGAACAGCTAGCAGTCGATACCATCAGAACACTGTCGATCGACGCCGTGCAGAAGGCGAACTCGGGGCATCCGGGAGCGCCTATGGGCATGGCCGATATGGCTGTCGTTCTGTGGAGCCGATTCCTTCGGGTCGATCCCAAGAATCCCACTTGGGAGAATCGCGATCGCTTCGTTCTTTCCGCCGGGCACGCCTCGATGCTTCTGTACTCGCTGCTTCATCTATCGGGGTTTCCGATCACCATCGAAGACATCAAGCAGTTTCGGCAGTGGGGTTCGGTCACTGCGGGGCACCCGGAGCTCGATCTGCCGCTAGGGATCGAACTCACCACCGGTCCCCTGGGTCAGGGCTTTGCCACCGGTGTTGGCATGGCGATCGCTGAAACCCATCTCAACGACAGGTTCGGCAATGAGCTGATCGATCATCACACGTACGGGTTTGTCTCGGATGGCGACCTCATGGAGGGTGTCGCCTCTGAAGCGGCGTCGCTGGCAGGGCACCTCGAGCTCGGCAAACTGATCTACCTGTACGACGACAACGGCATCACCCTCGTTGGCCCCACCCACTGGACCTTCAGCGAGGATCCCGGGAAACGATTTGCGGCATACGGATGGCACACGCTGACCGTTGACGGACACGATCGGGAGGCCGTGGCCGAGGCCATCTCGGAAGGGCTCAATGAGTCGAGTCGACCAACGTTGATCTCCTGCAAGACCCACATCGGCTACGGCAGTCCCTCGAAGCAAGACACCGCAGCGGCGCATGGGTCGCCGCTTGGCGCAGAGGAAATCGAGTTGGTGAAGCAGGGCATGGGCTGGGAACACGATCCGTTCCATGTCCCTGGCGAGGTCTACACGTTCTTCACCAAGGCTCTTGACGATCGACGCCAGGAAGCGAGCGAGTGGGAACGTGTTCTCGAGATGAGACTGTCCAGTGACACAGATCTGGCGGCCGCCTGGCGCAAGCACTTCGACCCCGCACCCATCGCCTTGGCGGTTCCGGAGTACGACGAGGGCGCCAAGGTTGCCACGAGGGCGATGTCGGGCGCAGTTATCAATGCATTCAGCGACGAGCGACCGGACGTCATCGGCGGCTCGGCCGACCTTGCGTCGTCCAACAACACTCTCATCAAGTCCTCGGGCAACTTCTCGGCGACCGACCGCTCCGCAAGGAACATTCGATACGGCGTTCGCGAGCACGCCATGGGTGCGATTGTCAACGGGATCACCGTCCATGGCGGGCTGCGGGCCTACGGCGGTACTTTCCTCACCTTCGCCGACTACATGCGGGGCGCCGTGCGGTTGGGTGCTTTGATGGGCGTGCCGAGCATCTGGGTGTTCACGCACGATTCGATCTTTCTCGGCGAGGATGGCCCGACCCATCAATCGGTGGAGCATGTGTCCTCGCTCCGTGCGATCCCGGGCCTATGGGTAGTGCGTCCCGGGTCGGCTGCCGAGGTCGCCGGTGCCTGGGAGCTGGCGCTCAACCGGACTGACGGTCCGACCGCTCTCATCCTGACGAGGCAGGGCGTGCCCATTGGAGACCCAGGCCCGGCGCCGGTCGACAAGGGCGCTTACATCGCCCGGGAAGGGTCGGATGCCGTCGTTGTCGCCACCGGTTCCGAGCTAGGGACTGCGCTGGGTGCTGCCGACATCCTCGCCGCCGAAGGCAAGTCGGTCCGGGTGGTGTCGATGCCATGTGTGGAAGCATTCCGGCTGCAGGACGCCACTTACCAGGCCGAGGTTCTTGGCCGCGATTTGCCCAGGGCATCGGTTGAGGCGGGGGTTACTTACGGCTGGGGGGACATCATCGGGAGTGACGGATTGGCGATCGGGATCGATCGGTACGGAGCGTCTGCCCCGGCAGGTGTGCTCGCCGATGAGTTTGGCTTCACCCCCGAGAAGATCGCCGACAAGCTTCGCCCCTTGTTCGGGTAGGCCTACCGACTCTGCGGGCGGTCGCCGGGCTAGCGTGGCCGCCGCCGCAAGCACCAACACGTCGACAACGGCAGGAGAGCAACACGATGGAAGTCACCCCGGGGCTGGTGCTTGCCATGTGGACCGCCGGTATTGCGGCTGGTGCTGCACTTGTCTCACATTGGGGCATCGTCGGGCCCGGCTATGGCTGGCTGGCAGCGGCGGTGGTGACGCTGGTTGGAGGGGCAACGGCACTTGCCGCCGGTTCCGCAGTGGGCTTGGCCGCGACGATTGCCGCTCTGGGCGCCGGCCTGGTGGCGCGGTCGCCGCGCCGCGCAACTGCGCTATTCGGTGTCGCCGCGCTGGGGTTCCTGTCTGTTGCGGTTGTCGATGGAGGAGTGATCGCAGCAATCACCGGCGCCGTGCTCCTGGGCGGAATGACCAGCGAGATGATGCTGGGTCACTGGTTCCTTGTCGATCCGCGATTGCCGCGCTGGGCGCTGCAACGTCTTGCCCTCGTCGGCGGGGTTGGGTTGCTTCTCGACGTTGTGGTGCTTGCCGCCTTGGGCCTTTTTGGTGCCGAAGATGCCGTGATGCTCGGGGCCATGGCTGCCCTTACCGTCCTGACCGGGCTGCTGGCGGCGGCCGTGTGGTTCTCGCTCCGTGAAGAGGGCTACTCCGGGGTGATGGCGGCCACCGGTCTTTCCTACCTTGGGGTGCTTACGACCTTTGGGGTGGTGGTCGTCGGCCGGCTGCTCGTCGAGGGTCTGTAGGATCGCCGGGTGAAGATCTACACACGCAAAGGGGACGACGGGACCACCGGGCTGTTCTATGGCGGCCGCGTGGCCAAGGACGCCTCGGGACCGACTGCCTACGGGGACGTGGACGAGGCTGTGGCCTGTCTGGGCGTCGCTCGTGCCGAGGTGGATTCGTCCGATCCTCTCAACGATGAACTGCTCCAGTTGCAGCGGAGCCTATTCGTGGTCGCCGCCGAGTTGGCTACTTCGCCAGAAAACCACTCCAGGCTCGTCGATGGCGAGAGCAGGGTCACCAAGCTGATGGTCGAGCAGCTCGAGACGAAGATCGACGAGGTCGTCGCCACCCGGGGGATGCCCCAGGGATTCTTGGTGCCGGGCGGCAACCGTCTTGGTGCGGCTCTCGACCTCGCAAGGACGACGGTGCGTCGAGCGGAACGCAACGCCGTCACGCACGTCAATGCCGGGGGCTATGAGCACAGTTCCGTTGTCGCATATCTCAACAGACTTGCCGACTACCTCTTCATGCTCGCCCGGGCGGCCGAGGAGTCGTGGGTATCTAGCAAAGAGGAGACCACAAACTGATGGAAATCGTCGCCATTTCAGACCTGCAAGGTGCCAGCGGGGATCTCCTCGTGCTGCCCGTATTCCAGGATCGAGTCTGGGGCCCGGGGGCCGAGGAGGCCGTTGCCGCGATGGGAGACTGGCTGGAGGGGTACCTGGATGGGCTCGACTTCACGGGCAAGGTCGGCCAGAGCGCGGCGGTGCCCGGAAGCAATGGGTTCGGGCGGGTGCTGTTTGTCGGTCTCGGCAATGAGGCCGACGCCGATGTCCTGCGCAGCGCGGCCGGCATTGCCGGGAGGGCGGCGGTTCGTTACGAGAAGGTGGCGACGACGTTGAGCCAAGTTGAGATCGACGGCGCCGCGGATGCGGTGGCCTACGGTTTCGTTCTCGGCCAATACAAGTTCGACAAGTACCTGTCCAAGCCGAAGCCGGCAAAGACGCGGGAGCTGGCCCTGGTTGGTGCCGATGGCGATGAGATGGATCATGGGCGGATCGTCGCGGCCGGCGTGGCTCTAGCGCGCGATCTAGTCAACGAACCGGCAGGCGGAAAGAAGCCCGAGGTCCTGGCTGAGGTGGCCACCGAGATGTCGCGTGAACTGGGACTCGAGATCACGGTCTACGACGAGACCGAGATCGAAGCCGAGGGGTTTGGAGGTCTGCGAGCCGTATCGCTCGGCGCGACCAACCCGGCTCGGATGGTGGTCATGAAGCATCGTCCCGCAGGCGCCACGAAGTCGCTCGCCTTCGTCGGAAAAGGGATTGTCTTCGACAGCGGTGGCCTTTCGATCAAGACCGCAGCCGGGATGGAGACGATGAAGACGGACATGTCCGGCGCAGCTGCGGTCTATGGAGCGATGAAGGTCATCGCCGAGTTGGGCGTTCCCGTCAACGTGACCGCCATCACACCACTCACCGAGAACATGACAGGGGGAGCCGCCCAGCGTCCCGGGGACATCTTCACTGCGCGCAATGGCAAGACCGTAGAGGTGTTGAACACAGATGCCGAGGGCAGGCTGGTACTTGCCGACGGTCTCTCGCTTGCGGTCGAAGACGAGCCCGACCTGATCGTCGATGTCGCCACCTTGACTGGTGCGTGCATGGTTGCGCTCGGAAAGAAGATCGCCGGGCTGTTCGGCTCCGACGATGATGCGGCGGCGCAGGTCGAGGCCGCAGCGCGGCGAGCGGGCGAGAAGGTCTGGCGGCTCCCCGTCGAGAAGGAGTATCGCTCCAAGCTCGACTCGCCAATCGCCGACATCAAGAACATCGGTGACCGTTTCGGGGGAGCGATCACGGCCGCGTTGTTTCTCGCCGAATTCACCGATGAGCGGCCTTGGGTCCATCTCGATATCGCCGGACCGGCGCGCGCCGAGGGTGACGACGGTTACATCACCAAGGGTGGAACCGGCTTTGCCGTGAGCACCCTGGTAGCGCTGGCAGAGGATATGGCCGCCAATTGATGTCGCCGAACCCGCCACTCTGAGTGATCTAAGACTAGCTACTTCGGGTCCTGCCCTAGTAGTCATGTACGGCGGGTTCTAGGGCCATAAGTCCCTACTCGATGTGGGCCTTTTCTACCTGTATTTGTTGAGCGAATCCTTAAGTGCACCTCGAAACTGCCCGATACGGAGCGTGTTCGCAATTACCACGCAACGTAGGGACTGGACACGATGGCTGCGCTGGCCAAGAGACTCACTCCAACACTATTAGTAGTATCACTGATCCTCGGGCTAATGGCCCCGGCCGCAGCAGCAGCCTCCCACGAGAGCGAACTCCTCGCCTTGATGAATGCGGAGCGCGCCACAAATGGGCTGGCACCGGTCTCGATGCATTCCGACTTGACCGACGATGCCCTGGCCTGGTCCCAGCATCTCATGGCTCAGGGCGAACTCTCCCACAACCCTCATCTCTCGTCGGCGACGAGTGACTGGGACAGGCTTGGTGAGAACGTTGGGTTGGGGCCCACCACGGACTCGCTGCACAAGGCCTTCATGAACTCCGCCAGCCACCGCAGCAACATCCTGGGCGATTACGACTACGTCGGGATCGCCGTTGTTGCGGAGAAGCCGACCAAACTATGGGTGACGGTCGTGTTCATGAAATCGCTTCATCGTCAAGCTGAGCCGGCAGTCGAGGATCCGGTGCCCTATTCCGAGATCGAGCCAACCCCTTCCGGCCAAGCGCCGACCGCTGATGCGCCGGCAACCAAGGCGCCCCCCGCTGCCCGGGAGCCGGCTCCGACCCCGGACCGAGTCCCGGTGGTCTCGCTGGTTCGCACCAGCGCCCGGCCGCTGCCCGTCTAGGCGGAACGACCCCGACCGCT
>JAAUYD010096486.1_pt1 | contig 12667 bp, 9 predicted proteins | sample 7278101 | NCBI WGS metagenome assembly JAAUYD01 (sample SAMN14350128, study PRJNA611818) | marine sediment metagenome | isolation source: surface marine sediment (0.6m) | place: French Polynesia: Moorea | collected 2018-08 | reverse complement strand
TCATCAAGAATAACCAGAATAACGATGCTTCGCCTTTATTTATTGGTTTCGCTAACCCCATCTAAATCACAGATTTTAGATGGGGACTGCGCGAAACGATTTTGTTCAAAGGCGGGGTTTTAGACCCAATTATTTTCGATAACTTCAAACTCCTGTAGAACCAAAGCCACCTTCTCCCCTCATTGTATCACTTAACTGCTCGACTTCTTCGATTTTAACACGAATAACAGGAGCAATTATCATCTGAGCAATTCTCATTCCTGGGGTAACTTTAAATGATGTTTTACCATGATTAATTAAGATAACTCCTATTTCTCCTCTGTACCCTTCATCAATGGTTCCGGGGGTGTTTAAAACGGTAATTTGATGCTTTAATGCGAGTCCACTTCTAGGACGGATTTGTGCTTCCGTATTGGGGGGTAATTCGATAGAAATTCCTGTTTTAATTAATTTACTTTCTCCTGATGGTATTTCTACGGTTTCTATGGAGACTAAATCAAGTCCTGAATCATTATCATGTTCATATTTTGGGGTTATTGCTTTTGGGTTTAATTTAATGATTTTTAGCTGCATTATTGTTTAAGAAAATTGTAGCCTTACACAGACATATATAATCTAACATAATTTTAAATTTACTACTTTAAAAGTTAGATTATAAATAGAATTATTGTTTAATTGAAATTAAATTATTTATTCTTCGCTATTAGTTAAAGCTAATTTTTTGTCAACAGCAGAACCTATCAGTAAACCACCAAAGGTTGCATAAGGCAAATATTCTACAATGAAAACAGAAGGAATGGCTATACACAAACCTAAGTAAACAGACCAACACAACCCTCCTAATAAGAAAGACCAAAACCCCCCATCTTTAATATATCTTAGTATTTCCAATATAAGTTCTAACGGGTTCATAGCTATTATTCTATAAAGTCAAAAAATTAGGATAATAATGCAAGGCCAAAGGAAAACGATACCCTATATCATATTACTATAGATATAGGGCATAACCAGCTTAATTTGCCTAATCAATCAGAATACTCTTTGCTTATACAGACGACATATCTTTTTTGTCTTTATGAAGCTTATGTTGAAGTGGATCATGATCACGTTGAGGTATATGATGACTACCATTTCTCTTTGTTTGTTGTTTCCTGCGAATAATCTCATCTAATATCACGGAGAATATTTCCGAAAACGCATATATACCCAAAAAGAAGATTATAAGGCCGACTAAACCTGGATTATCATAGTCGGATATTTTATACAATACAAAGCATATAAACCAAACTACGCCCAGTGTTGCAAGTCTTGCAAAAGCTTTTCCAATTGTATCTTTTAAACTGTCAGAGTTCATTTTTACCTTATACTTCAATTATAAGCAAAGTATATATAATATTGTATAAGTTATGACTGACTTTTGTCAAAATATGTCAGGTTGAATGTGAACCCAGAACTTTACAAGGAAAAGCAGCGTAATAGACTAGAAATCATTCATTGCTTATTAGTAACACGAGATATAAGCAAGCTGTAAAGGTAAGGACCCACAGTGGATATCCGAGAGAAGCTAATAATGCTAAAATAGCGATAATGCTGTCAAATTCTTCAAACATATAATGACCTTGAACTCCTATTTACATTAAATCTCCCAGATGTTAGAGTTCTAGATTGACAATGAATGAGTTAAGTTTGACTTAAGGAAATTTTTGGTATGAGAATTGAAATTGAGCCAAAAGTGTTTATAGTGAACACCCAAATAGATCATATTTAGACTAAAAGAAGAATACTTACTTGGGTATAAATTAACCGCCTTCTGTTAAAAAATGTAAACAATAATTGTTTCCATCTTATACGCTTGACGAAAATTGATAAAATTTGGTAAAGCCCTCAAAATGTATAGCTAACTATTAAGTAATCAAAATGTAATAATCTTAACTTTCAAAATTGCTGTAATTATGGCCAGATCAACTAAAGTTTCTCCAGATAAGATTAAAACAGTTAAAGCTGCACTTAAAAGAAATGGTTTTCCTAGCCAAAATTCCTTAGCTACAGAATTGGGAATGGCTCGTGTAACGATTAATAGCTTTCTCAATGCAAGACCAGTAGACCATAGTTATTTTGTTGAGATTAGTGAGAAACTTAATTTACATTGGCAGGAAATTTGCCTTAAAGAAGAAATTGAACAGGAATCTATTCAAGAAGAACAACCAATTATTACTAAAAGACAAGATTGGGGACTTGCACCAGAAGTTAATCAAATTTATGGAAGAGAAGTAGAACTTCAAGAATTAGAAGAAAGTATTATTAAAGATAAGTGTCGTGTAGTTGCATTATTAGGAATGGGAGGTTTAGGCAAAACCGCTTTAGCTATTAAATTAGGTCAGAAATTGCAAGAGAATTTTGATTACGTTATTTGGAAGTCTTTAAATTATATACCATCATTAGAAACTATTTTAGATGAAATCCTGTCATTTTTAGAAAGTCAAAAAATACTAATTTCATCTCATAATAAAAACCAAAAAAATCTTCAATTGGTTAAGCTTTTTAAACAGCATCGTTGTTTGATAATTTTAGATAATGCTGAATCTATTACAGATATAGATAAAGAACAATATAGTAATTTATTAAAGCTTATTGGTTCAACTTTACATCAAAGTTGTTTGATATTAACTAGCAGGGAAAAATCCCAAGAAATTACATTGTTAGAGGCAGATGGACAACCTATCATTGGTTTACAACTTAAACCTTTAGATATAGAATCTATCAAACAAATCAAAAATATTCGCTTTCTATCAGGTACGGAAAAAGAATGGCAAGAATTCGTTGAAAGATTTTATGGCAATCCCCAAATGCTAAAATTGGCTGCCTCTAACATTACAGAAGTATTTGGTGGAGATATTTCTCAGTGCTTAAAAAGCTCTCCTTTTAATGGTATTAGCAATTTAATTGAAGAACATTTTGATAAATTATCAGAGGTTGAAATCGATATTCTCTACTCCTTAGCCATTTACCGTTGTCCAGTCAAACTATATCAATTCCAAAATGATTTATTAACTTCTGTACAAAATAGTCAATTACTTAATGCAATTAAATCTTTAAAAAGAAAATTTTTAATTGAAAGTAGTGAAGAAGCTACTTATACTTTACACCCATTAATCATGGAGTATCTTGCTAATAAGATAATTGAACAAGCATTTAATGAGATCCAAAACTTAGATATTAATATGCTAAGTCGGTATCCTCTAGTTATAGCAACAGCAGAATACTCTTTCAGAGATAAACCAAGGTATCATATTATTAAACGGTTACAAAAAGGATTATTATCTTATTTTGGCAATTTCCACGAAATACATAATAGATTTAGAGAAATATTAGACATCTATCGAAATAATAATGATGTTAGAACTAGATTTTTAGCGAGTAATATCATTAGGTTATCAAGAAAATTAGATAGTGAAAAACTAAGTAGTAATTTAGAAAATTATAATTTTTCTGGATACATAATTCGTTTATGTTCTTTGAGAAACTTGAAACTACATGAGACATATTTTAACCATACCCATTTTATCGATTCACTTTTTGTAGATAACTTTAGTCACGTCTTATCTGTTTCTATTAGTCCCGATAATAAACTCCTTGCTATTAGTGATATTGAAGGTCAACTGTATATATGGAAAATGGATCGAGAAAATAACATTAAACTTACTTTCTTTGGTATCTTCAAAGGTCATTTTAAATGGTTAAGAAGTATAGCTTTTAGTCCTAATAATAAGATAATTGCTAGTGGTGGAGAAGATACAACGGTTAGATTATGGGACATTGAAACTCAAAAATGTTTAGAAGTTTTAGAAGGTCACTTAGATAGAGTCAGGAAGGTTATTTTTAGTCCTGATGGGAATATTTTAGCCAGTTGTGGTGATGATCGTACCATTAAATTATGGGATGTTAATCATAAAGATTTAATCACAACTTTAACAGGCCATGAAGATAGAGTCAGAGGGATTCAATTTAGTTCTGATGGTAAATTTATTATTACTGCTAGTGAAGATAATACTGTTATAATTTGGGATTCTGAAACCTATTCTATCAAGAATAAGTTTAAGTTAAAAGAACAAAAAAATAATCGTCTAAGAGAACTATTTTCAAGTCCTGATAATCGATGTTTTGCCACTGGGTGTGATGATTGCATAGTTAGACTTTGGGATATTGAAACAGGTGAACTTTTCAAATCGTTTGTTGGTCATAGTAACTGGATTCGTTCTATTGCTTTTCATCCTCACAAACCTTTATTAGCGAGTAGCTGCGAAGATGGAATAATTCGTTTGTGGGATATAAATACAGGAGAATGTTTAAAAGTGCTGACAGAACATCAAGGTAGAGTTTGGTCTATTGTTTTTAGTTCTGATGGTCAATTTTTATTTAGTGGTAGTAATGATCGAACCGCAAAATTATGGGATGTTAACACAGGTAATTATGTTAGAACCTTACAAGGTTACAGTCAACATATTCGTGCTTTGGTTTTTTCTCCTGATAGTAAACTCATTGCTCATAGTAGTAGTGGAATTAGAGAAAGTGTTAAAATTTGGGACATTGCTGAAGAAAAAATTGTTGAAACTTTTAGAGAACATAAAGATATCGTTTGGTCAGTTGCTTTTAGTTCAGATGGAGAGTTTATGGTCACTTGTAGTGGCGATCGCACTGTCAGGATATGGGAAACGAAAACAGGAAAATGTGTCCATACTCTTTGGGGTCATACTAACTGGGTGAGATGTGTTATTGTTAACCCATTAAATTTTATGGTTGCTAGTAGTAGCGATGATAAAACCATTAAATTCTGGGATATTTATACAGGAGAATGTTTACATACCCTTACAGGACATCAAAATTGGATTCGTTCCATTGTTTTTAGTCCTGACGGTCAATTTCTCTATAGTGGTAGTGATGACTGTACCATTAAGAGATGGAATGCTAAAACGGGTAAATTAATCAACACTATTGTTGATGGTTCTAATAAGGTTCAAGTATGGTCGATCGCTATTAGTTTTGATGGTAAAATGATAGCTGGTAGTGGAAATGATAATTTCATTAGATTATGGAATAGTGAAACAGGGGAATGTCTTAAGCAACTAGAAGGTCATAATAGTTGGATACAATCAGTTGCTTATCATCCTCAAAAACATATCATTGCTAGTGGTAGTTACGATCGCACTGTAAGATTGTGGAATACTCAAACTGGAGAATGTCTTAAAATTATTCATGGACACAGCAAAGAAGTGGTTTCTGTTGCGTTTAGTCCCGATGGTTTGAGTTTAGCAAGTGGGAGTAAAGATGGAACCGTTAAATTATGGAATTTAGAGACTTATAAACTTATCAAAACTTTCAAAAGTCCTCGACCCTACGAAGGAATGAATATTACTGGAGTGACGGGTTTAGAAACAGCACAAAAAGAAACCCTAAAAGCATTAGGTGCAATAGAAGATAAGCTAAATTAAAAGTGTTGTCTTATTTTTAAAACACTCAAAATTTCAAAGGTTTATCTTGTTGATAATTATCTAAATTTTTAGTTAAACTGATTTCTGCTTTTTGTAATTCTGTTCCTAAATACATAGCGTGTTTGATTTCAAGAGTTGGACAACTATCAGCAATTTCTTGATAAACTTTTTTAGCAGTTTTTCCTGAATAACAATTAACCACTTCTCCTGAACCTGGGGTAATCTGTTCTACTATAATTTGATTATCTTTAAGAGAAATTAAAAAACTACCACTGGGATCATTATAAGTTTTCTGCTGACAAATTTTAGTATATTCTGTTTCAATAACTTTGTCTGCGTGTTCCCAACAATCACTATAAATATGTGCGCTTTGACTGATAATAATTAAGGGTCCAAACTGAAAATTATGATGAGATTGTATCTTAATTTCTTCTATTATATGCTTTTGTAATGCTCTTAAACCCATTGCATTTGCTGGCCAAGCTGAAAACATATCATTACTACGAAATGTCGCAGTTAAAGATAGTTCATTATCAACTATTCTCACCCAAATATGATTAAGACAAGGAGGACTATCACTATTTTCATAATCTTTAACATCCCAAAGAGACATTACCACTCTAGAAGAGTCTTTATCACTGATTAATTTATCAATTGCTTGTTTAATTTGATCTCGTCCAAACCACGATCGCAACCTTTGACCATAAGTATATTTAACTCCTTCTTTTTGGGGTGCATCATCTAGAATTTGTCCGATATAATCATTGATAAATTCTCGTTTTATAGGTAAATAATTGGGATTAGGAAAGTGAAATTCTAAGGGTTCATCTGTTACAATAGCAGTTAGATCAATTAGTTCTTGCCATTGTCCATACTGAGTCGGTCTAATGGTTCCTGTTGTTTTAATACGATGCAATATTTTAACCCAAGTTTCTGCAATATTTTTACCTTCTATACGATGACCATATCTAGGACCAGGTAATACCGTTGGAGTGGTTTCTATCATCGGAAATGTTAAGGATTTTCCCCAAGGTTCCTTATGCTTATGTTGACTAAATTCCTGAACATAATTAATTGCTTCACTGATAGAGTTTGCTTGTTTATAATCTAGAGATTGACGCAAATTTTCTAAAGCATTAGCATCAATTTCAATGTCAATATAACCCGTAATTTCAGAATTAATAACCCAAATATCTCTACCTATATCACTTTTTCCTTGAGTAAAACCTTGTTGTAAAAAGTCCAATAAACATTGACATCCTCCTGCATTTTTGTCTTCTTTAGTTGCATCCAAAATGACTAAAAATCTTACATGAGGATTGGCTAATAAATTACGAATTAAAGGACTAATTCCCCTGGTTGAACTGTATAGGTTTCCGATGACTGCATAATCTTCTGGGTTTAATTTTTTAGCAACTGATTGTCTGACTGTCCATCCTGTAATAATCGCTGTTTGTCCATGGCCACAAATTAATTGGTTGGGTTTACAATGGGGTGTATAAATGAATTGATAATTAGATGGTGTAAGGTTCATAGTTTATGGTAACTTGTAGAACTTTGTCGAATTATTTTTAACGTAACCAACCAATTATAATTAACTGGTAACTGTTTCAGGAAAGGGAGAAACTTATCAAACTCAGGTTGGCAAAATAACAGTAAATATTGTTCCTTTATTCAACTCACTTTCTACTTTTATTTGTCCATGATGATTATCCACAATTGCTTTAGCGATCGCCAGTCCTAACCCGGAACCTCCTGGACTTTTTCGAGAAGGATCAACTTGATAAAATCGAGCAAATAAATGACTTAAAGCTGCTTGAGGAACCCCTTTCCCTGTATCTTTTACCTTCACTTGTAACTGATGTAAACGCTCCCGTTTTACCTTTTGTAATTCTACCTCAATAGAAGCAACTTTTTTGTTTGTCTCTGACACATTTTCCTCAGAAAAACTATGTTCTAGAGCATTACTAATTAAATTAGTAAATAAACGAGCTAATTGATCCCAATCTCCTAATAAACTAAAATTATCTTCATTACTTTTAAATCCCGTCGTTAACGACGGGGTATTATCAGGTTCTACAATATGTAATGATAAAAAAACACTCTTTTGTTGGGCTAAAGTTCTTTGTTCTTCTATCACTTCAATTAATAAAGCATCTAAGGGAATTTTGTGCTGTCTAACTTGTAACATTCCACTATCGGATCTGGCTAAAAATAATAAATCATTGACTAAGTTTCCTAACCGTTGAGTTAATCTTTCTACCACTTTTAACTGTCGTTGTTGTACTTGTGGGTCGCTATTTCCATAAGCTAAGGCCATTTGTACATTGGTTTGAATGGTCGCAATGGGGTTTCTTAACTCATGGGACGCATCCGCCGTAAATTGTTTTAAACTTTGATAAGAGTCTCGGATGGGTTGAATGGCTAAACCTGATAAAAACCAACCAATAAATCCTACAATTATAATAGTAACTAACGTTCCCAATGCTAGATCAAGACTGAGTTGACGAATGGGTTTTGTGACCTCAAACCAAGGATGACTCACTCGTAAATAACCTAAAACATAACGATCTACATTAATTCTTTGGGTTACTTGTCTGAGAATGCGATCGCCACTAAGATGAACTGTTTCTGCCCGTCGGTTAAGATGAAGGGGAATGATGGGAGGATCGCTAAAGGTTGACCAGACTAATTCTCCTTGAGGATTAAACCATTCGAGATCAATGTGATCATCTTCTGCTGCTTCAGCATTGTCTCGAAAACTGGCCTCTACATTGACCTGATAACGTCCCTGAGACACAGAAACAGACTCTATGACTAAAGAACGGTTAACTACCTCAACAACGTGCTTTAAGGTGTCATCCACTCGTTCGACTAAGGTACTACGAACATAAAAAAACACTCCTGTGGCAAACAGAAGCAGCAAAATCGCTGTAACCGTAGTGTACCATAGGGCTAAACGACGGCGTGTCGCTTGAAACATAGAACTATAGACTTAAAACAGAATTGAACCCTTCTCAATTCTTTCCTCTGATTGACTTATCCCATTTTAACTTGTTTTAAACAGGATAAGTCCACCTTACCAAAATGAACACTAAAAGCCAATTGTAAATTTTCTAAGGATTTTACCAACCAGGGAACCCCCTCTTTGGTGAAGGATTCATAATGATTAAAGAGGATAGAAAAACGCTTTTCTAAATAGGGTTTAACTTTGTTGGAGACCAAAATAACCTTGAGTAATAAACCCATGGTACGGGTTACTCCCATGTTAGAAATCATATCCACAAAAACGTAGTGATCGGGTTTCTTTCCGTTTTCAACTACCAGGAAATTCATTAATTGACTCGCAGTGCGTAACCTCAAGAACTCACTGGGTTTTTGGTGGTTACATTCAGGGAGTGTATTTTGTAGTAATTGGTAGAGATTTTTATTAAATTGTCCTTTGGAATATTTGGGATCTAAAGAGGTGAGGATATACTCATAGAGATCGTCTTTATAACGTCCAAAGCTTTGAGTATGAACCGTATGACTCAAGAAATTCTGAGATAAACTCTGATAGGTATAACCTCCATCAACTGTTCCGACAAAATGCTTTAAAGCTTGGTTTAACTCTTTATCTTTGAGAAGCGTGGGATTTTTAACAGGACGAATGATACGTCCTTTCTCTGCTGTTAATTCAGGAGAACGGGACATTTGCGCTAGTCTAACTTTGTAAGTGACATAGCGAGATAAATTAACCTCAAAACGTTTTTCAGTTTGGGTTTTAATTTTTCTGACCGTTTTTTGGTGTTCCTCGCTACTTTCGTCTCCTAAGAGGCAATGATTATAGAGATAGGGATAACGATGAATTAAGTTACCCACGAGGTTACCTTTCTCCGGAGCGAGTTTGTTGTTAATAACTTGCGCTAATCGTTTAAGCTTGGTATACTCATCGGACTGGGTGAAATTTTTAACCAGATATCTTACTCGGTTGGCTGTATTATGATAGCCTCTCCTCGGAGGGGAGAGGTTTTCCATAAGCCCAACTAGCTCCGGAATAGCACCCTGGGACTGGACATCCATCTGCCAATGGTTAATCAGAATATGGCAACAACGGTTGAAGAAATAGTTGAATTGATATTCATTATTTTTTCTTTTAACGATTTTTTCTAAGGCCGTATAAAGTTGAGGATCACGAAATGCTCGTGCTTCGATAAATAAGCGACGGAAATCCTCAAGCAACTGACTATGGGTGTCAGTTCGCACCTGCTGTAAGAGATAATCGTAAAAAAGTTGTTCTTCCTGAGAGCCTTGTTGTTGTGAGTAAGATTGGGATAGGTTATTCATGGCCATCAGCCCATTTCAATTGATTAATTCAACGTGGGGCTGTAAAATTCCCTTTAGGTTATAGGTCAATTTATCGCCCGCTTTTGGTTTAATGATAGGAGTTGCTCAAGCATTCTTAGCTGTTTGGTTTTGGTCAACAGTGTTAGTTGTTTTCCTTTTAGATTATAACAATGTCGGAAAGAACTTTGAAAATTTTTCTCATCCAAACTTGGTTAATAATTGGTTAGCTAAACCCCCTCTGATAAAGGTAACAGTTAAACATGACTATTACGGAATGATCTTTGTTTTGTAAACACATTTCTTAAAGTAACGGAAAAGAACACCTTTTGTATGTGATCTTGATCACGAATTCTCAATTTATTTTACTCAGTAAAATTTCTATATTTTCTTCGGTAGTTATTCCAGGTAGCCATTATGCTCCTCAGTGAAATCCAAAATATTTTATCTAGCAATTTACAAAAAACATCTCAGCCTTTATCTGATCTATTAGTAAATAAAATTAATACTGACAGTAGGATTATTCAAAAAAATGATATTTTCATTGCCTTAAAAGGAGATAAATTTGACGGACATCAGTTTGTAGAAAATGCAATTTCAAAAGGAGCAATAGCTCTAATTGTTAATTATGAAGTTTCTGTGCAATCGACTAAGGAAATACCGCAAATTATTGTTAAAGATACTTTAATAGCTTATCAAGAAATTGCAAATTCGTGGCGAAATAAATTTAAGATTCCTATTATTGGCATTACGGGGTCTGTGGGGAAGACCACCACGAAAGAATTAATTGCTGCGGTGTTAGGGGTCTTTGGAAAGGTTCATAAAACCCAAGCTAACTACAACAACGAAATAGGCGTACCGAAAACCCTATTAGGTTTAACAACCAGTCATAACTACGCCGTGATTGAAATGGCCATGCGCGCAAGGGGAGAAATTGCCCTATTAAGTCAAATTGCTTGTCCTACCATTGGCATCATTACCAATGTCGGAACGGCACATATTGGACGACTGGGATCACGACAGGCGATCGCTGAGGCAAAATGTGAATTATTGGCCGAAATGCCCACCGATAGCATCGCCATTCTCAACCATGACGATCAACGTCTCATGAAAACAGCAGCGACGGTGTGGCAGGGTAAAACCATTACCTATGGATTGGAAGGGGGCGACATTAAGGGAGAATTGCTGGAAAATCAAATTTTAAGGGTAGAAGGGATGGATTTTCCTTTACCTTTGCCTGGCCGTCACAATGCTTTGAATTATTTAGCCGCTTTAGCTGTGACCCAACAGTTAAACTTAGACTGGAATATTTTAAGCCAAGGAGTGACAGTGGAACTTCCCAAAGGGCGATCGCAACAATATTCCCTCAAAAACGATATTATCCTCTTAGACGAAACCTATAACGCTGGTTTAGAATCCATGAAAGCCGCCTTACAACTGCTCAAAGATACCCCAGGGAAGCGTCATTTAGCGGTTCTCGGCACTATGAAGGAGCTAGGGAACGCATCTGCCCAGTTACATCAAGAAGTGGGGGAAATGGCTGAAAAATTGGGCATTGATGGTCTTTTCATTTTAGTGGATGATCCCGAAGCTCAAGCCATTGCTCAAGGGGTTAAAACCATTGAAACCGAGTCTTTCCCAACCCATGAACAAATCATACAACGGTTAACCGAAGTGATTCAACCGGGCGATCGCATTTTATTTAAAGCGTCTAATTCTGTGGGGTTGAATCGTGTGGTGGAAGCAGTCCGTGATGTAATAGATAATAGATAATGAATAATTTGGCTAAAAAATGAGTTATCAACCAGAGAAAGAATTAGCCTTGAGGATTGTCAGAGAAGCAGCTAAACTCTGTCAACGAGTGCAACAAACTCAAGGGGGAAAAGCGGTTAAAAAAGCCGATACCAGTCCCGTCACGGTGGCGGATTTTGGGGCGCAAGCTATTTTGTGTCAAGGGTTAATCGACGGGTTTCCTAATGATCCTGTAATTGGGGAAGAAGATGCCACACTCCTGCAACAACCAGGGTTAGAAGGCGTTCGCCAGCAAATTATTGAACAGGTACAGCAAAGTATTTCCACCGCAACCCCAGAAAATGTGATTGATTGGATTAATTGGGGTAACGGTCAAGTGGCACAACGTTACTGGACCTTAGACCCTATCGATGGCACTAAAGGGTTTATTCGGGGGGATCAATACGCCGTCGCTTTGGCGTTAGTGGAAGAGGGAGAGGTAAAATTAGGGGTGTTAGCTTGTCCCGCTTTTCCGAGAGAGGATGGTGGAAAAGGGGTAATTTTTCTGGGGATTCGGGGTCAAGGATCGGTAGAAATTCCCTTGCAAGGGGGAATCCCTCAAAAGATTAAAGTTGATCCCTCGTCCAATTTTGAGCAGTTGTATCGTATTGAAAGTGTGGAGTCGGTTCACAGCGATCGCCAGGTACAAACCGCTATTGATCAGCGTTTAGGGTTAACTTCTGTAGCGAAACAGATGGACTCTTTAGCTAAGTATGGGGCGATCGCCAGAGGAGATGCTCATTTTTATACCAGAGTGCCGTTACCACAATTTGAAGGGAAGAAAGAGAATATCTGGGATCATGCAGCCGGGGTGATTCTTGTGGAAGAAGCTGGAGGAAAGGTGACAGATTTAGAAGGTAAACCCTTAGATTTTTCTGTGGGGGCTAAATTAAGCAATAATTACGGTGTTTTGGCAACGAATGGGACGATTCATTCCCAAGTTTTAGCAGCGATTGAACACACCCCATCTAAATCACAGATTATAGATGGGGATTCACTTGCACCCAGAAGTTTTTAGACTTCTAAGTGTCTCCAGAGTTACTGGTGTCCGCAGTGTATTTGTA
>JAAUYD010095688.1_pt1 | contig 12668 bp, 10 predicted proteins | sample 7278101 | NCBI WGS metagenome assembly JAAUYD01 (sample SAMN14350128, study PRJNA611818) | marine sediment metagenome | isolation source: surface marine sediment (0.6m) | place: French Polynesia: Moorea | collected 2018-08 | reverse complement strand
TTGAGTATTGGTATTTGTGATTTATTTGATATTTGTAATTTGAGTATTGTGATTTAGGACAATTATGTTCCGTTTCGCTACCCCCTACATTTTATCGCTTTTGCTCCTGTTGCCGCCGTTTACGGTACCAGAGGATGGCCGGCAACAGGAGCAAAAGCGATAAGATGTAGGGGGTAGCGAAACGGAACATAATTGTCCTAAATCACAATACTCAAATTACAAATATCAAATAAATCACAAAGACCACCACTCAAAGTCCAAACAGGATTGTACGATGGTCACGGTTGCCGTTTGAATATTGGAATTTGGAAATTATTTGAGATTTGGTATTTGTTTTTTGGAATTTTCATCTTCCATGGAAATGATCTCAATTGGTTCATCGTATTTATTTTCATTTTCCATATTAAGCTGTTGCGTTGTTTTGCGCACAAATTCCCGGGCGAAAAACAGATCCGTTTCCATCTGCTTCTCAGCCGTCTTCTGACCGCCGAACTTCACCGGGTCCATGGCACGACAGAGTGTCTTGAGGCCGCGGGACAAGTCCGTGTCGATGGACAGGCTGTCGATGCAGGGTAAAAACTCCTCGGTGGTCATCTCCGGCGCCCCCACGCCGAAGCGGCCGAATACATAGTGGCGCAGGATGGCCGACAGGCGAAAATAGAAGGTTTTGCCGTCCATCCCGCGGACATCTGAAAGTTGATCCAGCGCCTGCCGGGCGATCAGTTCAGGGGGCGGTTCGGGGACGACGGTTTCAATGGATCGCGCTTTCCTGACGTTCTTGAACAACCGCCAGGCCAACGCTGCCAGTAAAACCACGCCCAAAGCGATTAAACCGATCCACAGCCAGGGCGCCTCCAACCCCACCGGCACCGGCGGCAGGATGTCGTGGATGTCGGTCATGGGGGCCCCGCTATCCGGGGCGGCTGATTCAGCAGCTGCCGGTGAGTCGGCAGAGCCCGTTTTTCCTTCACACCATGCAGGTGTGACCGAAACAACCGCCAGAATCAAAAAGACAAGAGCCAAGTGATAAAGGTTCAGATAATATTTTTGACCAGGCCAGAGGGAGGAAGCTGTATTACACATACTGCGACGACCGATAACGCAGCTCAAAAATATTATCTGAACCTTTATCTTCATTGCCGTCGCTGCTCCCTGTATCTGAAGTACCTAACCAACACCTCGGCCGCATCGCCGTCCGTGGGCATCTCGATACAATCCATGTCCATGTTTTTGTGGGCCTTCAGGATCTTTTGGTGGGCTACCTGGCGGCCAGCCCGGAATGACTCGCGCGTGTCGCGATCCGATGCATCGATGGTTTGCATGGCGCCGGTTTCCAGGTCCTGGAGGGCGACGATGCCGGCGGCCGGCAGGTCGAATTCACCGGGATCGCTGACCAGTACACTGATCAGTTCGTGTTTGCGTGCGGCCGATTTGATTTTCATGGCCGCCTGGTTGCCGAAGTCCTCGGTCAGGAAATCTGAAATCAGAAAGGCGACGCTGCGCTTGCGGCACACCCGGGCCAGAAAACCGATGGCCTCGACGATGTCGGTACCGGTGTGCTCCGGTTCAAATGTGAAGATCTCGCGGATCAACCGCCAGACATGCGCCGACCCTTTTTTAGGGGGGATGTAGCGTTCCACCTGATCGGTGAACAAGATGGCACCGGCCTTGTCGCTGTTGCGAATGGCGTTGAAGGCCAATATGGCGGCAATCTCCGCAGCGGTTTCGCGCTTGATGCTGGCCGTGGTACCGAAGCGGCCCGATCCGCTCATGTCCACCAGCAGCATGACCACCTGTTCACGCTCCTCGCGGTAGCGTTTAATGAAAGGCTTGCCCATGCGGGCCGATACCTTCCAGTCGATGCTCTTGACGTCGTCCCCGGCGGTGTATTCGCGCACCTCTTCGAACTCGATGCCCGCTCCCCGGAAAATGGACCGGTATTGCCCGGCCATGATGGTGTTGACCATGCGGCCGGTGCGGATATGCACCTTTTTGATTTTCTTTATAATTTCGGTGGACAGCATAATTGTCGCTGGTGCTTACAATGCCAAATGTAAGTATTAAAATTCCAGTTGAAGGAAGCCTGTCTTTTAATCCTGGCACCTTAAACCCTGAACCCTGAACCGATTTTAGGGCACCTCCACCGAATCGAAGATCCGCCCGATGATCTGATCCGTATCGATATCCTCGGCCTCGGCTTCGTAGGTCAACAGGATGCGGTGGCGCAGCACGGCCGGGGCGATGGTCTTCACGTCCTGGGGGGTGACATAGGCCCGTCCCTGTAAAAAAGCGTAAGCCCGGGCGGTCAGGCTCAGGAAGATCGTCGCCCGGGGCGAGGCCCCGAACTGAATGTAGTTGGCCACATCGATCTTGTAGACCGAGGGGTCGCGGGTGGCAAAGACCAGGTCCACGATATAGTCCTTGAGTTTGTCGTCCATGTAGACGCTGTTGATCAGGGTTCCGATGGCGTTGATCTCCGATGGGTCGATCACAGCCTGTACCGTTTCCGGAGCATCGAAGCCCACCCGTTTCATGATCTCTTTTTCCTCGGCTTTCTGCGGATAGTCGATGAGGATTTTAAGCATGAAGCGGTCCACCTGGGCTTCGGGTAGCGGATAGGTGCCCTCCTGCTCGATGGGGTTCTGGGTGGCCATGACCAAGAAGGGATCGGCCAGGGCAAAGGTGGTTTCACCGATGGTCACCTGGCGCTCCTGCATGGCTTCCAACAGCGCCGACTGCACCTTGGAGGGGGCCCGGTTGATTTCGTCGGCCAGGATGATGTTGTGAAACAAGGGCCCCTTTTTGATGCTGAAGTCGCCGGTCTTGGGGCGGTAGATCTCAGTGCCGACCAGGTCGGCGGGCAGCAGGTCGGGGGTGAACTGGATGCGCTTGAAGTCGGCTTTGACCGTATCGGCCAGGGCCTTGACCGCGCTGGTCTTGGCCAGGCCCGGCACCCCCTCGATGAGAATATGACCGCGGGTGAAGAGGCCCATGAGCAGGCCGTCGATCAGTTCACGCTGGCCCACCAGTACCTTGGCGATCTCTTCGCGGATGCGGTTGACCACGAGATGTTTGGCTTCGATTTGGGCGTTCAGTTCTTCCAGTGGCACGGCACACTCCTTCTGAGCTGTTGGGCCTTATGTTGGTGTCAATGTCTGGTTGTGGATAGAATCGATCAGTGAAAAAACCAACGCAAAAATAAAGTGACCCGACAAGGTTGTCAAGCGAGGGGGCGTCCGGGTAACGGCAGACGGTGGCCAGATGTAATCATTTGAATGTAAACAGGAAAGCAGAAACACCGATCCCGGTTTGCAAGGAATCGGGATCGGTTGGAAGATGTCAGGCGCCCTTTTTGCCGAAACCGCCGCCGCCCGGCGTCAGAATGCGAAAGCGGTCGCCGGGTTGGGCCAGTATTTCGTTTTTGGCCCCCAGATAGAGTTTGCGACCGTCCTTGTGGATGAAGATGTTTTTCCCCCGTTTGCCCGGCGCACCGCCATCCAAGCCATAGGGGGCGTAGACCCGGCGTTCGGAGAGGATGGCCATGTTTAGGCTGTCGAGAAATTCCACTTCGCGCACCAGGCCGTCCCCGCCGCGATGCCGGCCGTCCCCGCCGGAACCCCGGCGAATGGAAAATTCGCGCAGCAGCAGCGGATAGCGGCGCTCCAGGATCTCGGGGTCGGTGATGCGCGTGTTGGTCATATGAGTGTGCACACCGGTCTGGCCGTGCCAGCTGGCACCGGCGCCGGCCCCGCCGCCAATGGTTTCGTAGTAGCCGAAGCGCGCGTTGCCGAAGGTGAAGTTATTCATGCACCCCTGGGAGGCGGCCGCCACGCCGAAGGCTTTCAGGATCACGTCCACCACCCGCTGGGAGGTGAGCACGTTGCCCCCGACCACGGCCGCTTCGGTGGAGGGATCCAGCAGGCTGCCTGGCGGGATGTGGATGGTGATCGGGATCAGACAGCCGTCGTTGAGCGGCAAATCCTTTTTGATCAGACAGCGCAGGCTGTAGAGAATCGCCGATCGCGTCACGGCCGAGGGGGCATTGCAGTTGCCCCATATCTCCGGCCCCGTGCCGTCGAAATCGAACACGGCACTGCCGTCATTGCGGTCGATGGTCAGCGACAGCACGATGGGGCTGCCGTCGTCCAGGTGGTCCACGGCCCGAACGGTGTCTTTGACCTGCATGCCTTTGGCGCGGGAGAGCTCTTTCAGGCGGCTGCGAACCGCCGCCTCGGCGGCATCCTGGACGTGGCCCATGTAGGCCTGGACCACATCCAGGCCATAGTGGTCGACCATCTCCAGAACCAGCTCGATGCCTTTCTGGTTGGCGGCCACCTGGGCCTTGAGGTCGGAGATGTTGTCGGCCAGCAGGCGTGTCCCGGCGATGGTCGGCCGCCCCGGCTGAGGGGCCAGGTTGCCGGGGGCCAGCAGCAGATCGGCGATGCCCTCCTCCTGAAAGATGCCGTCCTCGACCAGTTTGAAGGAGGTGATGCAGGCGCCCTCTTCTTCGATGCGGCGGGAATTGGGCGGCATTGAACCGGGTGAAATCCCGCCGATATCGGCATGGTGACCCCGGCTGGCTACCCAGAAGATGATCGTCCCGTCACGAAACACCGGGGTGATCACGGTGATATCGGGCAGGTGGCTGCCGCCGGCCGCCGGGTGGTTCGAGACCAACACGTCACCGGGCTGCAGTTCGCCGGTCCGCCGACGGATCTGTTCTTTCACCGCGGCGCTCATGGCACCCAGGTGAACGGGCAGGTGCGGGGCGTTGGCCACCAGGGAGCCGTCCGGGCCGAACATGGCGCAGGAGAAATCCAACCGCTCCTTGATATTGGTGGAGATGGCGGTTTTCTGCAGCATGCGGCCCATCTGCTCGGCAATGGACATGAACAGGTTGCTGAATATGGAGAGTTGGACCGGATCGACCCGCGTGCTGAGCTTGCCGCTGCCGCCCCGGCCAACCTGGATCTGCACGTCGCCATAGGGGCTGACAGTCGCCCGACAGTCCGGTTCCACGACGATGGTGGCCGTGTCCTGGATGATGATCGCCGGGCCGTCGACGGCATGACCGGCATTGAGGTCACCCATACGATAAACTGCGGTTTCCTGCCAACCGGTTTCAAAGTAGCACGGCTTGCGGTCCACCGGCTGAGCCGGTCCGTCGGCCTCGGCTACAGGAATCTTACGCAGTCCCGATGCCTCACCCCGGGCACGGACCCGCAGGTCGTCCACGAGGATGTCGCGGTCTTTCAGATCGAAGCCGAATTCGCGGCGATAGGTGGCCTTGAAAGCCGCACTGTAATCGCCGTCCCGGGGCTCGGGGATCATCATGGCCGTGTCCGTGCCCTGGTAGCGCATGTTGAGATAGCGCGTGGTCCGGATCTGGTCCGAAGAAAATCCCTGCGCCCGCAGCTCTTCGTGGGCCTCCTTTTCCAGGATGTCGAGCTGATCGCGCAGCCTGGGATAGCGTTCGTCGCGAAACACCTCTGCTGCCGGCTGCTGGCGCTCGGCCACCACGTCGGCCAGACCGATGCCGTAGGCTGAAAGAATACCCGAAAAGCGGTGAATGAAGATCTTGGAGATGCCCAGGGCGCGGGCGATGGCGCAGGCATGCTGGGCGCCGGCACCGCCAAAGGTAGCCAGGACGTGTTCCTTAATGTCGAATCCGCGCATGACTGAAATCTCGCGGATGGGCCGCACCATGGTTTCGTTGGCCACGCGGATGAATCCCATGGCCACTTCTTCGACGGACATGGGGTCGAGGCCGGCCTGGCCGTAATGGGTGTTGATGCGGTCGGTGAGGTCGCGCATGGCCGTCCGGGCGGACTCAAGATCCAGGGGCTGGTCCTCGGTGGGGCCGAAAATCCGGGGGAAGTATTCGGGCTGAAGCCGACCGAGAACCAGGTTGGCGTCGGTGACCGCCAGATGACCGTTTTTGCGGTAGCAGACCGGTCCCGGGTGGGCGCCGGCCGACTCGGGGCCTACCATGAACATGCCGTTGTCGAAGAACAGGCGGCTGCCGCCGCCGGCGGCCACGGTCTTGATGTGCAGTTGGGGGGCCTGGATGCGCACGCCGGCGGTTTCGGTTTCGAACACCAGTTCGTAATCGCCGCCGAAACGCGACACATCTGTGGACGTGCCGCCCATATCAAAACCGATGACCGGCTGCCGGTCGACGTCGCTGAAGGTGGTCATGGCGTAACCCACCACCCCGCCGGCCGGCCCGGACAAAATGGCGCGGCTGCCGGTGAAGTCGTCGGCCCGGGCCAGACCGCCGTCAGACTGCATGAAGAGCAGTCCGGTGTCTGTGAGTTCGCCGGCAAACCCCTGGCGAAAGCTGTTCAGATAGGTCTGGATATGGGGATTGAGGTAGGCGTCGGTCATGGTGGTGTCCCCGCGGGCCACGAGCTTAACCATGGGCATCACCTGGGATGAGAGCGAGATCTGGTCAAACCCCATCTGCTGGGCCAGCCGACCCACGGCCGATTCGTGCTCCGGCCAGGCATAGGCGTGCATGAAGACCACCGCCAGGCTGCGGATGCCTTGATCCAGGATGGCCTGCAAGCGGGGCCGCAAGGATTCAACATCCAGGGCTTCGAGTACCACCATGCGCTCGCCGGTGATGCCCTCGACGACAGGTTGAGGGGGGGCGGGTTCATCGTCGCGCAGCATGCGCACGCGCTCGTCGACCTCGATCACGGTTTCGTAAAGCAGATCCGGCTTGTTGATCTCCAGGTCGAAGATATCGGGCCGGTCTTGGTTGCCGATCTGCAGGATATCGCGGAAACCGCGGGTCACCATCAGGGCGCAGCGGGCGCCTTTGCGCTCCAGCAAAGCGTTGGTGGCCACCGTGGTGCCCATGCGGATCCACTCGATCATTTCGGCGGGCACACTGTTTTTGGGAATGTCCATGCCGGTGGTTTCGGCCAGGATGCGCCGGATGCCTTCGCGGGGGGCGTCGTCGTAATTCTGGGGATCTTCGGAGAGCAGCTTGACCACCCGAAAGCCGGGTTGGCCGGGGACTTCGGCGTAGATGTCGGTAAAAGTGCCGCCGCGGTCGATGGAAAAGCGATATCTTTTGGAATCGGTCATGGGAATCACATTCTAAAAACGGGTTGTCAGTTTGCGGCCAGCAGCTCCAGCACCTCGACCAGGCGTCCGACCAGATGATCGTGGTAGGCCTCGCCCGTCTCAGGCGTGGAACGGGAAGGCCGACCAGTGATGGTGTCCCCGGTCTGGTCGAAGACCGCCTGCAGGCCGTTTCGGGTGGCCGGTACGTAACACAGGGTGTCCCGGGGATCCTGCGGATCCAGGTGATACAGGGGCGTCTCCGGGTGAGGATGGTCCCGGGCCTCATCCAGGCGGACCAGGTCCGGATGGCAGTGGCACAGGTGCGAAATCTCGATCTCCTCGCCATGACCGATGGGGCCGAAGCCCAGTTTCTGGGCGATCTCTTTGGACATGTAGGCCGGATCGAAGAGCACCACCTTGACCCCCAGGGTGCGCTGGGCCCGCTCAGCGGCGATCTGCATCCAGGGGATATTGACGATGCGGTGGCCGTTGACGACCACAAAGCAGGCGAATCCATGCGTCGCCAGGGAGGCAATGGTATCGCTGAGCACTTCGATCAAAATCTCCGCCCGTACCGATATGGTGCCGGGTTTGACCAGGTGGTGGGGGCTCCAGCCGAACCACAGGGGCGGGGCCACCAGAACGCCGCTCTCCTGGGCCGCTCCCTCGGCGATGGCCGTGGCCACGTAGGTGTCGGTGCCCAACGGGGCAAATTTACCGTGCTGTTCGGTGCTGCCCACGGGCAGGATGATGCGGTTGTCCGCTGCCAGGTAGGTTTCCACATCCTGCCAGGATAGTTTTTCTAGGTTGATGGATGGCATGGCAAGCTCCTATTTGACCGTCATCAGCTGCGGAAGATAGAGGGCGATTTCCGGAAACAGGGTGATGATGGCCGTGGTCAACAGCATCAGAAAGAAGAACGGCAGGGCCTGCCGGGCGATGCGCATGATGGGATCGCCGGTCAGTCCCTGGATGACGAACAGGTTAAATCCCACCGGTGGGGTGATCTGGCTGACCTCTACCATGAGAATCAGATAGATGCCGAACCAGATGGGGTCGAAGCCGGCGGCCGTGACCATGGGCAGGGCGATGGGCAGGGTCATCACCACGATGGAAAAACCGTCCAGCAGGCAGCCCAGCACCACGTAGACCAACCCCAGCAGCAGCATCAGGGTGTAGGGCGACAGGTCCATGCCGGTGATGGCCGTGGTGATGGCCGCCGGGATCCCCAAAAACCCCATGACCCGGGATAAAAAGCCGGCGCCGACCACAATCATCATGATCATGGCGTTGGTCTTGACGGCCCCCACCAGGCATTCGAAAAGGATTTTCAGATTCATCTGGCGGTTGATCAGAGCGAAAATGGTGGCGCCCAACACACCCAGCGCCGCCGCCTCGGTGGGGGTGGCGATGCCCGCGTAGATGCTACCCAGAACCATCAGGATCAGGATCACGGTGGGGGCCAGGTCCTTCAGCGCCCGGATGCGTTCGCCCCAGGTGTAGTTGTCCTGCATTCGGGGTGCGATCTCGGGATTGCGGATGCCGCGGTAGACGATATAGGCCGAGTAGACACCGGAGAGCAGGATGCCCGGCAGGATGCCGGCCATGAACATCTTGCCGATGGAGACCTCGGCCAGGATGGCGTAGACGATCATGATCAGTGACGGCGGAATCAAAAAGCCAAGGGTGCCGGCGCCGGCCAGCGATCCCTGGGCGATGGCGCGGTCATAACCCAGTTTGTCCAGTTCGGCCAGGGTGATGCGACCCACGGTGGCCGTGGTGGCCGCGCTGGAACCGGAGACGGCGGCGAACAGGGTGCAGGAGATGATGTTCATCAGCAGCAGCCCCCCGGGCAACCGGTAGAGCCAGGGCACCAGGGCCCGAAACAGCCGTTCGGAGATGCCCGACCGATAGAGGATTTCGCCCATCAGAATGAACATGGGCAGGGCCACGTACTCCCATTTTTCGATGGTGGCCCACACCGACGAGGCCATGTTGTTGCCGGCCGGCAGGCTGCTGAAGAGGGTCATGCCCACGAAACCGACGATGAACAGGGAAAACCCCACCCAGATACCGGCGCTCAGGGTGATGAACAATGCGCCGAAAACAACAAAGGACATGGTGGCCATGCTGGCATCCATCAGACCACCTCCTCGTTGGTTGCGATGGCCGCGAAGGTTTTTACGGTGGTGCCCACCAACTGGATAAGAAAGCAGGCAGCGCCGATCAGCATCAGGGTTTGGGGAATCCACAAAGGGGTCTGGGTGAGTGTGCCGGATGTGGAGTTGTAACGCACCGTGGCCTGAACCATCTTGAACAGATACCACCACAGGTAACCCATGAAGGCCGTGGTCACCGCCGTGGCGACGAAGGTGATCCTGGCAGCCAGCCGCTGGGGTAAAAAGCTCAGTACCAAGGTGATGCGGATATGACCTTTTTCCTTGAGACAGTAGCCGGCACCCATGAAGATGATGGCGGCCAGGCCATAGGCGCTGTATTCATCGGCGATCAATGTGGTCTTACTCAGGGTGTTCCACAGCAGGATTTCAGTCAGGATCAGCACGGTCATCAGGGCCAGCATGACCGCTGAAATACCGGCCATCCAGTCGCTGAGTGTTTCGGTCATTCGTACCAGTCGTTGCATGGTGGTTCCAATTGCACAAAATTGCTTTAAATTCGTGGTTATGCTGTAGACGACCGGAGGGGCCTAGTGTGAATGGCCCTTCCGGTTGTCACTTTAGTCACTTTAGATGAAGTAATGCATGGTCGTTCAGAAATGGTGGCTTGGGGTTCCCCGCCATGCGGGATCTTCGACACGCCAAGGCCGCAGCGCATTCTCTACCGGAGGCGTAGCAGCGCTACGTCGAGGATAGCGAAAAGCGAGAACGCCGGCCTGGGCCGCAAGATGCCGTTTCTGACGGACTATGGTTATTTGCCGGTGATACGGCTGTACTCATCCAATATTTTTTGGGCATCGCCACCGGCTTTCTTGGCCCACTGGCCGCGCAATTCGACGCCGATGGCATCCAGTTCCTTGCGAAAGGCCTGGCTGACCGGTGCCACGGTCATGCCGCTCTCAACCAGGGTGTCCCGGCTCTTGCGGTCCATGTCGCCGGCCAGGTTCCACATCTCGTCTTCCATCTGGGCGGCAATTTCCATTACCGTGGCCTGAACGTCAGCGCTCAATTTATCCCAGGCGGCCTGGTTCACATTGACCATGTTGACCGGTCCGACGATGTTGATGGGGGTGAAGTACTTGAGCACTTCCCAGGCCTTGGCATCCACGCCGGAAACCGATGAGGTATACATGGAGTCCAGCAGGCCGGCCTTCATGGCCGGGTAGACCTCGGAAAAGGGCATTTTGCGGGCGGCAATGCCGGTGGCCTTGCCGAAGGCCAGCCCCGTGCCGTCATAGACGCGCATTTTCAAACCTTTGAGATCATCGGCCGACTGAACGGCGCGCTGGGTGTAGATGCCGGAAAACGGCCATACCGAGGTGTAGAGGGTGAACTGATTGAATTTTTTCAATACCTTGGCATAGGTGGGTTTGGACAGCTGATAGAGCAGGCGCTGCTCGAAGGCATTGGTGGAAATGAAGGGCTGGGCGGTCAGGGCCAGGACCGGGGCATCGCCCTCAACCATGCCGGTAGGCACTTCAGCAACGGCCAGCTGACCTTCGGCAACGGCCCGCAACAGCTCGGGACCCTTGAAACCAAGGGCCGAGCCGGGGTGCAGCACGATGGTGAGTTCGCCGCCCGTAGCCTCGGCTACCCGATCTGCAAACTGCTGGGCACCCTTCGAGTGGAAGTTTCCGGCTGGATAGTTTAGGTGCATATCCCACTTGGTTTTGGCAAAGCCATCAGACACGAATACAGCGGCCAGAGCGATACAAAACAGAACCAAGACGAGTTTTTTCATTTGCGTTCCTCCTTTGGAGCTGACGGGTTGATGACACCGGATTCATCTGTAATGTCGATGAATCGGTTGAAACGATACGTTACCACTACCGGCAGCGGTTGGCAGTCGGCGTTGTGATGACGATCCCGACGCCGGTTATCGTGGCACCCGTGATTGGTGATCACGGCCAACGTTACCGATTTCAATCTGCCGCCCGCCGTTCAGGCGGTCAGGTAATGGATAATCCGGTTTTTAAAAATTCGGATGTGCGCTTCGATGATCGTCTTGAGCTCAGTCTCTTTGCGCCTGCGGATCAGGTCGATCATCTGCCGGTGCTGCTGCACAACGGACGTGTAGTGCTCTTTCAGCGAGCGCTGCAAATCGATTTCGTTGCCGTATGACAAGTAGGCCAGGCGATTGGTTTCGCAGCGCACCTTCTGCAGTGCCTGGACCAGGTAGAGATTTCGCGAACATGCGGCAAAGTGGTTGTGAAATACACCGTTGGCCTCTACCATCTCAAGAACATCCATGCGTTCGATGGCCATGGCAACGGCCTGATTGGCGTTCTCCATCGCTTCCAGAGAACGGGAGGCATCCTGTTTGACGGCCAGGTGCGCGACCCCCAGTTCCAGTATCAATAGCGCGTCAAATGCGGCTTTGGTATTCTGGATGGTGATGGGGCGGACGGTGTAGCCCTTGCCGGGAGACGACTCCACCAACAGATCGCCGGCCAAGCTTACCAGCGCCTCGCGGATCGGCGTCCGTCCGATGCCCAGTTCCGCCACCAAATGGCTCTCTTCCAGGCGCTGCCCTGGTTCGTAGACCAGGCTGACAATGTTGCGGTAAATGGCCGTATAGGCGCTTTCCGCCAAGGATCGTCGCGCCGTGCCCACAGCTTGTTGGGATCCACCAGCGTTGTAGCTACCGGGAGGAGGCATGTTGCACACCGCATACAAGATGATTAAAAATGCCACTATTAATCTGTAGATTTTAAATATATGTCAAGTATATTTTTTTTGACCCAGTGGTTCACGGTCCTACTAATTTGAAATCATTTGGATATTGTGTACATGGCAAGCAAGCCATACGGTCATGCTGTCGGCTGGCTTTGTCAACGCGGTGCTTTTCAAGCCACCGGTATAACGCCCCACCCAGCGGGCAGCCGAAACGACCGGTTGCCCTGGGTATTGACGGTCGAGGTCGACGCATGAGACGCTGTGGTCATTTCCGATGACCCGGATTCTCCATGCCCTATGTGGATCCCAGCCGACTGCCTGGGTGTTGCCAGTGCCATCATCGTTGATGAAAAGATTCGGCGGCGGGAGACGGTTCACCCCTTAGAGGCTTGTCCATGCTCACCGAAAGGATTGCCAGCCATTCATGCCGGGAGAGGTGTTATTGATGACAATTCTGCGTTCAACAGCGCTCTGGACGGTGGGAGCGCTGTTTTTTGGATTCACCTTCTTGATCCTGTCCTTCGGTTTGTATCTGCTTCCCAGGCAACGGGTCTTTGCCATGGCGCGCTCTCTTTTTACTGTGCAAACGAGGCTGATGGGAATCCGGCTAACAGTGACGGGAGCAGCTGGCGTGGACCGTGAGCGAACCTACCTGATCATGGGCAATCACCAGAGCCTTTTCGACCTTTTCGTAATTCCTGCAGCCATTCCCTTGACCTATGTGGCCGTCGAAGCGGCCTA